>Ga0181596_10004484_pt1 | contig 12637 bp, 9 predicted proteins | sample 041ome_6_FD_148655 | JGI IMG/M metagenome (GOLD analysis project Ga0181596, IMG submission 148655) | Coastal salt marsh microbial communities from the Groves Creek Marsh, Skidaway Island, Georgia - 041402US metaG (spades assembly) | ecosystem: Environmental > Aquatic > Marine > Intertidal zone >... | reverse complement strand
CAGACCCGGACGATGATCGATCGGCGGCCAGGCCTGGCTTGTCACGACGGCTCCCCCTGATGGCTTTGCGCCAGCGTGCCTCAAGCCGAAAGGCATCGCAACCGGTCTCGGCACACCGCCTTCCTCGTCACCCCCGCGAAAGCGGGGGTCCCGCTTCTGTGCTACCGATGCTGAAAAAGCGGGATTCCCGCGTTCGCGGGAATGACGGATAGCGATCGATCTCCACACAAAGCAAGACCCCGGATCGGCCTCTGCCAATCCGGGGTCTTGCTGATGCGTCGAACGCGAAAGCGCTTATTCGGCGGCTTCGTAGTACTGCGGCGCGGCGGCGTTCAGGATCTCGAGGATCTTCTTGAGCGCAGCGGGCTCGTCGGTCTTTTCCATCGCGGCCAGCTCGCGCGCAAGGCGGCTCGAGGCGGCTTCGAAGATCTGCCGTTCCGAATAGCTCTGTTCGGGCTGGTCGTCGGGACGGAACAGGTCGCGGGTCACTTCGGCGATCGAGACGAGGTCGCCCGAATTGATCTTCGCTTCATATTCCTGGGCGCGGCGCGACCACATGGTGCGCTTGACCTTGGGCTTGCTCTTCAGCGTTTCCATCGCTTCGCGCAGCGTCTTGTCCGACGACAGCTTGCGCATGCCGATGCTTTCGACCTTGTTCACAGGAACGCGCAGGGTCATCCGTTCCTTTTCGAAGCGCAGCACGTACAGCTCGAGCTGCATGCCGGCAATTTCTTCCTTCTGAAGTTCCACAACACGGCCGACACCGTGCTTGGGATAAACCACATAATCGCCTACATCAAAAGACAGCGCTTTGGCGGCCATTCAAAAACCTTTCTGTATTCAGGGGAAGCGGGAGCCTTTTCGAACTCGCATGTCAGCCGTTCGAGCTATTCTCCTCAAAATGTGCCGAATGTGGGACACCCATCAGCGCAAACCCGCTGCGCCAATAGGCCGCACTTAACAGATTCGTCACAAAATAGCCACCCCGTAATGGCCATTCCGGTCCTAGATGGGGGCTGCGAACAAAAATACAATCGTGTTGGGGGAATTACGCTACGGAAACCGCCAACGTTTGCAGCGGGGCAGTGCGGAAACTCTCAAAAAGAGGTCGGCGCAGACGACCCACCCCTTGCCCCTCCCTGTCCAGGGAGGGGAATAGCTAGATTGTCGATGCCGGATAGCTCCCCTCCCTGCAAGGGAGGGGCTGGGGATGGGTAGGCGTACAACGCACGGGTCGATCAGCAAGACCGATCGAACCCACCCTGTCGATCAGTCGCCTTCGCCGGGTTCAGGCGAGAAATAGGCTTCGTACTTGCCGTCCTTGCCCTTGTACTCGTCCGCATCGGGCGGGCTGTCGCGCTTGACCGTGATGTTCGGCCATTCGGCGCTGTACTTGGTGTTGAGCTCGAGCCATTTTTCCAGGCCGTCTTCGGTATCGGGCAGGATCGCTTCGGCCGGGCATTCGGGTTCGCACACACCGCAGTCGATGCACTCGCTGGGGTTGATCACCAGCATGTTCTCGCCCTCGTAGAAGCAGTCCACCGGACAGACTTCGACGCAGTCCATATATTTGCACTTGATGCAGGCGTCGGTGACAACATAGGTCATCGGCTGTGATCGCTCCCCTGAATGCGTGCCGGCGCGCAAGGCCGGTCGGGCGTGGTGATGGCATGGTCATGCCGCAGTGATTCTGGGCGCCTTGCTATTGTGACAAGGCCGACGCGTCAATATGGCGCTGCCTTGGGGTGCCAAAGCCGTGCTTTAGCCGGTGGCGCGAACCTCGCCGGGTTCGCTGTAGCAGGCCAGCGCCTCGTCTGCCGGGCCGCGTCGCCAGGGCAGCTGATCGATCTGCAGCACCAGCACGCGCGAGCCTTGCGGCACGGTGAGGATATCGCCGCAGCGCACCGCGTGATGCGCCTTGACCACGCGATTGCCGTTGCTGCGGATCACCCCCTGTTCGGCGAGCATCTTGCCCTGCGACCGGCTGCGCACCAGCCGCAGATACCAGAGCAGCAGGTCCATGCGCATATGCGCGCCCGTGCTGCCGATCGATGAGGATGCTCCGCCGCCCTTTTCAGCCAATCGCCACCTTCCATTCCTTCAGCGCGGCAAAATGCCCCCGATTCTCGGGGCCCGCCGCTGGAGCCTGCTTCTTCTTGCGCGCCAGCCCCCGCCAGCGCCATAACTTTTGCTTGTCTGCCGCGTCCTCGCCCTTGGCCGCGTCGCGCCGGAAGCCTGCCGCGCGCATCAGCCGTTCGGCATTGGCGGAACTCAGCCCCATCGAGATCGCGAGCGCAGGATCGATGGCGAAGCTCTGCGCCTCGCCCTTGCCGTCATGCGCGGCGCGGATCAGCTTTTCCGCCATATCGACGCGCAGCGCCTGATCGCCGAGCATGCGGTAGGCCGGGTGTCCCTCGCCCGGCAGCGCCGATGTCGGAACGACCGTGCGCAGGCTCTCGACGGCAGGATCAAGTGCTTGCGGCAGTACTGTGCCCGATCGCACCGCGCGCATCAGCCGCAGCATCGCCTGGCAATCCGGCCGGATCATCGCAGCGCAGAAAATGTCGAGACTGCCCAGACGCACGCCCAGCCGCTGCAGCACCTGCCGCGAAGGCGCATCGAGCGCGGCGATCAGCGGCTCGGCCTCGGTCCGCGCGATTGCCCCGCCTGCCTCGACCAGTTGCACCAGCAGCGCCCGCAACGGGCCCGAGCAGCGCCTGTCCTCCGCGGCCCTGGTCAGCGCACGGACCGGGCCAAGTGCCTTGCGCAGATGCGCTTCGAGCCAGGTACCGATATGCGCGAGCAGCGCCTCGCGATCGGGCCGCAGAATGGCATCGAGCGCGCGGTCGGGCTGGAAGCGCGGATGGCCGAGCGAAGCCCCGCGAACGAGCAGGCCTATGCGCTGCCCGCGCCAGAACATTGCCGGCCGCCCCTTGTCATCCGCGCCGATAGCGAGCGCCTTGGGCCCATCCGCGATGAGGTCGCGCGCGCGCCGGGCGAGCAGGCCGGGCAGGTGGCGGTCTGCTGCGGCGACGAGCAGCTTGCGGTCGGCCAGCCGCGCCTGCGCATCGACCACGAAGGAAAAGCCGTTCAGATGCCCGATCGGCTCGCCATCGACGCAGATCGCATCGCCTTCTTCCAGCGTGACGGGCAGGAGCGACGCATCGCCGCCCAGGCCCCGCAGCAGCACCGCGGTGCGCCGGTCGACGAAGCGCTGCGCCAGCGCGCGATGCAGCGCATCGGACAATCGCTCCTCGACCTCGCGCGCGCGTCCCGCCATCTCGGCGGGATCGGCGAGCCAGTCGCGGCGCTGCGCGACATAGGCCCAGGTGCGGATCGCCGCGATGCGCGCGCCCAGCTTCTCGACATCGCCCTGCACCGAATCGAGATCGGCGATCTTGCGCGCGATGAAATCGACCGGAATGTGGCCCAGCCCCTGGCCCAGATGTTGCCAGAGCTGCGCGACGAAATTGGCGTGATGCTCCGCGCCGCGATGCTGGAAATCGGGCAGCGAGCATACCGACCAGAAACGCCGCACTGCAGCCGTTCCGCGCACGCTCGCCGCGACCTGGGAATCGTCGGCCAGGCGGCGCAGCACGGCAAGATCGATCGCTTCCGGCGCGGGTTTCAGCACCGGGCTCGAGGGCAACCGCTCGAGATCGGCGATCAAGGTGCCCAAGCTGTCGAAACGCAGCCGCGATTCGCGCCAGAACAGCGACTTGAGCGGCGGAAAGCTGTGCTGCTCGATCCGCTCGATCTCCTCGTCGGTGAACTGCGCATCGTGATGGCCGGCGACCGATCCGAAGGTGCCGTCGCGCTGGTGGCGCCCGGCACGTCCGGCGATCTGCGCCATTTCCGCCAGCGTCAGCCGCCGGCGGCGCGCGCCGTCATATTTGTGCAGCGAGGCAAAGGCGACATGCTCGACATCCATGTTGAGCCCCATGCCGATCGCATCGGTGGCGACGAGATAATCGACCTCCCCCGCCTGGTACATCGCGACCTGCGCGTTGCGCGTCGCGGGGCTCAGGGCCCCCATCACCACCGCAGCACCGCCGCGAAAGCGCCGCAGCATCTCGGCGACCGCGTACACTTCCTCCGCCGAGAACGCGACGATCGCGCTGCGCGGCGGCAGGCGCGAGAGCTTCTTGATTCCGGCATAGCTGAGCGTCGAAAAGCGCGGGCGGCCGATGATCTCCGCATCGGGCACCAGCGCGCGGATCATCGGCGCCATGGCTTCGGAACCCAGAATCATCGTCTCGTCGCGTCCGCGCGCGTTGAGCACCCGGTCGGTGAACACATGCCCGCGTTCGGGATGCGCGCCCAGCTGCGCCTCGTCGATCGCAACAAAGGCGAAATCGCGCCCTTTGTCGAGCGGCATGCTTTCGGCGGTCGAGAGGAACCAGCGCGCGCCAGGGGGCACGATCCGTTCCTCGCCGGTGACCAAAGCGACCTCGTGCGGTCCCTTGATCTTCACCACCCGGTCATAGACCTCGCGTGCGAGCAGACGGAGCGGAAAGCCGATCAGGCCGCTGGAATGCGCGCACATCCGCTCGATGGCGAGGTGCGTCTTGCCGGTGTTGGTCGGGCCCAGCACGGCTGTGACGGGGCTCGGCGAAAATCGGGTCATGGGAGCGGCCTCCAGCTCCCTACATCATGGCAGCTTCCCGCCATTGCAAGACCCGCATGCAAAGCCCTGTGGATAGGTTGCGCCGCTGATCGGGCTTCTTGCACCGCTCATCCCGCAGACAGGGTTTTACACCCCGGGTTAATTTGACTTTAACCGGTCATGTCCACACAGATTGCGGCGAGGAAAACGCCATCGCGCCGGTCTTTCGAGATCAGCACGGGAGGAATGGCGGCAAGGGGTCGGTCTTGTTTCAGCAACGCGAACAGCTTTTGGGGGCCGGTGCCGCCAGTGCCAGATTGTCGCTGGCCGATGTGCTCCCCACGCCGACCCGGCCCGCTGCGCCCGCCCCTGCCCTGCCCGCGCCCGCGACCGGTATCAAGGCGCTCAAGGAGCGGCTGCTGCGCACCCGCCAGTTCATCCACGACACCAACTGGACGCCCGATCTCGGCCAGAATATCGGCAGCCTCGAATGGTTTCGCGGGCTCGGGACATTGTGCCTTTTGTGTACCGGTGCCTATGCCGTCTGGCCGGGAGTGAGCCCAATCGGCGCGGTCGCCACTGCACCGGCCCCTGTCGCGCGCGAGGAATTGCGCAGCCAGATGATCATGCCGATGGCATTCGGCAGCGACACCGGCCGCGCCATGGCCGCGACCGATGCGGTCGTCGCGCTGCGCCAGGCTCCTGAACGCCCGACGATCGAACTCGCCGCCACCATTGGTCGCGGCGACAGCTTCATGCGCGTGATGCAGCGCGCGGGCGTGGGCAGCGGCGATGCGCAGGCGGTGGCCAATCTCGTCTCCTCGGTGGTGCCGCTCGACGACATCCGCGACGGCACCCGCATCGACATCACGCTCGGCCGCCGTTTCGCGCGCAATCAGCCGCGCCCGGTCGAAAACATCGCCTTCCGCGCGCGCTTCGACCTCAATGTCGAGATCGTCCGCGCAGGCTCGGCGCTCGATCTGGTGCAGAAGCCGATCCTGGTCGATGCAACGCCGCTTCGCATTCGCGGCACGGTCGGCTCCAGCCTGTACCGTTCGGCGCGCGCCGCAGGGGCACCGCCCTCTGCGATCCAGGCCTATCTGCGCACGCTGGCGACGCAGCTTTCGATCGGCAACGACATCCGCTCGACCGACCAGTTCGACATCATCGTCGACTACAAGCGCGCCGCCACCGGCGAGGTGGAGCTGGGCGATCTGCTCTATGCGGGCCTCGAGCGCAGCGGCAAGCCGCGCGCGCAGATGCTGCGCTGGAAGACTGGCAACAACGTGCAATGGTTCGAGGCCTCGGGCGTCGGCGAGACGCGCGGCGAGTTCGCCCGCCCCGTCAACGGTGCGGTGACATCGGGCTTCGGCTATCGCCGCCACCCGATCCTGGGCTTCCGCCGCATGCACAGCGGCATCGATTTCAAGGCAGGCACCGGCGCGCCGATCTATGCGACCGCCGACGGCGTGGTGAACTATGCCGGACGCAAGGGCGGCTACGGCAATTTCGTGCGCATCGCGCATGGCGGCAATATCGCCACGGGCTATGGCCATATGAGCCGCATTGCAGTGAGCAACGGCATGCGCGTGCGGCGCGGCCAGGTGATCGGCTATGTCGGTTCGACCGGCCTGTCGACCGGTCCGCACCTGCATTACGAACTCTATCGCGGTGGCCGCGCGGTCGATCCCAATTCGGTGAAGTTCACCACCCGTGCGCAGCTTTCGGGCAGCGAGCTGGCCAATTTCCGCGCGAGGCTGAAGCAGCTGCTGGGCGTGACGCCGGGAGCAGCACTCCAATCGCTCACCCCGCCGCCCGCCGCCAAGCAGGACGAGCCCAAGCGCGAGATCGAGCGGATCGAAGGCACGACGATCGCTTAGAAGCTCATCGCCGTCGACCCTCCTTCAAAACCACGCAGCAAAAACTGCTGCTTGAGACAGCCAAGGTCGTTACTCCTTGGGCAAGGACGGCCGCTGGACGTCTCGACCAAGTAAATAACCGACTATTGTTCCAAGAAGCCCTAATGGAGCAGCTATCTGCTTGTCATCATAGCCCGCGACAACTAAAAACGTTACCATAACGATCACCAGGACGGTACCAAAAACCCGCAGAACGGATGTAGCTGAGTGCCCAGCCCGCACAAGCCAAGCTGCCAGCCCCAAAACAATAAGTCCGAACAATAGAACCACGGATGACATTGTCATTGCATTTGAAGTCGACCACCAACTGGGCGTCGCATCGCCTTGCTCCGTCGTTGCCGACGACTTCGGGAATTCCTGGATAGCCTCCTTAGCTTCTTTTATAAGCTGCGCGTCCGCGTCAGGTTGATGCGTGGTCAATTGCGCCTCCCCCCATTTTTCCTCATTCGACGTATCGCTTCATGAAGTTCACCGCGCCGTTTTTTAAGGCGTTTCTCGATTTCAATGCGGTTTTGCAATTCGATCGTAAGAACCTCTATCCGCTGACGCTGAAGCTCTATTGTTGAATCCGTCGCCGCTGCAGGAGGAGAAAGGGGGGGATCAAAATCCTCAGCTGGAAAATAAGAACCATCATTCTTTAATGACTCTTTGAGCGATAAAACTTCACCAATGAGTCGGGCAATCGAAGCATTTTTTGCTGTTATACCCTGCTCAAGCCGGGCAATCAATTTAGTGTTCTTAGCGAACTGCAGCCTTTCTGCCGCCAACACCGGACGCTGGAGCCCATAAAGCCGCGGCATATCCTGGGCATCTACCCCCTGTAAAGTGAGGAGACAAGCAAGCCCGAAACTAGCAGAACGCAAAACAATACTCATGGATGACAAGCACAATGGACTCACCTCCACCGCCTCAGTCAGGTCGATTTGCTTCAGGCCATCGCTATGTTGGCTTTGTTCTTGCTCTATCGCAAGCTCTTATGTTCACCTAATGAAGGAAAAAGTACGAAAATTGTCATCCTTACTCTCGAAGGAAGCATGCTGGATTGAAAATTTAGCAAGATCCACAGATCTTTAGAAGGGCTATAATGGATTGAACAGACGCCTATTTTGCCATTAGCATTAATGCTGATCTCGCTAAATTTTCCACGGCATTTCAACAATTAACCCTGCCAGACAGCATTTCCGGAACCTGGGCTTTGCCTGCAAGCGCCTAAAAATGTGCCTTTGGTGTGGCTCGCAGCTCCACCCAGGTGGGCGCGTGGTCGCTGGCCTTTTCGCGACCGCGGTGGTCCTTGTCGACGCCGATCGCGCTCAGGCGGTCGGCGGCGGCGGGGCTGAGCAGAAGGTGATCGATGCGGAAACCGTGGTCGCGCTGCCAGGCGCCCGCCTGATAGTCCCAATAGGTCCACACTCCGCCGCCGGGGCGCAGCGTGCCTATGGCGTCAGTCCAGCCATCGGCAAGGATGCGCTGGAAGGCGGCGCGGCTTTCGGGCTGCATCAGCGCGTCGGATGCCATTGCGCGAACCGAATAGACGTCATTGTCGCGCGGAATGACATTGTAATCGCCCGCCAGCACCGCGGGTATCTCCTGGCTGAGGATCTGCGCGGCGCGTTTGCGCAGGCGCTCCATCCAGCGCAGCTTGTAATCGAATTTCGGCCCCGGCTGCGGATTACCGTTGGGCAAGTAGATGCACGCGACGCGAAGCCCGTGGACATCAGCCTCGATATAACGCGAATGCTCGTCCTCGGGTTCGCCCTCCAGCCCGCGCTGCACCTCGACCGGCTGCGCGTCGCGCGCCAGGATGGCGACGCCATTGAAGCCCTTCTGCCCGTGCCAGATCGCACCATAACCGAGCTTCTCGAAGTCGGACGCGGGAAAGCCCTCGTCCTGCGTCTTGATCTCCTGCAGGCAGGCGACATGCGGGCGGGTCTCTTCCAGCCATTCGAGCAGGCGCGGCAGACGGGCCTTGATGCCGTTGATATTGTACGAGGCGATGCGCAGCATGAGGCTGTCTTAGCCGCAGCACCGGCGCTTGCCCAGCCATTTAGCCCCTGTTCATTTGCGCCCGCATAAGCCACGATCCAGCGACATATCTGGAGAGGTCATCATGCGGCGTTCGTCTCGGTTCTCGATCGGAGCGGCCGCGCTCGGCCTGACTATTCTCAGCCCCGCGCTCGCCCAGGACGCGACCTATCCCAATGCGCCGAGCACGCAGGGCAATGTCTCGGTCACGGTCTATAACGGCGGCATCTCTTTGGTGCAGGACATCCGCAAGCTCAATATCGCGGGCGGCACCAGCCGGCTCGAATTTCCTGATGTCTCCGCGCAGATCCGGCCCGAAACGGTCAGCTTCGCCGCCGATGGCGCGACCATCGTCGAGCAGAATTTCGATTACGACCTGCTGACCCCCGGCAAACTGATGGAAAAGGCGGTGGGCGAGACGATCACGCTCGTCCGCACCAATCCGGCGACCGGCGCAGAAACGCGCGAGCGCGCCAAGGTGCTCTCGGTGAACGAGGGCGTCGTCGTCCAGATCGGCAACCGTATCGAGGTGCTGCGCGACGATGGCCTGCCGGTGCGCGCGATATTCGACAAGGTGCCCGAGAATCTGCGCGCACGCCCGACATTGTCGATCACCGTGGACAGCCAGCGTGCAGGCCAGCGCGATGCGGCGATCCGTTATCTGACCGGAGGCCTTGGCTGGTCGGCGGATTATGTCGCCCTGTTCGATGAGGCCAAGGGCAGCATCGACGTGCAGGGCTGGGTGACGCTATCGAACAGCTCCGGCACCACCTATCGCAATGCCGATACGCTGCTGGTCGCAGGCGATCCGCAGGGTGCATCGGGCTTCGGCAGCCGGGGCCGCAACATCCGCAGCGCCGGGATGGAGACCGCGAACCGCGAGCGGCTGGGCGATTATTATCTCTATCCGGTCGGGCGCACGACCATCGCGGACCGCCAGACCAAGCAGATCAATTTCCTCGACGTGCAGGGCGTGCCCGCGTCACGCGCCTATGAATATCGGGTCGGCTGGCTGGCGAGCGTCAACGAACCGCGCAGTGCAGACACGGTCGTCAAGTTCAGCTCGAGCAAGTCGGGCGGCCTGGGCGATGCGCTGCCCGCCGGATCGGTGCGCTTCTACCAGCGCGACCAGCGCGGCGCGCCGCAGTTCATCGGCGAGAACGCGATCGACCACACGCCGATGGGCAGCGCACTCGCGCTCAAGACCGGCGAGGCGTTCGACGTGAAGGTCAAGAGTACGGTGGTCGAGCGCAAGCGGCTTTCGAGCAGCAAATGGCAGACCAGCATGCGCTACGAGCTCACCAATGCGCGCGACGCTGCGGTGGTGGTGGACCTGATGCAGGCGGGGCTCGACTTCGGCTGGACCGACACGCGGGTGGTGACCGAGAGCCTGAAGAGCGAACGGCGCAACAGCAATGCGGTGGTCTGGGCGGTGAATGTGCCTGCCAATGGGACGGCGGAGGTGACCGCGACCTTCGAGACGCGGTATTGATCTGAGATCTCGAAATGCGCCACAAGCCACCCGCCTCCTTTCCGTTTGTCCCAAGCGAAGTCGAGGGACGTAATCGGCGAGGGTTGCGTGCCGTCCCTCGACACGCTCGGGACAAACGGGGGTGGGTGCTGGGGTCTTTGATGGCATTGATCTTGGCTGGAGTTGGAGTGGTCCTTACCCCCGCCCAGGCCCAAACCCGCCCCGAAGTCGTCTCGCCTAAGCCCGGTTCCGTCGCGGTCACCATCTATCGCGATCCGCAGCGCGGCAATGGCGGGGGGATGAACCTCAATTTCCTCAACGGTTTCGCGGTCGTGACCGAAAAGCGCACGATCAGCGTTCCCGCAGGCCCCTCGACGATCCGCTTTGCAGGCGTCGCAGAGGGCATGGTCGCGGTCTCCGCCGTGATCCGCGGGCTGCCCGGCGGGATCATCGAGCAGAATCGCGACAAAAAGCTGCTTTCGCCTGGCGCGCTGGTCGATGGGTCGCTCGGCAACCGGGTGACGCTGCAACGCACCGATCCGGCGACCGGCGAGCGGACCGAGCAGCAGGCGGTGATCCGCAGCGGATCGCGCGGCGCGCTGGTGGTCCAGACCGATAGCGGCATCGAGGCGCTGCAATGTTCCGGCCTGCCCGAGCGCGTCGTCTATACCGACCTGCCCGCCGGGCTGTTCGCAACGCCCGTGCTGTCGGTCGATACCGTCTCGCCCGAGGCCGCGACGGTCGAGGTGACGCTGACCTATCTCGCCTCGGGCTTCGACTGGAACGCCGATTATGTCGTGAAGCTGGGCGCGGACGGAAAGTCGCTCGACCTGTTTTCCTGGCTGACGCTGGCCAATGGCAATGGCGAGAGCTTTGCCGATGCCGAGCTGCTGGTGATCGCGGGCACGCTCAACACCCGCCAGCCGATGCGCAATCTGGCGGATCGGCCCCGCGCGGCACCGCTCGCTATCCAGTGCTGGCCGCAGGGCAGTACGGCGGAAGGCATGGCCTATCCCGTGCCGCCTCCCCCGCCTCCGCCTCCGCCACCTCCGCCTGCCCCGGCGATGATGGCGCGAACAGGCGCGGTGCGCGGCGAGGCGATGGACATCATGGTCACCGCCTCGCGCAATGTGGAGGCAGAGCTGGAGGCTTTGGGAGATCTGAAGCTCTACCGCGTCCCCTTCCGCTCGACCGTTGCGGCCAGGGGGCAGAAGCAGGTGCGGCTGCTCGCCAAGCAGAACGTGCCCGCACGGCTGGTCTTTCGCGGCAACGCGATAGCCTATGGCGAGGGCGAGCCGCGCGCCCTCCAGATCGAGCTGCGCATGGACAACAAGACCGCGAGCGGCCTCGGCCTGCCGCTACCTTCGGGCCGCATCGCGGTGTTCGACCGGGATGGCGGCAACGGCCTGCTGATCGGCCAGGGCCGGATGCGCGATTATGCGGTGGGGCAGGAGGTGAAGTTCACCATCGGCGCCAGTCCGGCGGTGCGGCTGGCATCGACGCGCAAGATAGTGGCGGCCAAGGGTGGCTGGGACGGCTATGCGCTCGAACTCACCAATGCCAGTGCCGAACCCGTCACCGCCGAAATCGATCTCGCTCAAATCGCCGATACCGATATCCGCAATGCCACGGGCAAGCTGATTCGCAAGGACGGCAAGCATGTCTGGCAGGTGACCGTGCCCGCCAATGACCGTGCCACGATCAGCTACCAGAGCCGCTCGAAATATCGCTGAGCGCCGATTGCGGCGCCAGCACGCCCTTATTTGGGTGCCAGCACCATCAGCATCTGGCGGCCTTCCATACGCGGATAGGCTTCCACCTTGGCGGTTTCCTTGACGTCTTCCTGCACGCGCTGGAGCAGGGCCATGCCAAGCTGCTGGTGCGAGAGTTCGCGGCCGCGGAAGCGCAACGTCATCTTGACCTTGTCGCCCTCTTCGATGAACGCATGCACCTTCTTCATCTTGACCATATAATCGTGGTCATCAATGTTCGGACGCATCTTGATCTCCTTGATCTCCTGCGTCTTCTGGTTCTTGCGCGCGGCATTGGCCTTTTTCTGGGCCTCGTACTTGTACTTGCCGACATCGAGGAACTTGGCGACGGGCGGCTCGGCATTGGGCGAGACCTCGACCAGGTCGAGACCCACCGCTGCGGCACGCTCTATCGCATCTGCTGTACGCAATACGCCAAGATTTTCGCCATTCTCATCGATCACCCGAACCTGGGGCGACTGGATGAACTGATTGAAGCGCGGGCCGGATTTGGGTGGCAGAACAAGGCCGCGACGGGGTGCTGGCGGACGTATAGCGAATTCTCCTGATGTTTCTTCGAGCGCGCGATATAAGCCAAGTCGGCTGATAGATAAAGGGTTTCGTGCGGATGGCGCGGCAGGCCCGCCGCCAGAATCATGGCAAGCGTTGCAATCGCGCAACGATTGGACGCCCCCGGGCGTCTTCTTGCCGATCCCTCATGCCCGCTCCATATCGGGCCGGGGCGATGATTTCGCAAGGAGCAGCCGCATGGACAGTCCCCAACAGATCACGGTCGATCACGAAACCGCAGGCCAGGACGGGCGCTTCGTCTACCGCGCCGAGGGCGCCGAGGCGGAACTGACCTATG
>Ga0181596_10004480_pt1 | contig 12643 bp, 9 predicted proteins | sample 041ome_6_FD_148655 | JGI IMG/M metagenome (GOLD analysis project Ga0181596, IMG submission 148655) | Coastal salt marsh microbial communities from the Groves Creek Marsh, Skidaway Island, Georgia - 041402US metaG (spades assembly) | ecosystem: Environmental > Aquatic > Marine > Intertidal zone >... | reverse complement strand
GGTCCGCGACCTGCTCGACGAGGAATTCACCCTGATCGCCAAGCAGCGCTACGCCTGCTATTTCCTCACCGTGCACGATCTGGTGCGCTTCGCCCGCAGCCGCGAGCCGCCGATATTGTGCCAGGGGCGCGGCTCGGCCGCCAACTCGATCGTCTGCTTCCTGCTCGGCGTCACCTCGGTCGATCCGGTGACACACGACCTGCTCTTCTCCCGCTTCGTTTCCGAAGAGCGCGCCGAGCCGCCCGATATCGATGTCGATTTCGAGCACGAGCGGCGCGAGGAGGTGATGCAATATATCTACCAGCGCTATGGCCGCCACCGCGCCGGGATCGCCGCCACCGTCATCCACTATCGCCCGCGCAGCGCGGTGCGCGAGGTCGGCAAGGTGCTCGGCTTTTCCGAGGATGTCACCGCGCGCCTCAGCAGCACCATCTGGGGCAGCTTCTCAAGCTCGATGGCGGAGCAGCGCTATGCTGAGGCCGGGTTCGACATCGACAATCCGGACATCGTGCGGCTGCGCGATCTGGTCGATCAGATCCTGCACTTCCCCCGCCACCTCTCGCAGCATGTCGGCGGCTTCGTGCTGACCGAGGACCGGCTCGACGAGACCGTGCCGATCCACAATGCCGCGATGGAGGACCGCACCTTCATCGAATGGGACAAGGACGATATCGACGCGCTCGGCCTGATGAAGGTCGATGTGCTGGCGCTGGGCATGCTCACCTGCATCCGCAAGGCCTTCGCGCTGATGCGCGAGCATGGCCTGGGCGAGCACGACCTGACCGTCGATCTCGATGCCGACGATCCCCAAGTCTACGACATGCTGTGCCGGGGCGACAGCATCGGCGTGTTCCAGGTGGAAAGCCGCGCGCAGATGAACATGCTGCCGCGGCTCCGTCCGCGCTGCCTCTACGGCCTGACGGTGCAGGTCGCGATCGTCCGCCCCGGCCCGATCGAGGGCGACATGGTCCACCCCTATCTGCGCCGCCGCTCGGGCATAGAGCCGGTCGAATACCCCTCGCCCGCGCCGCCGCACGACCCGGACGAGCTCAAGAACCTGCTCGGCCAGACCTATGGCGTGCCGCTGTTCCAGGAACAGGCGATGAAGCTGGCGATCGTCGCGGCGGATTTCACGCCATCGCAAGCCAACCAGCTGCGCCGCGCGATGGCGACCTTCCGCAATGTCGGCACGATGCACAATTTCAGGACCAAGCTGGTCGAGGGGATGACCGCGCGCGGCTATGCCGCCGAATTTGCCGAACGCTGCTTCAAGCAGATCGAGGGCTTCGGCAGCTATGGCTTTCCGGAGAGCCACGCCCTGTCCTTCGCGCGGCTGGTCTATGTCTCATCCTGGATCAAGTGCCACCACCCGGCGGTCTTCGCCTGCGCTTTGCTCAATTCGCAGCCCATGGGCTTCTATGCGCCCGCGCAGATCGTGCGCGACGTGCGCGAGCATCAGGTCGAGGTGCGCCCGATCGACATCAACGCCAGCCACTGGGACAATAGGCTGGAGCGCGACTTGCGCGGGCGGCTGGCGCTGCGGCTGGGCTTTCGCCAGATGGACGGATTCCGGCAGGCCTGGGCCGAGGCCCTGGTGCAAGCGCGGCGCGAAGGCGGGCGGTTCGTCTCGATCGAGCGGCTGGCGCGGCGCGCCGACCTGCCCAGCGCCGCGCTGCGCCTGCTCGCCGATGCCGATGCGTTCGGATCGCTCGGCCTGTCGCGGCGCCAGGCGCTGTGGGAGGTGCGCCGCACGCCCTCGACCGAGCTGCCGCTGTTCGCTGCGGCCAAGGCGCGCGAGCTCGGCACAGAGCCCGACATGCAGCTGCCGCAAATGCCCGCAGCGGAAGAGGTCGTCACCGATTACCAGGTGCTGCGCCTGTCGCTGAAGGACCATCCGATGGCCTTCCTGCGCGCCCGGCTGCGCGAGGAAGGCGTGCTCAGCTGCGAGGATACGACCAACGCCAAGGCCGGCGCGGCGGTGCGCACCGCCGGCGTCGTCCTCGTCCGCCAGCGCCCCGGCAAGGGCAACGCGATCTTCGTGACGATCGAGGACGAGACGGGGATCACCAATGTGGTGCTCTGGGCCCGCCTGTTCGAACGCTACCGCCGCGCGGTGATGGCGAGCCGCCTGATGCAGGTCGAAGGCGTGTTGCAACGCAGCCCCGAAGGCGTGGTCCACCTGATGGCGAACCGCGTGATCGACCGCACGGATTTGCTGGCGACCCTCACTGAGCGGCGAGAGGACGGCGCGCTGACGCCACCCCTGGCGCGGGGCGATGAGGTGGTGAGGCCGGTGCCATCACGCCATCCGAGGGATGCGAGAGTGTTGCCGAAGTCGCGGGATTTTCATTGAGGGGGGCACTGAGCACGGTGGAGCGCCGACAATGCCCCTCAGCATGTCCAGATTTAGAGCAAATAGCCGATCTAAGTTCTTCACTTAAATGATGGCAAAATATCAATTCAAGTCTATGTTTAAACTGATCGATGCTTTTCTGCAATCAATGCTCGGAGCGTAAGCCAGAGAGGAGGAAAGATGCCTTTCTATATACGAAAATCAGTGAGTGCTGGTCCATTTCGGTTCAATCTATCAAAGAGCGGAATAGGCGTATCTACTGGTATAAAGGGACTCCGCATCGGCACTGGCCCGCGTGGCCATTACATTCATGCAGGCCGAAATGGCCTCTACTACCGCTCCAGCATATCGGTTGGCAGCAGGACAGACCAGAAAAGATTCCCGTCATCTACTAAACCTCCGTCGCCCGACATTCAAACTTATGCCGAGCCGGGTGTCGAGATGGTGAGGGTCTCATCTCGAGATGTCATGGAAATGGAAGATGCTCGATTTGCAGAAATCCTGTCCGACCTCAATGCGAAGCAAAATTCGACGTCTATGCGCGCGGTGTTGGGTTGGAGCAGCGGAACTCTTGCCATCCTTGCAACATTCGTCGCGGGCGGAACAGGAATGATCGCCGGGATGATTCTTTTCGGCACCGCGTTCTTTTTTGGTACTTGGCTAGATTCGTTTAAGCGAACATCGGTCCTCATGTATGAATTGGAAGACGAAGCACGCGCGGCCTATGAAACGCTAACCTCGTCCTTTGATACGCTGATGGCATGCGCAGGGAAGTGGCATGTCGACGCTGGTGGGGCTGTGCGGGACATTCACGCATGGAAACGAAATGCAGGCGCAGGCCACATTTTGGACAAACGCCCCACCACCTTCGACTATTCTCTTCCAAGAGTGGTCACAAGCAATATCACGCCGCCAGCGATCAAAAGTGGCAAAGAAACGCTATATTTTTTTTCCGATTTTTTGCTTGTTGTCGAAAGCGATAAAGTCGGAGCAGTGGCTTACGATAGTCTATCTATCCGTGCTCAGGAATCCCATTTTATCGAAGAGGGAACAGTCCCTTCTGACGCCACGATCATAGCCCATACATGGAAGCACCCGAACAAAAATGGCGGTCCAGATCGGCGCTTCGCAAACAATTTTCAGATTCCAGTTTGCTTATACGAAAGCATTTATCTGACCAGCTCCAATGGCCTGAATGAGCTCCTGCAAGTTTCACGAAACGGTGTAACTGCGCCATTTGCACGAGCGATTTCCACTTTGGCAAAAGCCAATGGGTCACAATCACAGAGCCAAAACTTACCAAAGTTGACGTGACCAATTGACGACAGCACCGAGTTGACGACGACAGCGGGACGCCGCTTGGACGTTGCCTGATCGGTGAATGGGAAAGGAACCAGAACGACAGCGCCGAAGGCAATATCCGCTGGCTCAAAGGGCATCGTAGACGTCGTCTTCAGGATTATTCCAGACGGCAGCAAAGGCAGGATCGCTCACGGCAGTGGCCATGCGGGAAAGCTCGCGCTCTGCACTGGCCGAGGCAGCGTCGCGCATTGCGATGAAATCGACGAAATCCTCGACTTCGCTCTGCCGGGCGCGCGACAGCATTCCGATCTTCTCGATCAGCGCGCGGGGCACGGGCTTCGGATCAGGAGCGGTTGCCATGCTCTCAATAATGAGGGCAGACGACTATCGCATCAACCCTTTATCGGCTCTCGACGTTCAGCCGGGCCTTGATTGGCCTGACGCCTCCACCTTCCCCATTGACCTCCCCCCATCACCCCCTACCCTCTCCCGCACCACCACAGGAGAGCCCGTCATGACCAGCGCCGCCGCCACGCCCGAACAGCTCAAGGGCGAAGACTGGGCGGGGGAGCAGGGGCGCAAGTGGCTTGCCCATATCGACCGGTTCGAGGGGATGATCGCGCCGATCGGCGAGGCGCTGCTGGCGCGGGCGGGCATCGCGCCGGGGGAGCGGGTGATCGATCTGGGGTGCGGTGGGGGATTGACCTCGCTGGCGCTGGCCGAGGCTGCGGGGCCGGACGGCGCGGTACTGGGGCTGGATATCTCGCCCGACCTGATCGACCTCGCCCGGGCCCGTGCCCAGGGGCATGCCAATCTCCGCTTCGTCTGCGCCGATGCCGCGACCGTGACGCTCGACGATCCACCCTATGACCGGCTGGTCTCGCGCTTCGGGTCGATGTTCTTTGCCGATCCCCATGCCGCTTTCGCCAACCTGCACCGCATGCTGAAGCCCGGCGGGCGGATCGACCTGGCGATCTGGGCCGCGCCGCGCGACAATCCGTGGATGATGGAGCTGATGGGCGTCGCGCGGTCGCATATCGACATCCCCTCGCCCGATCCGCGCACGCCCGGCCCGTTCGCCTTTGCCGATCTCGATTATGTCCGCGACATCCTGGCGCACGCCGGTTTTGCCGCGCCTGCCATCGAACCGCTGCAGGGGGAACAGGCGATCGGCGGCCCTGGTGCGCTGCCCGAAGACGCAGCGGACTTCGCGCTCGCCAGCATGGCCATCGGGCGCGCGCTGGCCGAGGCGGGTCCTGAGGTGCTGGCAAGCGCGCGCGACGATCTGCTGGCGCTGTTCACGCGCCATTATCGCGACGGCGAAGGGGTGATGATGCGCAACAAGGTATGGCTGCTCAGCGCCACGGCGTAAGCGGCGCGCGCTCTATTCCTGCACGTTCGCCACGTTATACTTGAACACCTCGTCCTGCGTCAGGCAGCGCCGGGTTGACTGATCGCCTCCGCCGCTCGCCACCGCCTTCTGCTTGTACATGATGTCGGTCAGCAGCTTGCGCGAGACGCCCATGCGGATCAGAAAGTCGTTGTCCTCGCTGGCGAGCAGCGCGCTTTCCTGCTCGATATCGCCGATCAGCTCGACCGTGGTGTCGGTCCCCAGCGCGACCGACTGGTCGATCGCGTCGCGGTCACCGGTCATCGTGAACATGTGCACCATGAAATTGCCGCCCGGCTCGACCACGCGCAGCTGGCCGCCCATGAACACGAAATTGCACGCGGAAAAGCAGGTCCAGCCCGCCGGAATGCGCGTCACCAGCCCCGGCGTGGAACGGATCAGCCGTCCCGCGGCATTGCCGGCCCGCGCGTTGCCGCCGGGCGAGCGCAGCCAGATCTCGCTGATATCGGGATTATCGGTCAGCGCCTGTTTCAGCCGGTCGGGCAGCGTCTGATCGACCGGGCCTTCGGCGAGCAGCACCCTGGCATCGCCCTTCTTGACGACCTTGAGCGTCATGATCTTGTTGTTCGACCAGTCGGGCGATTGCGGGCAGGTGGGATTGGCCGGGTCCATCGGCGCGGGCGACTGGCCGCACAGCAAGGCGGTCGCGGCCAGGCCCAGCAGCCATCGATGCGGTGCGTGCATGGACTTAAGCCTGCGCGATTTCGTAGCGCGCGGCGCCCGGCTTCTTGCACATGCGCTTCGACACCGTCGTCTCCTCGCCCTCGACGATGATGACATCGTTGACGTTCATGCAGGTCGATCCGTCCGCAAGCTGCGTCTTGCCGACCACGGTCGAGGTGCCCGACACGTCCTTGCGCGTCTCGCTGGTCCAGGACGAGGTGCTGCCCACCTCTTCGCCGCGTGTCGCCTCCAGCGTCGCGTCCGCCGCCTTTTTCTGCTCCTCGGGCTCGAGCTTGCAGGCGATGGCGTCGGTCAGAAGGCCGGCGACCTCGGGCACGGGCAGGAAGCTGGGAAGCCCTGCACGGCTCGCCAGACCGCCGAGCACGCCGCCAAGCACCGATCGCCCGGCGGCCTTGCCCGCGCTGTCGTCGCATCCGGTCGCGGTCTTGCCACTGCTGCTGGGACGCGAGCGCAACAGGCCGCCGAACTGGGCCTGGGCAGGGATTGGCAGCGCCATGGCCAGCACCGCCGTCAGCGCGAGCGCCTGCATGCCCGATTTCATCAACCTGTTTTCCATCGTTCAGCCTCTCCAGTCAGGAACCGCCAACGACCCTGGCTCACATTATCGTAGCGGCAATATCCGGTCAAACCATGACCCGCATCACAACCCGGCCCCTGTCGCCAGGATAGGCCCGGCCGAACCCTTGCGGATAGGATAATCCCGCCAGTCCGGGAGGAAAGTGCTAGGCTTTGCAGTAAATTAACCAAAATCGTCCACAAGGCGCCATGCTTGCCCGCCTCTCGCCATGGTTTCGTTCGATGTCGGTCAGCTCGCGCACGGCGCTGAGCCTCGCCATCGGATTTACCCTGATGATCGCTGCGACCGCGCTAGTCGCCTTTTCGCAGGAGCGCGCCAAGGCGATCGACGAATCGCTGGCGCGGCTCGACCAGCGCAACGCCGCAGTGGTGCACGAACTGACCGACCGGTTCGATCGCATCCAGCGGACGCAGACACGCGCGGTCGAGCTGTTCCGCGAAGAGCACACCGCGCTGACCGATGCTGAGGCGCGGCGCGCGTTCGAGGCGCTCTATCCGCTGCGCCCCGACGGCACGCGGCGCAGCATCGACAGGATGTTCACCGGCGGCCCGACCGCGATCGGGATGGTGCACGGCATGGCGGGCTTCATCCCTGCCGGGATCGACCAGGACGATGGCGCGGTGCGCGACATCGTGGCCGCGACCCTGGCCATCCGCCGCCTCAGCGAGGGCAGCCGTCACGATCTGGAAAGCCTCTATTATTTCACGCCGCGCAACGGCATCGTCATCTTCGCGCCTGACCGGCCCGACCGGCTGGAATTCTATCGCCAGACCGCGCCTGCGGACTTCGCGTTTCAGGACCGCGAGTTCGCGACCATTTCGACCATCGCCGCCAATCCTGCGCGCGCGATGCGCTGCACCGGACTGCAATCGCTGATCTCGCTGAAATATCGGGAGGTCTGGACGACGGGCTGCATGACCCCGGTCGATCGCGATCTGCGGCATATCGGCACGTTCGGCACGTCGATGCCGCTCGACGAGATTGCCCCGGCAGGGCGCTTTGCCGACTCCGCAGAAGAACAGGTGATCCTGATCTCGCGCGAGGGGCGGCTGATCTATCATCCCGGCTATACGCGGCAGAACAGCCGCAAGACCGGGGAATATCTGGACATCACGAACAGCGCACGGTCCGACCTGGCTGCGATCTGGGCGCTGGTGCGTCGCCATGGCCAGAATGGCTATGTCGGCAAGGCAGAGGCTCTCGATGCCTATGTGTCGCTGCACCAGGTGCCCGGCCCGGGCTGGTATGCGCTCACCGTCAAGCCCGAGCAGCTGATCCTGGCCAGGGCGCTGCGCCCGATCCCGCGTATCGCGGCCATGGCGGTGATCGCGCTGGCCGGCTGTCTGCTGATCGTGGTGCTGGTGCTGCGCCATCTGGTCGCCAAGCCGCTGCGGCGGTTGACGCGCGAAGCGGAACGGATCACGCGCGGCCTGGCCAGCGATGCGATGCTGGAGATGCCCGCCGATGATCGCACCGGCAACGAGGTTGCCCGGCTCGTCTCGCGCTTCGAGACGCTGGCCGGTGCGATCCGCACCTCGCATGGCGAGCTGGAGCAGCGCGTCGCCGAACGCACCAGGGCGCTCAACGATGCCAATGAAAAGCTACGCATCCTGTCGGAACTCGACCCACTGACCGGTGTTGCCAACCGGCGCAAAGTGTTGAGCGATCTCGACGCCCGGCTCGAGCGCATGGGCACCGGTGGGTCGCTCGCGGTCATCGTGCTCGATATCGACCGGTTCAAGACGATCAACGACCGCCACGGCCATGTTGCCGGCGACGATGCGCTGCGGGCGCTGGCCAGTCGGGTGCAGTCGCTGCTGCGGCCGGGCGACATGATCGGTCGGATGGGCGGCGAAGAGTTCATGGTCATCCTCGACCGCGCGCGACCAGTCATCGCCGATGCCATTGCCGAACGCATCCGCGCCGCGATCGCGCGCCAGCCGTTCCAAGTGCATGGCAATCTGACGCTGAACATCACCGCCAGCCTGGGCGTTGCATGCTGGAGCGCTGGCGACAGCGCAAAGGCACTGTATGCCCGCGCCGATGCGGCGCTCTATGAAGCCAAGGCATCGGGACGCAATTGTGCGATCAGCAGCCGCGATCCACTGCAAGGGCGCAACGCCGCCTGATCCGGCGCGGAGCGCCTGCCCTGTCGGCAGGCCTGGTGCGGGCGGGGGGACTCGAACCCCCACGGGCAAAGCCCGACGGATTTTCTTACCCGCCACGGCTTTCGCCGCCGCGCCGCCTGGGGCGCGTTCGGGGTCTGGACTATCCCTTCACCCTGCCCTGGCATTTCAGGGTTTAGGTGCTGCCCGTCTAGTCTCTACACCTTCCCGGCCGCGAGGCACGGGCTTGGCTCGGGATTGCCATTTGACAGGGTTCCCCGAATTTGAGCAGTTCTACGTCGCAGGTTTCCCCGCGCGCACTCACATGATGTTCAAGTCCGTTGCGTCTACCATTTCGCCACGCCCGCACGGCGCAGGGGTCTATAAGCCGGGATAAAGCAGCGCGGCAAGTCCGTAGCTTGCCTGCCCGCTCCGTCTGGTTGCTCAATCGGCGTTGAGCCGGGCGCGCATTTCCTTGCCGGGCTTGAAATACGGCACGCGCTTGGCGGGCACGTCGACGGCTTCGCCCGTCCGCGGGTTGCGCCCCTTGCGCGGCTCGCGCGCGCGGGTGGAAAAGGCTCCGAAGCCCCGCAATTCGACCCGTCCGCCTTCAGCCAGTCGCTCGATGATGTTGTCGAAGAAGATATCGAGGATCTTTTCGATCTCGTCTGACCGGAGCCCTGGATTTTCTTCCTCCAGCAGCTGCAGCAGTTCCGATCGTATCATGGTCAATCTCCTGCAATCGATTACACGACGGGATGCCAGGCTGCGGCGTCCCTCACACCACATCCCACAATCAATTGACCAGCCCCCCGACAAGCCAATGCGTCTGACCCGTATAACGGAAACGCAGATGCAAGTGCCCAGCGCTGTTGCCAGTCGAAAGGCAGTCAAATGCTGTCAGAAATCGTGATTGGTTTCAACGCTGTTCTTGGGGGCGCTGCTGCTATTCGCGCCAGATTGCACAAAAAAGGGCACCGGCCGAAAGCCGATGCCCCTTTTTGAAACGTCACCCGCACTGACGCACGGGGAAGACCCTTAGGATCAGTCTTCGCGCTGCTTGAGAGCGGCGCCGAGGATGTCGCCCAGCGACGCACCCGAATCGGACGAACCGTACTGTGCAACAGCCTGCTTTTCTTCGGCCAGCTGGTGCGCCTTGACCGAGAAGGTCGGCTTGCGCGAGCGATCGAAACCGGTGACCATCGCGTCGAGCTTCTGGCCGACCTGGAAGCGGTCGGGACGCTGTTCGTCGCGGTCGCGGCCCAGATCGTTGCGCTTGATAAAGCCGGTCGCGCCGTCTTCGCCAACCTGGACTTCCAGGCCGCCGTCGCGCACTTCGAGCACGGTGACGGTGACGACTTCGTTCTTGCGCAGGTTCGAGCTGTCGGCGCCGCCCACGGCCGGAGCACCCTTTTCGAGCTGCTTCATGCCCAGCGAGATGCGCTCCTTCTCGACATCGACGTCGAGAACGATCGCCTTAACCTGCTCGCCCTTGAGGTGCAGGTTGAGCGCGTCTTCACCCGAGATGCCCCAGGCGATATCCGACATGTGGACCATGCCGTCGACATCGCCATCCAGGCCGATGAACAGACCGAACTCGGTCGCGTTCTTGACTTCGCCCTCGACGACGCTGCCCACCGGGTGCTTTTCTGCAAAGGCGTCCCAGGGGTTCGACTGTGCCTGCTTGAGGCCCAGCGAGATGCGGCGCTTTTCGGCATCGACTTCCAGAACGATGACATCGACTTCCTGGCTGGTCGAAACGATCTTGCCGGGATGGACGTTCTTCTTGGTCCACGACATTTCCGAAACGTGCACCAGGCCTTCGATGCCCGGCTCCAGCTCGACGAACGCACCATATTCGGTGATGTTGGTGACGGCACCCGAAAGCTTCGCACCGACCGGATACTTGACGCTGGCGCCTTCCCACGGATCGCTTTCGAGCTGCTTCATGCCCAGCGAGATGCGCTGCGTATCCTGGTTGATACGGATGATCTGCACCTTGACGGTTTCGCCGATGCTGATCGCTTCGCTCGGGTGGTTGATGCGCTTGTAGCTGATGTCGGTGACGTGCAGCAGGCCGTCGATGCCGCCCAGGTCGACGAACGCACCGTAATCGGTGATGTTCTTGACCACGCCGTCGATGATCTGGCCTTCGGCCAGCGACTGGATGAGGCCGGTGCGCTGTTCGGCACGGGTTTCTTCCAGAACGGCGCGACGCGAGACGACGATATTGCCGCGACGACGGTCCATCTTGAGGATCTGGAAGGGCTGCGGGATGTCCATCAGCGGGGTGACATCGCGCACGGGGCGGATATCGACCTGGCTGCCGGGCAGGAACGCGACGGCGCCGTCGAGATCGACGGTGAAGCCGCCCTTGACGCGACCGAAGATCACGCCTTCGACGCGCTTGCCTTCGCCGAATTCATTTTCCAGCTTGTCCCATGCGGCTTCGCGGCGTGCGCGGTCGCGCGACAGCATCGCTTCGCCATCGGCATTCTCGATCCGGTCGACATAGACTTCGACTTCGTCACCGACCTTCAGGCCGTGGTCCTGACCGGGGGCGGCGAACTCGCGCAGCGCCACGCGGCCTTCCGACTTCAGACCGACGTCGATGACGGCCTTGTCGTTTTCGATTGCAGTGACCGTGCCCTTGACGACGCGGCCTTCGAATCCGCCGTCGACAGCGGCAGCGCCGCCCAGCGATTCGTCGAGAAGTGCCGCAAAATCATCGCGGCTGGGAAATGCCGTAGAGGCCATAAATCCAACGTTCCTTAACACAGTTTTGTCCGGCCAGCCGGTTGTCTCCGGCGGTCTTGGCTGAACCTGCCCCCCGGGCCGAATGCACCGGAAAGCGCCCGAAAAGCGCATGTTTGCGGGGGACAGCAGCAGATATGCAAACAGCGCGAACGCTCGCCCGGACCGCTTGCGGCGCGTGCGATGTTCACGATGATCGAAACATCTAAGGTCGGGCGGCTGGGCCGCCTTCTGTCCTGCCGTTCACCAGCTCTATGGCCCTTTGAACGGCCTGCCCTATAGTCAAATCGCTGGTATCAAGCAAGAGCGCGTCATCGGCGGGCTTGAGCGGCGCGATCGCCCTTCCGGAATCGCGCGCGTCACGTGCGGCGAGGTCTGCCGCGATCTCCTCCAGCGTCACCTGTTCGCCCCGGCTCAGCATCTCATGATAGCGCCGCGCGGCGCGTGCGGCGACGCTGGCGGTGACGAACAGCTTGGCCGCAGCATCGGGCGCGATCACCGTGCCGATATCGCGACCGTCGAGCACTGCCCCGCCCGGTTGCGATGCAAACGCCCGCTGCCGTTCGAGCAGCGCCTGGCGGACCGCAGGGTGACGCGAGGCGCGGCTGGCAAGGCCACCTGCCATCTCACTGCGCAGATGGTCGTCGTTCAGCAGCGCATCGTCGAACGCGCAACCGGCCAGCGCCTCGTCGGGATTGTCGGGATCGCCGCCCAGCCTCACCGCCATCACACCGACAGCGCGATAGAGCAGCCCAGTGTCGAGATGCGGCAGCCCGAAATGCTTGGCCAGCGCCCTGGCGATCGTGCCCTTGCCGCTCGCCGTAGGTCCATCGACCGCGATGATCATGGCCGCTTGCCCGCGTCTGCAGCGGCCTGCTCTTTGGCCAGGGCCTTCAGGAAACCTTGCTCCATAGCGCTGTTGAACCGCTGCAACTCGCCCGGATCGACAAAGGCGTCCCTTTCTCCCGCCAGCTGCCGCGCGCGCTTTTCGTGCAGGCCGAAGAACATGTCATGGTTAGCGAGAAACACGTCTGCCTGCATCGCGCGCACCTTGGCAAAGCTGGCGCGGTAATTGTCCGCCATGCCGGGATAGGCGGGCGGCACCAGCGACTGGCCGCCCAGCGAAGCGCTGCAATGCAGGAAGACCTTGCGAGGGGTGCCGGTGGAATCCCTCGCGGTCAGGCCCCATGAGGTGCATCCCGGCGAGTGGCCCGGCGTCAGATGCGCGGTCAGCGTGGTCCCGCCCAACCTGACCGTATCGCCGTCTCCGACCGTTCGATCGACCCGCACCGGCGGAAACAGCGCGTCCTTTGTCGGGCCATGGTCGACACGCCCGGCCTCCAGATAGGGCTTGTCCGCCGCGCTGCCGATGACCTTGGCGCCGCTCGCGCGCTGCAGGCCCGCCAGCCCTGCGGCATGGTCGAAATGGCCATGCGTGTTGAGGATATACTTTACGT
>Ga0181596_10004454_pt1 | contig 12686 bp, 12 predicted proteins | sample 041ome_6_FD_148655 | JGI IMG/M metagenome (GOLD analysis project Ga0181596, IMG submission 148655) | Coastal salt marsh microbial communities from the Groves Creek Marsh, Skidaway Island, Georgia - 041402US metaG (spades assembly) | ecosystem: Environmental > Aquatic > Marine > Intertidal zone... | reverse complement strand
GTCATGACACTTTTGACTTTGGAGATGATATGAACCATGCTCATGTCCAACCTAATGGTGAGTATCATTATCATGGAATACCAGAACTGTTGGTAGACTTTCTTGGCGATAATCAAGGGATGACAATAGTTGGATGGGCTTCTGATGGGTTTCCAGTTTATGCAAGATATGGTTATTCTGACGCTAATAATTATAACAGCGGTATCAAGTCACTGACTCCGAGTTATAGATTAAAATCTGAGCCTGATGCAAATCGACCTACAACTTTAACTGCATTAATTGGTGGGCCTGGTCAGGGAACAACCAATCCAAATACACCAATCCTGATGGGTGCTTTTACACAAGATTATGAATACGTTGAAGGACTTGGAGATTTAGATCAATGTAATGGACGATTTGGTGTAACCCCAGAATTCCCTGAAGGCATTTATTACTATGTCGTTACAGATGATTTTCCTTTTTTCACAAGATGCTTAAAGGGAGACATTTAAAACAAAAACGGCTACACTATAAAAGTACAACCGTTTTATCATTATTAGTAGCTCCCCCTATTATTCAAAGTTGGAGCACAATTTCTTCTTTTGACAATCCACTCGCCTTGGACGATATCCAATTCTCCTTCCTCAATAACACTTAAGCAACGAGTGTAAACTTCCTCTAATTTTTAAGGAAGTGGCTAGATGATTCCTTGGTTTTTAACTTGTGGCTAACGTTTTGCAGCTACCCGAAGGGCGGGTATTTTACCACAAAACTGTCTTTGGAACACGGAACCTCGCCTTTTGAGTAGGTGCTGTTATAGGCTGTTTTTTTGATAATTTCACATCATTTAAATTCTGTCATTTAAAAATATGCCCACCTAAGTATTTGATTCCATTGTCACAGCCAATAGTGACAACCCGCTTGCCAGGACCTAACTCTTTTGCAAGGGCCAGTGCTGCAACAACATTTAGTCCCGTTGAACCACCAGCTAAAATTCCTTCTTCTTGTGCAAGCCTGCGACACATCTGAAAACCCTCTTCTTGATCAATTGTGCAAACTTCTTTAATCCGCTCCATGTCCAAGAAAGGGGGAATAAAACCTAAGGCAATGCCATCTACTGCATGGCTGCCGCCTTTTCCAGTGTTAAGCATCGGTGATTGCGTAGGTTCCAATGCATAGAAATCAGGGGTCATTCCTTTAGATTCAAAACCATCAATCACACCCATAAGGCTGCCGCCAGTTCCTACCGAGGCGCAGTATGCATCAACGTTACCCTGTATTTGCTCAACAATCTCCACACCAATCGCCGCATAGCTTGACCTAGCATCTTGGGAGCCAAATTGATCAAAGTAATAGTTTCCATCTTGTGCAGCTATCTCTTGCACTTTTTCTTTTAAGTTTTTAAACAGCTCTGGATTTAACTTTCCATCAGAACTCTCTACTAATACCAATTCAGCTCCATATGCGCGAATTGCTTGGAGTTTGTTTGCTGCAAAGGAATTGGAAGTAACCGCGGTAAATTTCAGGCCCAGAATCGATGCTACAAAAGCAATTGCAGTTCCCGTGCTGCCTCCGGTGTATTCACAGAGACGATCGCCGATCTTTAAATCACCCCGATCCATCGCTGCTCTTATAACACCCAACGCCATACGATCTTTATAGGAACCAGTTGGATTATTGCCCTCGTACTTTATCCACACATCAGCAGAGGATGGAGATACAATTTTTGTGAGCTTTAGAAGAGGTGTATTGCCAATAGCCAATAATAAACTATTTGATATCATATTTTGTGTTTTTTTAAACTTGCTTGTAACGGTCTTATATATGAAACTGTATGTCGTCAAATAAAAGTAGACTTTTTCAGATATAAATTAAGCGAGTGTTGATACTAATTTAACCCTTATTAGTTCACTTTTTGCTGACGATTTACAGAAAGAGCTATGATTTTATATACGTTGTTATGCACTTTTATTCTTTATCTCAATCCATTTATGTCATATCGTGATACAAAATTCCAAACCAATTCAGATGTGTTTTGACCTTGAAAAGTTGCGCTAAACCAAACATGGTCTCCTCCAATATATTTGTAATGCTCAACAGAAACTAAGCTATCTCCTTGATCATAAACATAATGTTCAATATTGCTGTCACTTGTTACGGTTGGGGTTAAAACTGTATTATTGAAATTAATCCAATAGTCTAACGTGCTTTGTACCGAGCTCCAATCACTACTCCCATTATAGGGAAGAACACCATCAGAGGTTCCATGAAGATGTACTACCGGCATAGGATGACTGGTAGATCCTGTACATTCTAACATTACTCCGGAAACGGATGCTACCGCAGCAATTAAGTCGCTTTTATAATTTGCGAGCCCATATGCCATCATGCCACCGTTTGAGTATCCTGCAGCATAAATTCTCTCCATATCTACATTATACTGAGATGAAATCTCAGTTATCATGGATTCAACAAATCCAAAATCATCAGCATCACTTTTATTGTCTCCTCCTAATGGACAAGCGTTCCAATGAGATAAACCATCTAAACAACTACCTTGAGGATAGATTAAAATAAAAGTGTCAGCTTCTGCCAATGAGCGCATATCTGCTTCTTGCATATAATCACTTGCACTGCCACCAAACCCATGAAAATTAAGCATTAGCGGAACAGAAGATGTTCCATCATATGAATTAGGTATATATAAAACATATTCTCTATTGTCACCATCGTGAACTACGGACTGTGCATTATTATTTGAGTAACATTCCTCTGGATTTTTATTATCATCTTTTTCACAACTACTAAGAATCGTTAGTAAGAAAGTAAATAGTAAAATTGATTTTTTCATCAGATTCTATTCTTTTTTCGCAAAACTTTTAATTCCTTTAAATTAATCTGTTAAAGACCTTCGTTTTTTTAACACAAAAAGCCTATTTCAAATTTACAGTTTAATAAAATTATAATATGAAAAGTTCATTAGCTTTGCCTTCAATTCAAAATTTAGAAAAAGCAGGTGAAATATTCAATAGTAACAGATTTTAACAATTCTAAAAATAGTATTTGTCTGGGTTAAGTGATATCACCTTGGCTATATTTTTTAATGATGTACAAAGTTTTTAGATGTGATAAATAATTTAAAATCAATTTTTAGTTTAAATAAACGATTGGTTCTACTCAATCGCTATTATCAAATAACAAAATTTTATTCTTTTTTAAAAAACACCGCTTTTAATGGCAGTGTCACAATAATTGTTTTTCTTTTAATTCTATTAGTGCTGGAGCTTTTCGTTTTAGATTTTAACTCACTGCTTAATCAATTGGTAGCTTCTTATTCGGCAATATTTATATTTTCATTTTTTTTAGCTTCGGAAACTATTTTAGGAATAATTCCTCCAGAAGTTTTTATTGCTTGGGCATCAAAATCAACTAATCCTTGGTTATTTTTGTTGATACTAGCTACTATTTCATACGTTGGAGGAATCATTTCTTACTTTATTGGGGGGCGAGTGTTTTTAATTCCTAGCATTAAAAGTCATATTGAAAATAAAATTGCAAAGCACATTGTGAATTTAAGAAAATGGGGAGGTCTTTTCGTGTTGTTAGGCGCAATCAGTCCAATACCGCACTCTTTAGTAAGCCTCGCCTCGGGCTTTATAAAATACAATTTTAAATATTATTTAATGTGGTCGCTTTTCCGATATGCTCGTTTTGTGATTTATGCTTTAGTTATATTTAAAGTATTTATTTAGGTATACTAATTAACTTAAGCTATTACATAAACAAAGGCAAGTCTTCACTTACTTCATTAGTGGCTTGTTTCATTCTTGGTAAAGTGTATTGTAGAATTTACTGAAGATATGCCTGTGGTTTAGGCTATGTAAATTTGTTTCTACCATTTACCCAAACTCTGATAACTTCAAAGAATATGATTTATTGTCTAATAGAGTTAGGATTTAACAATAAGTGTAAGTGTTTTTATAAGGGAAAGCTATTTCCTAAAAAATAACCCAAAACCAAACCAAGCACTAACATTATTAGTCCTTTAGCATTAAAAAACCAGCCGAATTTTTCTTCCCAAGAATCAGGTATAAAATTTCCATCAGCATCCTCTGCTTTTCCAGTTCTTGTTAAATATCCAGCATAAAGATAAACTCCAGAAACAAGTAAAATAATAAAAATTAATGTCACTATAAATTCATTCATCTCTTTGTTTTTAAGCAAGTTACAAATTTAATCTAAATTATAACCTATTTATTCAAATTTACTAAATCTATCACACAAACAAAGGCAAGTCTCCACTTACTTCATTCGTAGCTTGTTTCATTCTTGGTAAGGTATATTGTAGAACTTACGGAAGATGATATGCCTGTTAACCTGTTACAGTTACACTTAAAGAATCACAAATCCCAGAACTTAAAGAAGATGATATGCATAGGGTTTAGGCAATAAATCATTACACGAGCGCTACCCCAAAAAGAAAAGTTGATTTAATTTTGGGTACGGGGGGTCTGATTTTAGAGTTTTAGGTTGGGATTTTTTGGGAAAAACTTAAAGTATTTACTGACAGATTTTAATCATTTCACTGTCAGTCTGTGTATACTAATGATTATTAATAGTCAGATGGTATAGTCTTTTCACATTCTTTATAGTTGGCTAAGCCCAATAAAAAAAGCCTTCAGATTAAGACCTTTATAGTAGAGTTCTCAATCGAACTAAGATATTACTCGCAGAGAGTTTATAAATACCTGTAATTTTATTAGTCTCATTGTAAAAGATTGAGATGTTTGAATTTATGGCTGACTGTGAGATAATAAAATCAATATACTTAAGCTTATTCAATTACCTGTTTTACTATACCACAACTTAGCATTGCTTCACCAAAATATCGATTATTCTGATTTAAATAAAAAACTTTAACTTTATGGTATGGGTTAAATTTTTTTCCGTTATTTATTTGAGATTATTGCAGTTCTCCCAGTAACGCCAATAATTTATATTAAATAAATTTAGAGTGATTCTGTTAAAGAAGAAATAACATTTAAAACAAAGTATTGAGTATAATTTTTAAAAAGCTTCATGCTATTTGGCATCATGAATGTTATCATGGGTGGGGGAAAACTAATCGCTTTTTTGAAGGTTGGTATTACAAGTTTGTTAGTGAAGACCAAGGTCATGCCATAGCAATTATTCCAGGGATTGCGATGGATGAAAACGGAAATAAGCAAGCGTTTATTCAAGTGTTAGACGGAAAAAACGATAAGGCATGGTATCATCGTTTTCATGAAGCTGAGTTTAGTCCTGCAACTAAGAAACACTCGTTATACATCGATAATAACTTCTTCTCTTTAGATAAAATTACACTTAATCTTCCAAGCCTAAAAGGAGAATTATATTTTAATCAACCATCTATTTGGCCTTCAAGTTTTTTTTCTCCAGGCATTATGGGGCCTTTTTCATTTATTCCATTTCTGGAGTGCTATCACAGCATTTTAAGTATGGACCATGATTTAACAGGTGAATTGGTAATCAACAACCAGTCAATTTCATTTACTGGAGGTAAAGGCTATATGGAAAAAGATTGGGGACATTCCTTTCCGGAAGCATATATATGGATGCAAAGTAATCATTTTTCGCAACCTGGAATCTCAGTAAAAGCATCGATAGCAATAATTCCCTGGTTAAGCTCTTCTTTTATTGGTCATATAGCAGGGATATTGTTCCAAGGTAAATTATATCAATTTACTACTTACAATGGCACTCGAGTAAAAAAATGTAGTGTGTCTAATAGCAAAGTTGAGATTGTTATGGAGAACAGGAAGAATCGATTAAGTCTTTGGGTAAAAAGGAATAAAGTGACAGAGTTAGCTGCTCCAATATCAGGTTTTATGGATGCAAGAATCGAAGAAAGTATGGAAAGCAGAAATACGAGTAGAGTTATTCGATAAAAAAACAAAAACCATTACTTTATCTGATACGGGATTTTCGGCAGGAATAGAAGTCGCAGGAAAATATAAAATGCTACTCAAACCATAAAAAAAGTCAGGAATTTCAACTTCTTTTAGTTCAATTGATATTTAAATTTAGTCAAAACCAAAATATAATACAAACAAATGCAAGTCTTGACTTAATTCAACATTAACGTGTTTTTTTCTTCACAAACTGTGTTGCTATAAAAAAATTAAAGCTGCATTGGTTGAAAAGTCTATCTTATTGGCAATAAATTATGTTTTATTAAAACGGGAATTGAAGGCCTAAAATATAACTCTACTTTTCATAAACTTCCTTAACTAAACTATTAATTAAATATATACTCAATTCATCATAATACTTTTCATTAGAATTGTCAATTAATAAATTTTCACTTAATCCAAATAATTCTCCTATTGTGTCAAATTGTTCTAAAACATAATGAGAATGTTTTCCGCTTTTAACAATCAAATCTATTTGATTTTTAAACTTTTTAAGTTTATGAAAGGTTTCACTGTCCATATTTTCTTTTATTAAATTCTAAAGTATTAGTTGTGAAGTTACAACACCTCTATTCAATCTTATCAAATAAAAATAATACTTTGAAGAATTTCAATACCATATTTTCTCCCATAACTTACTGAAGACACAAACGCCCTTGTCAAACATTTAAAAAAGGAAACTAAAATCTGGTATTAAAATAGGATTTTCTTAGCCGCACTAAAGAATAATTAAGTTACTAGAAACTCAAATCTCACCTAATCGTTCCATATAAATTAAATTTTATGGGAAATTATCCTTATTTTTATTAAAATGTATGGAATATCTAAAATTACTTTCAGAATCTTTTTTAGGCACTTTAGACTGGACCTTTAATCAAATTTTTTTCAGAGTACCCAATCAAGAAAATTATTTTTGGGGTTTAATCATAATTTCATTTTTAGTTTGGACTCTTGAATTAATTTTTCCATGGCGAAAAAAACAAAAAAAAATTAGATTAGATTTTTGGTTAGATGTATTTTATATGTTTTTTAACTTTTTTGTTTTTTCAATAGTTATTAATGGATTTTATGAAATTTTCAATAAACTAATGAATGATTTATTCAATTTGAGGGTAAATTCTTTAGCTTTTTTTGAACTATCAAATTTTCCTTCTGTAATTCAATTACTTATATTTTTTGTGACTTTAGATTTCGTTCAATGGTTTACTCATATTTTGATGCATCGTTTTCCATTTTTATGGAAATTTCATAAAGTACACCATTCGGTCAAAGAAATGGGCTTTGCAGCCCATTTTCGTTATCATTGGATAGAAAATATTTTATATAAACCTTCTAAAGTTTTTGTAATTATGCTGATTGGTGGTTTCGAACCAGAACAAGCTTATATAATTCATTACCTCAGTATTGCTATTGGACATCTAAACCATGCTAACATTAAGCTTAGTTATGGTCCTATGAAATATATTTTCAATAATCCTATTATGCATCTTCATCATCATGCTTATTCTTTTCCAAGTAAATTTAAAACAGGAGTTAATTTCGCTATAAGTTTAAGTATTTGGGATTATCTATTCAAAACAAATTATATTCCCAATACAAATGAATATATAAAACTTGGGTATGAAGATGATAAGAAAATGCCTAATAATTTTTTAGGTCAAATAATTTATGGCTTTAAAAAAGGAGATTAATTAATGTTTTTTACAAACTTAAAATGTAAAAAATCACATCTCTTCACTTACTTCATTAGTAGCTTGTTTCATTCTTGGTAAAGTGTATTGAAGAACTTACTCAAGATGATATGTGTGTGGTTTATTTATTTTTATAAAGCTAAAATCCAATCAATCAATAATTGAGACCATCTATCAACTGGAGAATTTATTTTATTCATCCCAAATCCGTGACCCCCCTCACTAAACATATGAAGTTCTACTTTTGCTTCCGCTTGAATCCAGTCCTGGTAAATTTGAACACTTGAAGTAGGAATCTCTCTAAATTCGTCATTATTTGCACAGGTAATAAATGCAGGAGGTTTATTACTAGGAACCTTTTGTCCTTCAACAATATCCATCCAAGGATAAATCGGTGCAATGAAATTTGGTTGATTTTTTGAGATTGAAGTATATGCAGCTTCCATAGTTACTGCTCCTCCTGCAGAGAATCCCATCAATCCAATTTTATTAGGATTGATATTGTATTTCGCTGCTTTTTCTCTCATTACTTCTATTGCCGTTAAAGCATCTTTTGTAGAATATGGGAGTATAATTTTGGCACTATCTATTGCCATTTGAGGTTTACCCCATAATGTTCCAGCCCAGTCTATTACAGAACCCTTTCTTGGATATGTTCTATACTTCAAGACAATTGCAGTAATTCCATTTGAGGCTAATTTTTTTGCTAGTTTAACCCCTTCCTTATCATAAGCACTAAAAAAAAGACCTCCTCCAGGACAAATTATCATAGCCTTATCTGTTATAGAATCTCCCTTGGCTTTATACAAGTGCATTTCAGGCACAGATATATTATCTAGCCAGACACCTTCTTGCTTTGAGATAAGAACACTATTTTCTTTATAAGATTTTAATTCCCATTTTTGATGCTTTATAGCTATTTTTTCTTGAGCATTTAATGATATCGTTATTAATAACGAAAGAAGGAATAGTTTTTTCATTGTATTGTTTTTTTAGATATTTAAATATACCGCCAAATAACTCAAACTGTCACACAAACAAACGCAAGTATTCACTTACTTCATTAGTAGCTTGTTTCATTCTTGGTAAAGTGTATTGTAGAACTTACTTAAGAGGATATGCCGATGATATAGGCTAGCAACAAATTATTTTATGCTGCTTCAAAACTAAAATTTGCATAACGCTCTTTAAAATCATTGAACAGTATTTCTGACTTAATTTGAATATCCTTGTCATAGGATGGAGATGGTAATTCCTTAAATAAATAATCTTCAATTACCTTTTTTACTGCTGAAGCTGTTTGGATTTTTTCAGTCCAATACTGGACTTTAAATTCTTTCTTTTTTAACCTCTCTAAAAGTTCCTTGGCTGCTCTTTTAACCTCAGCCTTTTCTTTATCTGAAATCTTTTTGTCTTTTAAAAGCATATCAAAAACCGTCAGCTCTTCTTCCTCCAGATTTTCTCGTTCTGCTCGTTTACTTTCCTCTGAAAGAAAAAGATATCACAGCTTTTCCAGATAAAGGGGCTTACAACAAATGGAAAGAGACCGCTGATGTATTAAATAATAAAGGATTTAATATTGAAGTTTCTAAATTACTTGAAACAATAGAATATGAAGATGGTTGGGATTTAGTAGATATGATGAACTATGAGAATAAGAAATAGTTTAAACAAAGAGATAAAGGGTTATACCTATCCGCCCATTTATAATCCCAAACAAAAGTACCCCTAGATAACCTAGTTAAGCCCATTCATAGCAATGATTTAAGCATTTACAACTCGAAAAAATATTAGTTGTACTTTTTTAACAATTCTAAGTGGTTCTTTATTCTGATATCTGTTGAAATACCATCTCCATGACCTGCATCATCAATAGCAATAATAAATTTATCTTCTTTGGGAGTACCAATTAGTTTATTCCAGGGTAAAAATGAATCTTCATATTCAAAAATCCCATCAAGCTTACCAACAATGTGAAGTATTGGAATTTTTATTCTTCGTAAATAAAAGTGTGCTTCGATTTCTTTTCTGCTTTTTTGAAGCATTAGTCCGCCAATAAAAATAGCTGCTGATTTTACTCTTTCATCAATAGCTAAAAGAATATTTGAAGTTACAGAGCCCCAGCTATAACCTAAATAAGAAAGCTTTTTTATGTCTAAGTCATTTCTTGTTTCCAAATAGTCAATAACTCTTTTAAAATCTTTTCCAATTTTAATAATAGCATTTTTATATTCCTCTGATTGATTTGGCCACCAATCCTTAAGTGGTTTTTCTCTATCATAATTATTATAGTAAACGGGAATAATTAAAGAATATCCTTCATCTAACATATACTTTCTATCCTTTAATAAATTTTCGTCAATTATAATTTTATCAGAAAATATTGCTCCTGCAGAAGGGAATTCAATTATTGGAACTGACATGTTTTTAAATTCTTTAGAAGAAAGAATGAAACCATACAACTTTTCATCACTACTATATGGTGGGGCCATTTCAAATTTTTCAATTGAATAGTTTGGATTTGGACTTTTCACCTCTGATATTTTGACGTTTAGGGGTATATTTGGATAATCGAATTGTGATTTATAAACTTCAAAAACTTCATCACTTACATCACTTTCATCATCAAAGTTTCTCTTTATATGACTGATATTATAGTTATTTTGCTCTTCGGTTTCATCACCAAAATTTTTTACCAATCTAAGTCCATTTTGAATTGACCTGTCTAAGGGATTTAAACTATAAAAGCTATTAAAAGTATATTCATTAGTATTAAATGCCCCTCCGAGTATTGCACGCCTATTATTTCCATGAGGATTAATAACCCATTCCCTTATATTACCAGCAATATTTGGTAATAGGTTTAAGTTTTCACTTTGAAAGTTTACGTTTTTCAGTTTTGTAGAATTATAATTAGAATTTTTCAATTCTGGTAATTTTGATGTAAAGCCCGATAATAAAGCTGCATCAAGCCACTGATAAATATTAGGTAAGTCTAAAGACTTATATTTTGCGTAAGCTCGAGCCTCAAACCAAGAAATTCCATTAACAGGAAACTCACCTTCTCCATCTGGATATTCGCCGTATGACCAATTATTCGGCCCTGGTTTTCCATATTTGTCAGTAAATAAAATCATTCCTTCTTCAAAACTATATTGCCTGCCATTTATTTTAGTTGGAAAATCCCAATACATTGGGTTTTGATAACCACCCGAATTGATAAAAGTTTTGAACTGTTGATTGGACACCTCTGTTTTTGAAACACCAAAAGCTGGGATTTTATTATTTCTGCCAAGATAGACTCCGGGCATATTCATGAAAACATCACTCTTTGAGTTTTTTAAAATAAAGCCTTTGGGCAGCTTTTGTATTAAACTAATATTAAAAAATCCAAATTCTTCATTAGCGCCTATATATTCGGATTCACCATTGACTAGCTTTAACTTGAAATTATTTTCCCTCCATAGTTTCGGAACCCTTAAGCTGTCAAGAGGTGTTTTTCCTACATAATTCCAAATTGAGTCCCTACCGTATTTTATGTATACATCTGTCCCTTTTAAATCGCTATCTACCTTAATTTTAGAAGATGATTTAGTAAAAAAGGTTTTTAACATTTTATTTTCCGGATAATCTTCTAATAATTCTTTAGATTTTACAAAAACATATTTTAAGTCACTATCGTCATAGGCAACTGATATTTTTGGAATAAGCTCAGTAAGCAGCTCATCTTTAGATTCTGATTTTCTAAAGAAATAAACAAAAAGTATAAGTAATAATCCTGTAAATAAAACATTCGCAATTCTTAAGAGTTTACTTTTTCTATCGTTTGATTTAGGTTTTTGATTTTCTGCTTTTCTAGATTTTATGAATAAAATCAATAAAGACGATATAAATGCAATAAATAAACTAATCACTATATAATTAAACCACTTGCTGTCTATAGAATATTTTTTGAATAGCCAATCAAGACCCTGCAAGATTGTAAATCCAAAAGCGATAAAACTACTAATGACTTGAAAAAATTTATTAGAATTAAACATTGTACTTAGGATTATATGAAACAATATACAAAAATAGATTATTCAGGCTATATACCATTATATGCGCTCTACCCTCAAAAGAAAAGTGGATTTATTTTTAGGGATGGGGGTCTGATTTCAGAGTTTTAGGTTGGAATTTTTTGAGGATTTAACTGTCTATTTACTGGCAGTAATGAGCCAGTTGACATGATTTTGGGTATATTTGAGTGTCTAGATACTAGGTAAGAAAAAACCCCTCACTTACGTGAAGGGCTTTGATTGCTTGTTAGGTCATGTGTAGTGTAGCGGTTAGGCTAGCTCCCCCTATTATTCATAGTTGCAGCACAACTTCTTCTATTGGTGACTTAAGAGTCTAATGAAAATGGGATAAGTATAATCTTTGTTATTCGCTACCTGAACGGAATTATATATTGAGATAATTAATCCAATTGAATACAAGGAAACTAAGGCAATTATGAATAAAGCCCAAGATTGGGTTATGAGTAACGAGGAAACTCCAAATACGATGTAAAGGAGAATCCAATTAAATTTAAAATTGATAACATCTCTTCCTTGAAATTCAATTATTTCATCTTTTCTCTTAAAAATTACCCAAATAATGGAAGTTGTTATAATTCCAAAAATTGAAGATAGGTGTAATAAAATGTTCCACGAATTTGTTGATTTCGATTTTTGCTTCATAATGTTGTTTTTCAGTTCGTTTAAATTAACGCCAAGAACTTCCCCTATTTGATTTAAGGAGTATGGAGTTGGCTCCACTTCGTTGTTCTCGATCCTTTGAATAGTTCTCAGTGAAAGAGAACTCAGTTCGGCCAAGTCAACTTGAGTATAACCTTGTCTTAGTCTTAATTCTTTAATAATGTTTTTAAATTCCATGAAGCAAAACTACCCTTAAGGTTAAGATTATAAAACGACATCTTTACGTCATTCAACAAAAAAACCGTTACACTATAATAGTATAACGGTTTTATCATTATAAGTTGCTCCCCCTATTGACAAAAGTT
>Ga0181596_10004445_pt1 | contig 12704 bp, 8 predicted proteins | sample 041ome_6_FD_148655 | JGI IMG/M metagenome (GOLD analysis project Ga0181596, IMG submission 148655) | Coastal salt marsh microbial communities from the Groves Creek Marsh, Skidaway Island, Georgia - 041402US metaG (spades assembly) | ecosystem: Environmental > Aquatic > Marine > Intertidal zone >... | reverse complement strand
GTTGCACCTCGTACAGTTGTGATAATCGGGAAGGATGACTTTACCTTCCTTTTTGCCTTGTTCTTTTCTGGAAAGAAACGCGAGCTGATCTATGGTGTACTTCTCCACGTCCACATTTTTCCCGAACGTCTTTTCCTTCGAACTCTCTGACGCTTCATTCTGCGACGACGACGACGGGTTCAACGACGGGTCCGACGACGCGCGCGTGAAAAAGGAATCTCTTCCTGGCGATGATGACGACGACAAAAACTTCTTGTTAGAAAAACTCATCGCGGGGCGGTTGTTCGTCTTTCTCCAAGAGGAGGAGTGAGCAGAGGAGGAAGAGGAGGCGCTGGACGAGCGAGATGCGATAGAAGTGACGCGAGTGTCTGAGGACATTGGTCGTCGTCGTCGTAAACATTATTTGTTGTCTCCTTGTCTCGCTTTAAAAAACTGAGGAGGCGAGAGATATTTTTGTGTTGGCCTGTTGTGGCAGACGTTTTTTGTCGTCCACGACCCCTGTGTCATGTGTGTGTCACTCCTTTGTTTGATGTTTTGGATATGCCTTGTCATGCTTCTGCCAAAAAAAGCAGATAATCCACTTCTCATTCTGCTTCCTCGTCTTCGATATCACGTCACTTTTTGTTACGCACACGAGCGGTGCACGTAATACATATACACAACGCATAAAACGTAACATGTTCAGTTTAACTTCATCTTTGACCGCGGCGACTGCGCTTTCGTCCACCTCTTCTTCTTCTTCTTCCTCTCTGAAAAGATCGAACGGAAGAGGAAAAATGACCATCGTCAACGTGGGTGCTTCGGAGAAGGACGACGTTCCTGTGGGAGCGAAAGTCAGAGTGAACAAATCGGTCGTAGTGTATCACGTGCCGAAAACCAAAGGGGCGGCGACTGATTTAAACGGTATGGAGGGAGAAGTTGCACAGAGAGCGGATGATCTCGACGGCACGTACATTTCAGCCAATCTTCCGGTGAAAGTTGCTTTGCCGAATCCGGATGGAAGTGGCAAAACGTTCTTGGTACACGTGACAGCAGACGAGATCGAAATCCTGTAATTTAAATAAACAACTCTAATTCACTCTAAACACGCTTCACACGTGCTTGATAGTGCTTGATTAGGTTAGGCTACACACTGGAGTACTCAGTTCTATTTCATGCTACCACTACTACCTCCTCTTCTTTTACTTCTGCGCACTTTCGATACGCGCGTGTTCTCCTCGTCGTCGGCATCGTTGTCGTCGTCGTCATAGCTATTCCCGCCGTCGTCAGAAACGATTTCGATTTCAACCTTCTTGATACATTTGCCGGTATCGCAAAGTACACGTTTAAACCATCCTTTTTCACCCTCGTACGTATCGAAAATATCACCGCCGACTGTTGGTAAAGAGCACCCTATGTGCTTTTCAATTTGTGGAGGAATCAAATCGAAGCGTTCGATCTTTTCACCGGTACATTTCAAATCAGGATCTGCAAAGTTTTTCGCCGAAACTATGCACCCAGTGTGTTTATTCCATACGCCTAGACATTCGCGTTCGCATTTATGCGTGTTGCATTCATTTTCAACGACTTGGCCATGCTTTGCCTCGCACTGCTCCCCACTCCCTTTCGCGGGTCGAAAGATTGAATACGTCTTTTTTGTTGTCCCACCGTCGCAGTCGCGTGTGCATTTGGAGAACGCGCTCCATTCGCCAATACATCGTACTGGACACGTGATCATCAACGGTGGACATTTTTGACGCTCAACGTATCCGTTTTCGTGCGGACATTTAGCGTACGAGCTACTGTTTTCAGCGTCGCTATCTGGAATGACGTACTTTCTCGTTCTGAATTTGTTGTCGGCTGTGTAAGATCCTTCTGAAATGCATTTCGGACATTCAACATCCCAATCTGTAAATGCGCCCATGCACAAATTTTCGCACGATCCTAAATTACATTTGCGCTTTTGCTTCGCGCCATCTTCTTCGGGACATTTCCCTCCGAAAACTGCAGGTCCAGTGCGTTTATACCTTCTCGTTTGAATACCGTCGTCACATGGAACCGAACACGCGCTCCATGGCTCCCATTTACCGCAATCTTTCGCCTTCGGACAGCTCTGCGTGTTGCAAGACAGAACTTCTCGAACGTCTTCATTCGGACACTCTTTTCCCTCTTTCGTCACGAAAAACGCCCTGGTCGTCTTCCCACCGCCACATTTCGCACTGCAAGGTTCGGTGATTTTCCATCGACCTTCACAAAAGTCCGGCAGTATGCATTCCTCTTCGTTACACTTTTCTTGTTCGCGATATTTGTCAGGATACGGACACGACTTACCAAACGTTCCCGCTTTTTGCGTTTGTGAGTACACGCGATGCTTCGTGCCTCCCCCGCATTCTTTTGTGCACTTCGACCACGCGCCAAAATCTCCGGCGCAATCCCTGTTTTGGCAAAATGTCGTGCCTGTTTTATCTCCAAAACACTTTTCCGTGGCTACGTGCCCATTAACGTACGCGCACTTTGATCCGGTACCTTTCTGGGGATGTGTTACTATAAATTGTCGTCGTCGAAATCCTACGCCGCACTCTTCGTCGCACGCCGTCCACTCGTCAAACTTACCGATACAGTTTTGCGGACACTCTACACCGACATTGCACTTCATACTCGATGATACCGGCGGTTTCGGTAAGACGCAATCCTCGTCCATGTTGTCATCCTTCTCAAACAGTGGGAGTTTTATACCTCCTTCGATACCACATTTCACAGAACACTCGCCAAATTCTAATGCGCTAAAGATGCCTTTACATGGTCGCTTTGAAGACGCTCTCGGTGACGCCACGTTTCCCTCTCTGTGTGTTTCGACTTCTGCACCACTGCCGAGCGTTCCTTCTGAAGTATCCGCATCGAAATCGTCCTCTTTTTTGCCAACGCCGTCGGCATCATGAACTTTTTGGCGCTCGATAAGAGACATATCCAACTTTGCTAACGGATCTTCCTCCTCATCCTCCTTCTCGGAAGAGACGAAGACCTTCGCTCCCTTCGATCGACGCGCTTGTTGCTTCTCTGACGCGCTTGTTGTTGTTGTTGTTGTTGTTGTTGTTGTTTCGTCGTCGTCTTCTTTACGAAAGAAACCAAAGAGTGTTTGAACTTTTGAGAGAATGGTTGTTTTTTCTCCTTCGTCTCGAAGAAGGGAGGTACTCCTTTTAGTTTTATCGTTTCGATAGTTGTCGTAAACGAACCACCCGAGCAATACGATTAAGAACAACTCCATTAATCGTGAAGGGGTTACGGTAATTTTGACAACTTTTCGTCTTTGTCTCGCTTTCACCACGCCTCTCTTCTTGTATAACTCTTCGTCTTTTTCATCGAAACTTCGCGGATGATGGTGTTGGTGACGATGTTGAGAAGAAGATGTCGCCGCCGCCGATGACGACGCTCCCGTGCGCCTCGAGTGCATGATTTCTCACCCCCTATCTCTCTGTATCTGTCTGTTTACACATCTCTTCAAATAATTGACGATATATTTGCATCGGGCATATACTTTGTATTGTTGTGGCGATATAAAAATTGATGAAAGTTTGTGAGTTTCAAAGTTCGATGAGTAATTTTTTCAATGAGTCTTTCAAGTTTTTGAGACGTCAGATACACACTTGTGTGACACTTTACAAAAACACACGCGCGTGAGACGACGAAAATTACTATGAAAATGTTCTCTTTGCTCGCGTCCGCGAGTTGGTTACCCTTGTTGTTGTTCACATTTTCTGGAACAATAGTGATGGATGTGAACGCGGCGGGAATATACGACCCGTGTGTGAACGAAGGCAAAGCCAGATTCAAAAAGTCGTTCACAATCGGCCTGGCGTATTTCCCGAACGGTTCTATCGACGATTGGGGCGATTTAGACCCGTGCGATAGCTCGAATAGATCGACTTTAACGGAGAAGGGTGTCGCAATTTCATCGTTTCGCGTGAGTGTGGATGAGATGACGTTACTGAGAACATCAAGACAGGACGAAGACGGTTTAATGGAGACGACAACACCCTCACAGGCAACCTTTTTAAGCGTGGTGGCCTTCGCGCGAGGCGTGCGATCGATACCGCGGGTCATTCGAGTGAAATCCACATACCCACTTCTTCTGACGGATTTTGCGGGGAAACACGGGCGCGTATCGTCGTTGACGCTTTTAGCGCGGTTTGACGAAGGAAACTTGGAAGATTTACAGTGGGAGAACGTCGGCTGCGGCGCGTGCGGTGGTATCAATAATTTACAATGTTTACACGTCGGTGTCAACGCCACGGATTCAAGAAATGCGAATTACGCGTGCATATTGCAAGAGGATAGCGACTGTGAGTGTTTAGCCACGGCGAGTGCATCCGCTGGCACGTGTGCCATTGCTGCAGGAAGTACGGAGGCTTTGAAATGTCAAACGAGTATTTCGATGGCGTTTTCTGGAACGGATGGTAAATTCAGAGTTTTGAACACGGGTAGTTCGTTAGAAGATTTAGCCAAATACAGCGTATCGGACGCGTTCACAGAGGCTTCGGAAGCGGAGTTGTGATTATAGCTCGTTCGTGCCGTTCACTTGAAATGTAAACTTAGATATGATAGAAAAAACTCGCCTTTTATACCGCCTCCTTCTTGGTTTCAATCAGCTCATGAAACCATGCCCATTGTTCCTCTCGCTCTCGCTCTTCTTCTTCATGAATCTTTCGCTTTTCTTCTTGAGCAGCGTCGCGGCCACCTCGAAGCATATAAGCCTCGGATATCCGACGTTCTTTTAAGAGAACGGGTATCTCGTTCAAATTTTGCAACGCGCGCGCCTTTGAAATACAGAAAATGCGAAACGGCTCACTAATCTGTGCCATGATTGGATTCCCGTTCAAATTCAACGAAGCTAAACAACTCGAACTGCATATTACACTCAACATCCTTTCGCTCTCATTCTTTGCTGTTCCGGATATACCACAATCTCGACAGTCAATCGCGGTCAAACACGGACACGTCGAGAGCGCCTCGATACATCTCAAACTCTTGTTGTTCCCGCACAGTAAAACCTCGATAGAGCCGTGATTTGCGAGTGCATCGATAGAGTTCATACCAATATTGCTCGATACATCTAGGAAGCGGAGTTCGGTGAGGTTTTCAATGCCTTTGAGATTGGTCAAATTGTTATGGGCCACGTGTAAGGAGCGTAGTTTTCGAAGACTGTGCAAACCGTCCAATGAGCTTATGACGTTTGCTGTCAAGTGTATCGCGAGCAAATTAACGTACGGCTCTAAACACTTCAGCTCTTTTATACCTCTTCCCGTCAAATGCAAAGTGTCATTCAATTCTGGTGCGTGCGCGTACCTGTTTGTTCGTTGAAAGTGTTTGAAAGAAGAAGAAGAAGAACGAGTTTGGTCAATAAAAAATACGCGTTCGCAGAAAGAAACCTAAATAATAATAAAAAGCAACTGCACGTGGAAGGAACGCAATACGGGTATTTATGACGCACTGCTTATTCTCATGGCACACTCGAGCGAGCGACCCGCTGGTCATTTCGAACGCGTTTGTTGTCATTGATGTCGCGATAAAGACGAATGCAGGAGCGAGAGAAAATATTTATTTTTTGAATACAAATTTCGCTGCTACAGGCTAACTGCTTCTACAATCATCTATCGCATCGTCGAGAGAGGAGATCTCTTTGGAATAACTATTCTCGATTTCGGCTTCTTCCTGCTGCTCTCGTTGGGCGTCCATGAGAAATCGGTGACGTTTTCCTTCTCCTCATCGACGCTGTCGTCCTTAAATATTCGATACAACTTCCTCGACGTTTTCTCCTCATTATGGACAACGACGTCCAAAGCAGATACTTCTTTCTTTTCTTCGATGAAGGAACGTATTCTGTCCGAGAGCGAAAGCATTTCTTCCGTTCTTCGTTCAGATTCGAGAGCCGTTGCGTTTATTGTTTCCTCGAAATGTTTCGATTTCTCCACTGCGTGCGCAACCATCTTCATTTCAAATTTTTCTGCATCCATCTCCGCCTTTTGAAGTTTATCACTGAGCGCGGCAACATTTAAAGTGTGTTCTTCTCTTGTCGCGGCGAGCTCGTCTTTGACCCGTCCCAGTTCTTTTTGTAGAGTATTATCTTCTTTATTTCTCGCTTTCTTCGCGAAGAGATCATTGAACTCTTTTTGAACGGTTTCCACATCTCTTCTTCGCTCTGAAATGCACTCTTTCAGTTTGGTTAATTCTGCGATTCGCGTTTGTTCAAGTCTCTCCTTTTCCTTGCCAGCCTCTACGTACGTCTTTGTCAACTCGCGACTGAGCTTGGCATTATTCTCCTTTGCAAGTTTGAGCTGTTCCCGCGTTTGAAGCAAAAAACCTCTTTGAGCTTTCAGTTTCGCTTTGAATACACGTTGCTCGTTCGTCGACTTTCTCTCCGTTTCTGTCTCTCGAACGTGAAACATTTTCGCCACGTCGTGCGTAATGTTTTCCAAATCACGTTCGTAATGCAAAGACGCAAAGTTTCGCCCGTAAACATACGCTTTCTTCGATGTCTCGAATGCCGCTTTCTTCATCTCCCGCATTTCGATTCTTGTTTTCTCCTCTCTTTTATCGTATTCTCGTTGCATCGAACTCATAGCCTCCTCAAAAGTCTTTTTCAGCGCTTCCCGCGTTTGCACCAATTCGTCGCGCAGTTCTTTCTTTTCGGATTCTAACTCTTGAATCAACGATACTGACTTGTCTGACATGTGATCGAGTTGGTTTTCGAACGCTTTTCTGTCCGCTTCTAACGCTTCAATACTCATTTTCAGTTCATCAATCTCTTCGTCTTTTTCCCGAGCTGCAGAGCGCGCGTATTCAAGTTGCAAAGAAAACTTTTCCGTCATTTTCATCTCTTTCTTCGAAGTAATTCGCTGTTCTTCTAGCAATCGCGTGACCTCCTTCTCCATATAGAGGTGTTTCCGCTTTAACGAGTCTATTTTGAGTTGCTTTTCGAGAACTTCACTTTTAGCTTCCGTAAGAAGCGAAGCGAGGTACGAACGGCTGTCTTCATCGTTATCGTCGTCTTCATCTGCTGCTACTGCCGCGGCCGACCTCATGCTGGAAATGCCAATGCCTTGGGACGATATGAATCTTTTTAACTTGGCGAGCTCTTTCGATACTTCTCTGTGCATGCATCTCAAATCATCGTTCGATTGTATCAACTCTTCGCACTTTCGATGTTTCTCCTGGAGATTTCTCCTATTCCCTTCCTCCAAACTCTTCGCCAACGCAAGCTTCTCTCGGAGTACTTGAATCGTCGTTTCCAACTCTAATATCTGAGAATGCATCAACACGGACGACGTGGATGTCGTTTCTGTCGATGACTGTTGTCTCCTTCTTTCGTTCGCTTCTATTTCTTCTTCTTTTTCTTTTGAGGAGGAGGAGTTGCTGTTTTTGAAAATCCTCCCCCCCATTGAGCGCGGTTGTTCCAGCTCTCCCGACGGGGTTGATGGCATCGTTGCCGCCATCGTAGACGATGTTGAGGGACAATGCGAAAGCTTTCCTAGTTGTATCCTCGCTCTCGCGCGCACCCGAGCTCCTGGACTTTCGTATCCATCATCATCATAATCATCAACAATACTCATCCCAATATTTCAACGGTCGTTTGAAGAAGATGTGAATTGTGGTGAAGAATCCAACTTTTCATGTTTTCAAAAGAGAGGGAAAACACAACATCAGTGACATCACAAAAAAGCTCGAAGTCGCGAATTAACAAACTTTGGTAAAGAGAGGAAACCCAACACAGTGAACTGAAAACGAGCGCGCGCTATCTTTTCTCGTCCTCGTCGTTTTCGTCGAATGCTCTCTAGTGCAGTTCTAAAACACGGAACCGCTTGTTTATTCAAGCGCAGCAGTTGCAGTCGCAGCACCTCGACGTGTTTGTGCAACAACAGGTGGTTCCTTCAACATCGACGGCGACAACACCAACATCATCAACAACAACAACAACATCAAAAGACGATGACGAGTGCGGCAGCCGGAAATTCTGGCGCTCGAGAAGCCGTAGAGGACAGATTGGAATCCATATCGAACCACTCTTGGGTGGAGAAATTGAATCCAGACCCAGAAACCGACGTCAACGCGCCGAACAGAAAGTCTCGTCGAGTAAAATCTGGACACTTCGTGAGAGTACAGCCGACGCCTTTGAAACGTCCGGCGTTAATCATCCATTCGAAAAAAGTACTCGAAGATATAGGGTTATGTGAAGGTGACGAATCGTCCGAGACGTTCGTGCGTTTCTTCTCCGGAGATTCCGACGCCATACCGGGAATGAAAACGTGGGCGACGCCATACGCTTTGAGTATTATGGGCCAGAAACACACCTCGAACTGTCCGTTTGGGACTGGTGAAGGGTATGGAGACGGACGCGCTATTTCAGTTGGTGAAGTCTTAAATCCAAAAACAAATCAACGGTACGAGTTGCAGTTGAAAGGTGGTGGCCAAACGCCGTTTTGTCGCGGCGCCGATGGAAGAGCGGTACTTCGTTCGAGCATTCGAGAATTCATCGCTTCCGAAGCCATGGATGCTTTAGGGATTCCAACCACGCGTGCGTTATCCCTCATTCGATCGGAAGGTGGCGATGTTTCAAATAGACCTTGGTACAGCGCGTCGGTGGAAAAGCAAGTATCGAAACAACTCAACGAAGTGACCGTAGATGATCCGAGGCTGGCTCGATTTGACGCTTCAGAAAGAGAAGCCATCGTCGGCAGAGTGCGCGCGCAAAAGCGGGACCCTGATACGATGATTCAAGAACCCAACGCAATTACGACGCGCGTTGCGCCTTCGTTTTTGCGCGTTGGTCATTTGGATTTGTTCTCGCGTCGCGCCTCGAAACCAGACGCGAGTCCGTTACAAAAACAAGAGCTCGAAATGCTAGTGAGACATTGTTATTTTCGGGAATTTAGTGAAGAGAACGATTCTTGGTCTTCGACTGCTCCCATAGAAGATGTCGCGCGCGCTGTTTTAGAAAAATCGGCGGCTGGAATTGCATTCTGCGTCGCTGAATGGTTAAGGGTTGGATTTTGTCAAGGGAACTTTAATGCTGACAATTGTCTCGTCGCCGGACGAACGATGGATTACGGTCCTTTTGGTTTTCTCGACGCTTACGATCCCGCGTTTGCGAAATGGACGGGGAGCGGTGACCACTTTGCATTCGCAGCGCAGCCGCAAGCTGCGGTTGCAAATTACTTTACCTTATGCTCTGCACTCTCTACGCTATTGAAAGGAAAAGAAGCTGAAGGAAACGTGCTCATAGAAACGTTTGCGAAAACGATTGAAAATGAAGTGACAAATGTCTGGGCAAAAAAGCTTGGTTTTCGCGACGATGCGCCGAGTTCGAGCAAAGCAGCCGCGCGCGATTTATACGATGAAACCATTCAGGATCTTCTCTACAGGCACAGAGCCGATTGGACGATGTTTTGGAGAGAACTCTCGAACGCTGCGCCGGACCTAATCTCGCGAAAAATGTCGGCGAAGGAGGCGTTTTCAACTTTTCTCGAGAAGAAGGCATTTTACAAGTCTACATTTTCGGAGCAAGAGATTGAAATGTGGACCAAGGCGTTGGACGCGTGGATAGCGGCGTTGAGAACGTCGGGTGAAAACGAATCCACGGCTGGAGAAATAGTCTCGAGGATGCGTCTTGCAAATCCAAAGTATGTTCCGAGAGAATACATGCTCGTGGAGGCGTACGAAGCGGCTGAAGTTGGCGATTACTCCGTGTTACGCGACGTTTTCAAAGCTTGTTGTGAAAACCCATACGACGAAGGTGAGAACAGTAAATACTACGGTCTCGCGCCCGAGGAGTCACTTTCAAAAGGGGGCATTGCATTCATGTCTTGATCCTCGTAGTCTTTCCCGATATTGTTTCTGTCGCTTTTATTCAAATAAATTGAATGAAACGACGAAAACATCCGGGAAAGATCAATAGTAAAAGCATAAGCAAAAGACGAGTTCGTTTTCATCCATTCACATTGAGAGGAGTGGTGATGATAAAGGAATATCTCGTGACGCCTAGGATTGTCTCAAAGCGCGCATTACTTTTGTGCGCTGACTCCGGGCCGATAAATTTATAACGTCTTTTGTCTGGCTTTTTGTACATTATATAGTTCGAAGAAGATCAAGAAAGGAGAGCGAGGGAGAAGAATGGAAGGTACGTAAACTAGCATGTAGAAGCAACACCATTGTGTTTTGATTTGTGTCATAAGCACACATAACTTTCGCTTTTCAATATATTTCGTAAATGCAACCCTACAATAAATCCACTTTTTGCTTTATTCTGATACTCCCGTCTTCGTCCGCGGGGGTGCCGCGTTGGTTTTCTTTAATTCGTTTTTGTCTTCTTCCGACAAAGCTAAAATTCGCGCGTTGTATTTATCGAATTTTTTCCACTCTTTCGCCACTCCAAGCACGCAACATCCCTTGATCAGATCACATGTGAACGCGACGCGGGGATCCCCTAAATCCACTTTGTGAAAGTCTGCGCTGACTTGCTGCGCAATTGCGTCGATGGCCTCCATTCTCGGGACGCTGTTGTTATAGCGAGAGCCAAAGACGACGGAGAACGTTGACTTTTTCACTCGGTCTTCTTTCGTTTCACCGTCAACTTCTATATTTGGTAAAAATCTATCGATGATAGGTTTCGCATGTGCTTTAATCTCCTCACTGCTTGCGAAGCACACGTCCTGGACTGGTAATATGCGCTCTATAAATCTCGAACGCGTGCGAGACGTTTCTTTCACCTCGCTCAAGTACCGAACGACCATTTCCGATGGATCTGCCTTGCTCGCTGCGTCCTTTGACATCAAAACAAATATGCACGCTTTCATATCTAAGTCTACGATTTTGAATTTCTTATTTTCAATCTTATCGTCCTCTTTAATTGATTCGATTTCGGATTTCAACGCGTCCTCGACCGATAACACCGGCGGCGTAGGTTTCTGCTTCTCCTTTTCAACCGCATCAACATCATCTCCTTCTTCTTCTTCTTTTGGCTTATCAGCATCCTTCTCGTCGGGAGGTACGATATCGTCGTAAATGTCCAACATTACCCGCATCAAATCGCGTGCCGTTTGTTTCTCTTTTCCGACGTCGCTGGATATTAGAAATCCTTTAGCACCGTACGGAATATTCGCGGAGGATGAACTCTGTAGTTGGTAAAGAAAAAGTTTGTTGTTTTAGTTGTTGTTTGTGATGGTTTTTGGAAAAGCAGATATTATTAATCGAGTACAGAACACAGATGGTCGGAAGAATATGAATGAGAATAAAACCTACCGCGCGTCCAAATCTTCGCTTTTTTATCATGGCTCCGTCCTTTCCACCTTGCCATCTTTTACCAGCCATGTGTTTGTGTGTTTGTTTGTGCGTCCCAAACGTCTTATTAATTAGGTTATTGATATAGTAGTTTTGAAAGTTAGGGGATTTTTTTTTGGTCGATTGATTTTGTCCACACAAAAAGAAAACCTGAAAAAGAAAGAAAGAATGTCCGCAGCAACAACGAGAAAAGGGAAAGTATTCGTCGTCGGAACGAACGAAGTCATAACATCTGCAGCCGTGACGGCAATATTGTGCGGCGAAGGACGCGAAGACGACGACGAGCGCGTATCGAGAGACGAAATCGACTCGACTCCAAATCCAGTGAATTGGTCGTTACGCACTAGGTATTACGAGGCAGATTTAGAAATCCATCATCACAGCATAACGATTGAAACAACCGATGGTGATGATGTCCGCGACGACGAAGAAGATGATGAAAGCAGAGGCGCGACGATAAAAAACAAAAAGACGCAAAGGATTTTGACCTTAGCAGAAGCGAGCGAGTTTAGCGCAGTCGTCATGGCGTGTAAGTGCGATAACGCGGTCGACTTTTCTTTGTTAAAAGCGTACGTAGATTCAAACAGAGCGGTGTTTTCGAACTTGATAGCCGCGGTGGATGGAGAAGAAGTCGACGCGACGCGATTGCTTCTAGTTGATGGCACCGAAGATATCGACAGCGCAGAAGTAAATCCATTCATAACGCAATGGTGCTTACTGAATAATATTGAACCCGTTCGAGTCTCCTTGTTCTCTAGAAACGCCGACGATACGCTGCGAGAGGTTGGACAGCGATTAGGGGATCCGCAAGGCGTTCAACGAGTCGTCGACGCGCTTTCAGCGACGAAATGGCCCGGTTTAATTTTAAGCAACACCGCGGGAGGAGGTAATCAAGACGTGGCTACGAGGAGTGTTCGGAGCGAATCGACGGAAGCGGTTGAAATTGATTCAGACGATGATCTCGATTTCATACAGATGCGAGAACGCCGCGCCGAAAACGGGAAAACACCGTCCTCGAGTGGAAGAGGGGCGAGCGCATCACGGAACAGGAGCAACGACAACAATAAGAAGAAGAACAACAACGATATAGAGAATGATATTGATGAAGACGATCTTTCGTTTCTCGGAGCCGACAGCGAGCTCATATCGAAAATAAAAGCCATATCTGAACGCGCACAGAGAGGAGCAGGAGACATGTCAAATGAGGAGAGGAGGGAAGCGGCGTTTTCGGCCATCGAAGAGTTGATGTCAGCCTTTAAAGACTTGGATCCATTGCAGGAATTTAATCCACTTCCAACGTCAGAAGAAGGAATGCGGAGAGAGATAGAAGAGGTCGCAGGTAGTTTTAACATGCACAGTGCTGGTCGCGATTATGAGGACGACGACGACGACGA
>Ga0181596_10004425_pt1 | contig 12742 bp, 8 predicted proteins | sample 041ome_6_FD_148655 | JGI IMG/M metagenome (GOLD analysis project Ga0181596, IMG submission 148655) | Coastal salt marsh microbial communities from the Groves Creek Marsh, Skidaway Island, Georgia - 041402US metaG (spades assembly) | ecosystem: Environmental > Aquatic > Marine > Intertidal zone >... | reverse complement strand
CGCGACCCCGCTGGGAAAGTTGTGCGTCTCCGCGGTTAACAACAAATCGTAATCCACTTTCTTCGGTTGCATGCTCGTGCTCTCTCCGGCGTTCACCGGTCGCAACGGCGTGCACTCGTACCCTCGAATCGCACTCGAGTTATCTTTGAACGATATCGACGAGTTATGCATCGGCGCGCCTTCAATCGTCTCTTTCACCATCTTGAACAACGACTTCTCAATCGGCACCCCGTCCACGGTTAATTTGCCGCTGAAAAACCAGTGTCTCGAGTGTTCCGAGTTCGACTGCGCCATATCGAACAACTCCACGTTCGTCGGGTTCCTCTTGATGTCCTCTCCGAACAGCTGCATGTAAAAATCAAAATCTTGATCGTCAAACGCCAAGCCGAGTTCTTTATCAACCTTCTCCAACGCTTTCCTTCCTTCGGTTAAAATCGGCACCTCGTACACCTCTGGAATAGTCGCGTCCAACGAGAAACTCATCAACGGTTCGTCGAAAACGCACTCCGTCATTCGATCGTGCACTTCCTTCGCGAACATTAACTTTGTCTCCTGATCGCTCATCTTCGTTCCGTCCGGCGCGTACAACTCGAATCTTCTGCTTCTTTCCAAACGTTTCACCTCGGGAACGCCGCACGAGTTGCATATCGCGACCGCGTTCGTGGACCACGCGGATTGAAACGCCAATCGCGGTCCAACTTCAACCACCGAAGCGGCGACGTCTCCACTCAAACTCGTCTTTTCACCGAACAATTCCGGCTCGTACGTCTCTCGCAAGAGCCACTCTAACGTGGCCATCTTCTCCGCCGACAACGTCGAAGTCGACAGCTCGATGTTGAAACACTGCTCGGTTTTGATCGACCCGATCAACATAGAAGAAGAAGAAGAAGAAGAAGATATTTTACGGTTCACCTTAGCGACGAGCGTCTCGCACGCCTCCTCGGAGAGAAACGGCGTTCGAAACAACCGAAGCACGACGGAAGAGGAGGAAGACTTAGAGGAAGAAGGCGCCGCAGACGAAGAAGAAGAAGAAGCGCAAATCGGAGAAAATTTTCTTCTTCTTCCTAAAGCGCCACACGATGAGTTCTTCACTCTCGCTCGAAAAAAAGATCGTCGCGTTGCCTTTTGCGGCGTCGTCGTCGTCGTCGTCATCGCGGTGGTGGTATTCATCATCAAGACGTTCTCTTCGCGTTTAAAAAGCGTCGTCGTCGTCGCTCTTTCTTTTGACGACGGCGAACGAGAGGTTTGAAAAATTTTTGAAAAATGTATAGTTTAGGGTTTTAGCATTTTTTTCCCCAAATACTACACATAGGAAAAGACGCGCGGTTGGTTCAAAGGGAAAAGAGCGTCCGTCGCGCGTGGTCTGATAACGTCTCTCTCTTCTCTCTCTCTCTCTGTGTGTGTGCCGCACTTCTTTTCGTTTCTTCTCGTTGTTGTCGTGTGCGCCTTTTTTTGATACGCGGGGGGGGCATATAGTGTTGAGGAGTTTTTGGATAGAGATTACCGTTGAGAGAGAGAGATACCCCGGGGTGGTATAAATAATAAATATTCTCTCCGAAACGACGCCGATGGCAAACTTCATCCCGGCAAACATCCGGCACTCCGTGCACACGGTTTTCAAATCCGCGGTGGAAACGGCGCTCCCGATTCCGTCCGGGTCGGCGCAATTTTTAGAGAAAGGCACGTTAACGCCGGAAGATTTCGTCAAAGCTGGAGACTATTTGTGCGAGACGTGCCCGACGTGGCAGTGGAGAAGAAGCGACTCGGCGAACAATCGAAAGAGCTATTTACCGGAAGAGAAGCAATATTTAGTGACGAGGAACGTGCCGTGCAGGAAACGGGCGAAAGCGATGGAGGAGTATTGCGGGAAGGAAGTGGCGTTGGACGGGGAGGACGACGGGTGGGTGGAAGCCGGGAACGCGGTGCTCCCCGGCGGAGAAGGAGGGACGAAGACGAATACGACTGGCGAGGAGGGAACCGAAGGTGCCGTCGTCGAGGAGGAGATTCCGGATATTAGCCGAGTGAATGTTGGAGATGATGAAGACAACGACGGAGATGATGATGGCGACGACGACGACGAGTCTATTCCGGACATGGAAGACGTGGACGAAGACGACGCCATTCTCATCGCCGCGCCGAAGAAGGAAAAAAATAACGAAGATTTACTGCGCACGCGAACGTACGACGTATCCATTACCTGGGATAAATATTATCAGACGCCTCGAGTGTGGCTGAATGGATACGACGAGCAGAAAAACAGCCTCGCGCCGAAATCGGTGTACGAAGATATAAGCGCGGATCACGCGAAGAAAACAGTCACGATAGACCCGCATCCGTTCACAAACGTGTCCTCGGCTTCGGTGCATCCGTGCAAACACGCGAGCGTGATGAAAAAGTTGGTTAAAATGATGGCATCGACAAAGAATGATGGATGGGACGGAGAAGATGAAGATGAAGAAAAACCGAGCGTGGAGCGGTATTTAGTCGTGTTTTTGAAATTCATGCAATCCGCGATGCCGACGATTGAGTACGACTTTACCACAAACGGTTGATTATGAGATTTACGGACTTTAAAAGTACTTTATATAGCGCAAGCGAAAGAATATACAAAAACAATACCTACTAACTAACTACCAACTATTAGATGCTATCAATACTTCTATCAATGCCAGGCGCATCTCCTTCTGTTTCGCGAAAATCACCGTCGTTGAAAGAAGACGAGGGTGGATTCTCTAATCTCACAAACCCGCTCATATCAATCTCGATAATGTTATCGACGACTGAATTCGTCGTCGGCACGACTCGTTTTCCAAACGTCATCTTTAGAGCAAAGACTATAGATAAAATGGTATTCCCAACCGCCGCGATGAAGAATAAGCCTCCGCCACCGACTCTATCGTAGACGCGCCCACCGCAAATGGCGCCTAAAAACGCCCCGAGAGAATTCATCCCAGAGAAGAATCCCATCACAGCCGCGCGTAAATCTTCTGGCGCGAGTAACCGCGAGAATTCAACACCTACGGACCAATACAATCCGAAGGTGATGCCGTGAAGTAATTGCAACGGTAAGACAAACCACGGACTCCCAAACGATTTCAAAGACGCGTAACCCAACTGTCGGAAGACGTACGCGACGAGAATGAGTAACATCGACCGGTCCAAACCTAAAAACTCTTTTATTTTCTTCTCGTGAAAGAATACCGGCACTTCCGCGACGCACGTGAAGAAAAGAGCGAGACCCATCAATATTGGAGGCGCACCCAACGATTCCAAATGGAGGAATAAATACGTGTCCGTTAACGCCATGCTCAAAGCCATGAGTAAAAACAAAAGGAAAACGAGAAACGCGCTCGGTTCGGTAACGACTCGGAACGTGCGTTTAGAGACGTCGTTGAAATCGGCGAAAGAGGCGGTTCGCTTCATTTTCAAAGGAGCAATACGACGACGAGTATCACTGCTAGTGTTACTTGCACCTCCCATCATTCTTTCGTTTTCGCCTTCATCGTCGTTTCCCACCACAATCTCTGCGTCGTCTCCTTCGCCCGCTACTTCCTTCTCGTGATGCTCCATCCTCAACGCGACCGCGCTCGCCATCGAAAACAAAATAACGTACGCCAAAAACGGCGCATACTGCGCGTTTTTCTCCTCCGTCAACACCAATCCCATGAGCGGTGCGAAAACGTACCCCCAACCGACGGCGCCCCATAACCTTACCTTCCCGTACGACATCGAGCTTCCAGGGTCGCGTTCCAGATGTTTCGATACCATAAAGTTCGTCGCGTTATCCGCCAAGAAAAAACCACCCGACCCGAACATTTCCGTCAATAAAACGTGGGCTAATATTGTCCCAAACTCTCTCTTCTGAAAATATAAACTCCCGTAGCCGCACGCGGACGCGAACAAGCAAAACGCGTGTATTTGACTGTGCAGTTTCGTGTAATCCGCAATCTGTCCCCATATCGGTTGAATGCAGAAACCTATCAAAGGTTTACACGCGGCGATGATGCCAATCTGAGACGGCGTCAACTGCCAGTGCTTAAATATGACCGGAAGGTACGGGATGAGCACGGCTAGTCCGCCGCAGAAGATAAAGTACCACACGCAGCAGTAATATATCGGGGCAAAACCGCGCATAATGTTGTGCGTTTGCGGTGTCTCTCTCTCTCTCTCTTCTCTCTCTCTGTTCCCGCGTTCACTGCGAGCAAAAGAGACGCTTTATTGCGCTAACCGCGAGGAATTCTGAACGAGCGCGCATGGTGGTATCTAAGAATCTCTCTCTCTCTCTCTCTTTCAGTCAGACGAGTGCGTGCTCTTAAATTATTCGCGTTTTGTTGTGAAGAGAAGATTTTTATCGTGATGGGGAAATGTTTTCTTTTGTTCTTGTAAGCTGGATGATTTTATTAGAAATATAGAAAAAAACACGCGTTCACGCGGCTTCTTCGAGCCGTTGAACGAGCGCAGCTTTGAGTCCATCCGTCGGGAGGTTCCTCTTTTCTAGTTCAACTTTGAGCTGAGCGACGGTCATTTTGGAGAAGTCGATGGCTTCTTCTTCTTTTTGTTCGGTCTCCGTCTCCGCCGCCGCCGCCGGAGCAGCCGGAGCGGTTTCGACGGCGTTTTCCGCGTCCGCGTCGGCGAGTTCAGCCGGTTGCTGCTCCTCGGCCTCTGCGACCATCGCTTCGCCTTCTTCTTGCTGCTGCGGTTGCGCGTCGGCATCCGCGTCCGCGATGGGCTCGTCTTCAGTTGCGGCAGCGGCTGGTGCCTCACCTTGTTGTTGCTGTTGTTGTTGTTTCTCCGCTCTGATCTTGTTGCCTTTCTCGATGGTTTCGTTGATCAATTGCACGCATTTTTGAACGTTTTCTGGCGTGCCAACGATGCGAATGGATTGCGATTCGTTGTCCGCGTGAACGTTGCAATTGGATAACCTTCGAATGCGCGTGATGTTGAAACCTTTGCGGCCCAAGACTAAACCAATTTTCCCCGGCGCTTCCATCGTCTCTACGATTTCGCCCTCCCTAGGTTCGTAGGTTTCGTCTTTGTTGCTTTGTTGACGCGGTTGTTGCTGCTGCTGCTGTTGATGGTGATTGTGTTGCTTTACTGGGAGCGGATCACCTTCCTCTTCTCGCGCTTTTTTCGTCGCTTGGCCTAAATAACACAACTCTTGCACCAATAAAACAGCCTCCGCAACCTTCTCCGGGAAACCGTGGAAGGACACTGCTTTCTTCTCGTCCCAAACCTTGAACGAACAGTCCATGATTCGCTGCAACTCTTTGTGCGTGTTGAACTTCTTACCGATGATCAACCCTAAGTTGTCGCCAACAACTTCCTCGTAACTGACTTTGCCTCGGTCGTCTGGTGGAAGTTGCAAGATGAAATCGGTTTGGATTGGCTCGTACTGCGGGATGTTTCTCCTCACCGCTTCATCTCTGAGTTTGTCTATCAAAGTCTTATGCACGATACCACCGTCGTTCCCTCGCTGGCGTTTGCCGGCAGAGTTTGGTCCACTCGCTCTGTGGTCGTCTAATGGCGGGTAATCGTCGTCGTACCGACCGCGTTTCATACCGCTACCGCCGCCAGCAATCGTGTGTCGCAAATCTCTGCTATCGCGTTGGTGTGGGGGCGGACCGCCTCCTCCTCCTCCTGGCGGACCGGCATCCATTTGCCTGGAATCGATTAAATCGTTGATAGCTTCGATAGCCATTTGTATTCCACGAGGTGGACCTGAAATTTCCACCGTCGTCTTATCTTGATTGCAGTTGATTTTACATCCGGACATTTGCTCCAATTTTTTCACATTGGCGCCTCTCGGGCCGACAACTAAACCGTTGTTGCCTTCCGTATTCATCACGTAGACATCAAAATCATCGTCTCTAGGTTTAACCGGCGGTGGCGCGCGTCTATCTTCGTACTCTCTTTGAACCGGAGGTAATCCACCCGCCGGTAACGGAGGTTGTGCGGGTTCTGAAGCAGCGTCCGCGTAGCGGTCGTCGTATCGGTACGGCGCCGCGCCGGCGTTCAACGGAGCTGGTTCTCTGTCGCGGTAACCGCCTCCACCTCTTCCTCGGTCATATCCGCCACCTCTACCTCCTCCACGGCCCGCATCTAACGGCGGGTACCTAGAATCGTACCTGGAATCGTACCTCGCGTCGTACTGCGGCTGTTGTTGCTGTCGGTCGTAGCCTCCTCCTCCTCCTCTGTCGTAACCGCCTCCACCTCTTCCTCGGTCATATCCGCCACCTCTACCTCCTCCTCCTCCTCTTCCTTGTTGAGCGGGCGGATACCTATCGTCGTACCTCGCGTCGTATCTATTATCACCTCTACCTCCTCCTCTACCTCTGTCTTGGTATCCGCCGCCCCGGCCGCCGCCTCGGCCGCCGTAGCCGTTGTTCGCATACTGCTGCGCCACGTGCTGCGGCCTCTGATAATCTCGCTGATTATTATACCTGTTGTTATTGTTGTTATTATTACTTTGATAATTGTTACGCGGATGTTGCTGATGCTGTTGCTGCCGCGCCGCCGCGGGCGCGTCCGGCTGATCCGGTTGTTGTTGTTGGTCCGTCACCATTTGCTGCTCACCACCACCACCTCCACGTCTCGGCGCGCGATCGGGGTGGTCCTCCTCCGGCGATGCGTATCTCTCCCGTTGACCTCCTGCCGCCGACGCCGGTGGCGCGTTGAACTGCTCGTTGTTCGGATTGAACGGGTCTTCTTCTTCTTGCTGTTGTTGTTGTTGTTGTTGCGCGCCGTCTTGGTTTTCCATTTTTGATCGCGCTCTTCTGAAGCGTTTTCTTCCCAGATGAAATGAATTCAACGCCGCTCTCAAAAAAAAACGCGCGCGCGTGTGGTCTTCGAACAACGATGCGTCGAAAGAAACGAAGCGCACTAAACTCTCTGCTGAGACGACGAGCGCGTGCGCGTGTGTATCGAGGTTTTTCTTTTTTATTGCGCGTTTACGACGGGGCAATTCAGAAGTTTTGGAGAATTTTAATATTGTTTTTGCCCTTTTTTTGGTGCTCTCGGACGCGAAGAAGAGAAAAACAGACACAGAAGACGAAAACGTGTAACGCTCAATAATCTCTTTACCGAGGCGACGATGATACCGATTATAACAATAACATATTGTGCAGACGTGTTGATCGTACAATTAACAATTACGCTATTCTGCGAGTGTGCTCATCTTCTCTCGTCTTCTCTTTCTTTGAGCGGGCGTTGTATTAAAGTATAGTGGTAATATTATTCGCCGACGTTGCTCTGGTCGATTTGCAACACCGCCATGAACGCCTCTTGGGAAATCTCAACCTTTCCGAACGCTTTCATTCGCTTCTTACCCGCGGCTTGCTTTTTGAGCAACTTTTTCTTTCTCGAGATGTCCCCGCCGTAGCATTTTGCCAAGACGTCCTTTCTCATGGCGCTGAGCTGCGTGCTCGCGATGACTTTGTTCCCAATCGCGGCTTGGATCGGGATTTTGAACTGTTGTCGCGGAATGAGTTCTTTGAGTTTATCGACTAATCCTCGTCCAATGCCGTAGGCTTTCGAGCGGTGGGTGATGGTGGCTAACGGTTCGGCGACTTCGCCGTTGATCATGACGTCTAAGCGAACTAAATCGTTCTCGCGGTACTCGTGGAATGAGTATTCCATGCTCGCGTAGCCTTTCGATCGACCTTTAAGTTGGTCGAAGAAATCCGTCACGACTTCTCCCAAAGGGATTTCGTATCTCAAACACGTCCGGTCCTGGGAAAGAAACGTCATATCGATGTATTCACCTCTGCGTTGGGTGGCGAGTTCCATCAACGATCCGACGTATTCTTTCGGCGTGAATAACTCGAGTTTAACGAAAGGTTCTTCGATGCGATCGCGCCCGGCGGCGTCTGGAAGGTCCGCCGGGTTAGCCACCGTGAGCATCTCACCGTTGGCCATGTAGACGTGATAGACGACCGATGGTGCCGTGGTGATCAAATCGAGATTGTACTCTCTCTCTAATCGTTCTTGGACGACTTCCATGTGTAGTAAACCTAAAAAGCCGCATCGGAAACCGAAACCCATCGCCGAAGACACCTCCGGTTCGTAATTCAAAGACGCGTCGTTGAGTTGTAACTTCTCCAACGCATCTCTCAAATCGTTATACCGATCGGTATCGGTCGGAAACAAACCGCAATACACCATCGGAACGGCTTCGCTGTACCCGGACAACGGTTTCTCCGCTCGATTTTTCGTGAGCGTAATCGTATCCCCTACTCTCGCGTCTTTCACAGATTTGATCCCTGCTACGCAATACCCGACGTCCCCTGGACGCAACGTTTGCACTGGAATTTTGTTCGGTTTCATGACGCCAAGTTCTAACACGTCGTATTTTGCCCCGGTATTCATCAATTCAATCTTGTCCCCGACGTTGACTTCGCCGTCAAAGACTCGAAAAACGACCACGACGCCTCTGTACGTATCAAAGTACGAATCGAAAATCAACGCTCGCAACGGTTCACCTTCCACCGGTACTCTTGGCGGCGGTACTAATCGCACGATGTCCTCCAGAATATCTTCCATCCCGATCCCGGCTTTTGCCGAACACTGCACCGCCTCCGTCGCGTCCAATCCCAAAACGTCCTCGATTTCTTGCGCCACCCGATCGCAGTCTGCCGCCGGTAAATCAATCTTATTCAAAACCGGCACGATTTCTAAATCGTTCTCTAAGGCCAAATACACGTTCGCTAACGTCTGCGCTTCCACGCCTTGACTGGCATCGACGACTAACAAAGCCCCCTCGCACGCCGCCAACGACCTGGACACTTCGTACGAAAAATCCACGTGCCCGGGAGTATCGATGAGATTCAACACGTACGTCTCTCCGTCCTTCTTGCTCGTGTAATTCATTCTCGCCGAATTCAACTTAATCGTAATCCCTCTCTCTCTCTCCAAATCCATCCCATCGAGCAGTTGCGCTTGCATGTCTCTCTGCGCCACCGTATCGGTTATTTCCAAAAGCCTGTCCGCGATGGTGGATTTCCCGTGGTCGATGTGTGCGATGATGGAAAAGTTTCGTATTCTCTCCGGAGGGACGACCAAAACGCCATCGACGTCCGACGACTTTCCTTTCTTCTTCTTCTCGCCGCCCGTCCCACCTTCGGAGTCGCTGCTGCTCGCGCTGTTCGCCGGCGGTTGCGACACCGCATTGTTTCTCACCAAAGTCGTCGTCGTCATCCCACGACGAGACGCCAGCGTTTCCCGGCTTTGTCGTTGTCGTTGTCTTCTTCTCAGCGCGGCGATTACGGCACTATTCCTGCTATTCCTGCTGCTGCTGCTGCTGCTACCGCTCGTCGAGCACGCGCAGGAGTTGTTCGCATTCGTCGCGAGGGATCTCGTTGTCATCATTCTCTCTGTCTGTCTCTTCTTCTTCGTCGTCGTCGTCTTCTGCGGGAGTGGTTCTTATCCCAAAAACGAGGCGTGAAGTGGTGCCTCGGATTCTGAAACCCTAAACCCTAATCATATTTTTACAACACGTCTCCAATTTTTGTTCCAATTCGCCACACTCGCGGTGTTTACTACGCGCTTCGTCTGTCTGTGTCGTCGTTGTTCTCGAAAAATGACGAGCGTCGTCGCTGCTTTTGCACCCACCTCTTCTTCTCCCTCTTTCGTTTCGAGAAGATTTTCGAGAAGATCTCAGAGCGGTTCTTTCTCCTCCACCTCTTCTTCTTCTTCTTTTTTCTTCTCTAGAAAACATCGACGACGACAAAAGTCCGTTGAAGGAAGATTTTGCACCGTCGTCCCCAGAGCAAACATCGAAGAGTACGACATCGTTCCGAAATCGGTAGTCGTCGGGAAAAGTTCTTCGAAAGGTGGATTCGTCGGCGGCGTTTTACTCGGTGGCGCGGTGTTTGGCGCGCTCGGGTTTCTCTTCGCGCCACAGTTGAGCAAACACATACTGAAAGGGAAAAAAGTCTTGGACGATTTGCTCGAAGAAGACGAAGACGAAGACGAAGAGTTGGAAGAAGACGAAGACGGGAACGCAACGACGGCATCTTCTTCTTCGTCGATGATGCGATTAGAAAAAAGAGCGGAAAAAGAGCTGGAGGAAACGAGGAAGAGTTTGAATCAAAAGATTGCGGAACTGAACAAGGCGATCGATGAGTTTAGCGAGGAGGCGGACGTTCGATTGAACGCCAAACTGGGGAGGTTGAGCGAAGAGTTGGACGAAGCCGCCGAGGGGAGCTTTTGAGAGAGAGAGAGAGAGAGAGAGAGAGAGAGCCGCGCGCTGTAATACAAACTAATATAATTTTAAAGGTGTATATATATATATTCTTATTAATATTTAATTCGTTTTCTTTGGTGCCGCCGCCGGGGCGGGTTGTCCTTGTTGTTGTCGCGGCTGCTCTCCTTGCACCGCGTTCATGAACATGAAATACCCAACCGGGATCACCCACATGTAGTTTCTTTGAAACCACGTCAAATCTTTCGTCGTCGCGTCCACTTTCTCGCCTCGTGCGCGTCTCGCTTTCACCTCCTGCGCTTTCTTCGCGTCCATGGGCCCTCCGTGTCCTCTGACGTCCGTCATCGCGGCGTCCGCGTTCAGCTGCGGTGCGCGCTTCGGAAACCTCGCCGTAGCCACCGAACGAAACTGCGCTCCGTCCGCGATGAACAACGACGCGTCCTCGTCACCATCACCACCACCACCACTTCCCTCTTCACCTAAACTACCCTCTCCTCCACCACCGACTAAATGCACCTCTACCGGACACTCCGCCTCGTAATCCACCGCTAAAACGTTCCCGTTATCGTCCATGTGTAACGTAAAACTCTCCCTCAAACGGCTCGTCACGACGCACCGCGCCGAACTCGCCGCCTGCGCGAACTTCGTCCCGCTCGGCGCCAAAACGTTCGAAGGCACTCGTATTCGGTATTTGTGTCCTCTCTTCGCCAACTCCTGCAGTTTTGCTTTTTCAGACCCGGTCATCTCTTCGCGATGGACTTTGATTTCTTTCAATCGAAACGATCGCGACTGTCGTGCGCCTTTCTTCAAAGACTCTTCTTGTCTCTTCGAATCCAAAACGATCGTCCCGGACATCGTTCCGACTTTCACGAACGTCGTCTCGTCGTCTCGTTCTTCTGACGGATACTCGAGCGAGTGCCAGAGCGGGAACTGAATCTCTTCGCCGTGCTTTTTCGTCGACGCGTCCATGAGGAGCGACGAAGAAGAGGAGGAAGAAGAAGACGAGACAAAGTCTTCGTCTGTTGTTGTCGTTCGGGAAACTTTGAACGCCGTCGCGCTTCTTCGACCGTTCGGTATACCTTTCTCTTCTTCTTCTTCTCCGCGAACGACGACGACGGGGGTTACGAAAACCGAAGAAGAAAAGAAGAAGAAGAAGCAAAGAAGCGCGAAGAACGAGAGGAGTCTTCCGGAGGAAGAGCAGGAACGCGTCGTCGTCATTTTTTCTCGACGTGCGAGCGAGCGTGCGCGATTGATTTCTGGGGAAAAGTGAACCTTGAATTCTCTCCAGAACGCCCCCGAACCACGCGCTTCTCTCTCGTCGACGTTTAAACGCAGCGAAAACAACAACGGAAGAGCGCGACCCCCACCAGAGGTCGTTTCTTTGCTTCGCTCTTTCTTTCTTTCTGCGAGAGTCGACTCTCGCGGGTAAAGAAAAGGTCCGGCGGCGATGACGATGAGCAGTTCGACGTCCTTAACCGTGCAGGAGCTGAAGAAAGCGCTGAGAGAGAGAGGTCTCTCGGAACGAGGTCTGAAGAAGGAACTCGCCGAGCGGTTGGACGCGGCGAGAGAAGCATCGAGAGAAGAAGGAGAAGAAGAAGAAGAGAAGGGAAAAGAGGAGGAAACCACGACGGCGAATCATCGGAAAAGAGGAACGAAGCGGAAAAGCGACGAACACGAAGACGGAGAAGAAGAAGAAGAAGAAGAGAAGAGACGAAAGAAAACCACGCCTCCTCCTCCTCCTCCTCCTCCTGTTTTGCGAAGAGGACGATCGAGATCGAAGAGCGTCGAACCGCCGCCGCCATCGGAGGAAGAGGTGAAGAAAAGCAACGACGCGAAGAAGCCGCCTTCTTCGTCTTCTGCAACGTTGGAGAAGATCGACGAGGAAGGAGGAGAAGAGAAGAAGAAGAACACTACTAATAATAAAGCGGCGGCGATGAAGGAGAAGATGCAGAAGGCGAAGGAGTTGATGAAGAAACAAAAAGCGTTGGCGGAGAAGATGAAGATGAAGAAGATGGAAGCGGCGGGGGCAGGAGCTACGACGACGACGACGACGACGACGACGACGACATCCGCCGCGCGACGACCGTCGACGTCGGCGGCGCAACACGCCATCGAAAAAGCGAGAGAAACCGCCGCGCGGTTGGCGGCGTTACAACACCAACAGAAAAAGAATAGAACCGCGACGGAAGGTAAGTTTGAGAAGACCGGTCCGGCGCCGGTTTTACGCGTGAACGAGAAAGGTCAAGAGGTTGACGAGAACGGGAAAGTTATCGTTCGCGCGAAGGATTACACGGCGACGACCAAAGTCAACGAAAAACAAAAAATGAGAGAGGCGTTTTTACAAGCCGAGCGCGAAGTGGCGATGGAAGAGATGCGAAGACGCGGCGATGCGGCTGGTGGGAAGAGAGAGCAAACGACGAAAGAGGACATGATCGATCCCGAAATCGCGGTGAAGCAAAAACACAACAGGAAGAAACCGTCGCTTCAGGTGAGTCGCGTTTACTCGCGCGCGCATTCTTTTTTTTTTCTTCTTTCGTCATTTTT
>Ga0181596_10004420_pt1 | contig 12751 bp, 13 predicted proteins | sample 041ome_6_FD_148655 | JGI IMG/M metagenome (GOLD analysis project Ga0181596, IMG submission 148655) | Coastal salt marsh microbial communities from the Groves Creek Marsh, Skidaway Island, Georgia - 041402US metaG (spades assembly) | ecosystem: Environmental > Aquatic > Marine > Intertidal zone... | reverse complement strand
TTCGGCGAGGCCCTGCCCCGCCACGAGAACCGGCTCTACCTCGACGACACCAAGCTCGACAAGTGGGGCCTGCCCACCGTCACCTTCGACGCCGAGTGGGGCCCCAACGAGCTGGCCATGCGCAAGGACATGGAGATCGCCACCGCCGAGATCCTCGAGGCCGCCGGGGCCAAGGAAATCAGCACCTACGACGCCCCCAACAGCAACCCCGGCCTGGGTATCCATGAAATGGGCACCGCGCGCATGGGCCGCGATCCCAAGACCAGCGTGCTCAACGCCCACAACCAGGTGCACACCGCGCCCAACGTCTTCGTGACCGACGGCGCCTGCATGACCTCCGCCTCCTGCGTGAACCCCTCGCTCACCTACATGGCTCTCACCGCCCGCGCGGTCGACCACGCCGTCAGCGAACTGAACAAGCAGAACCTCTGATCGCCATGAACCGACGAGAAGCCCTCAAGCGCACCGCCCTGCTCCTCGGCGTCGCCGCCCATCCGGCCGCCATCACCGAAGCCCTCGCCCAAGCCACGCGACCCGACGGCCGGCGCTACCTGACCAGCGGCCAGTTCGCCACGGTCAGCGCCCTGGCCGACCGCCTCCTGCCCCGCACCGAGACCCCCGGCGCCCTCGACGCCGGGGTGCCCGCGTTCATCGACGTCGTGTTCGGCAAATACTACCAGCCGAACCAGGCCACGAACCTGGCGCAGGGCCTGGAGAACGTGAACGCCGCCGCCCGCGCCCGCACCGGTCGGGCGTTCGCCGAGCTGGAGCCGCCGGAGCAGGACGCCCAGCTCACCGCCCTCGCCGCCACCACCGACGGTGACCTGCGCCGCTTCTGGACCGAATTCCGCAATCTCGCCCTCACCGGCTTCTTCACCTCCGAGGTCAGCGCCCAGCAGGTGCTCAACCACGACCCGGTGCCCGGGGGGTGGGAGCCGGACATCCCGGTCGCGTCGGTCAACAACGTCGCCTGGTTCGAGTAACCGGACCGTCGCGCTCAACGTGAGCTGAACGGACGGCGCCCGTCCCGTTGCTTCCCTTGTCATCGGGCGGGAAAACTCGGACGCTGATCTCACCCCGCCCCATGAGATCCCGCCTGCTTGCCCTTGCCGTCGCTTTCGCCGGACTGGCCGCCTCCCGCGGCGTCGCCCAGTCCCTCTCCACTGATGCGGTCGACCACGGCGCGGCGCTCTTCGCCCAGCATTGCGCCGCCTGCCACCAGCTCACGACCGACTCGTTCGGCCCGCCGCTCGGCGGCATCACCCGACTGCTGTCTACGGAGGAGCTCCTCGCCTGGATTGGCGACCCCGCCACCGTGCTCGCCGGCGAACACAACCCCCGCGCCCAGGCCCTGCTCGCCCGCTACAAGGCACCCATGCCGCCGTTCTCCTTTCTTGGTGACGACGGCCTACGGGCCCTGGTGGCCTACCTCGCCGCCGAGACCGAGCGCCTCGACCTCGCGCCCCATGTTGTCGACACCACCCGCCCGCCCGTATCCTCCCGCAGCCTGATCGCCCCCGTCGTGGATTCCGGGATCGTGATCGAACTCGAGGACTTCGTACAGGTGCCGCGCCTGCCCGACCGCCCCGCCTACAAGGGTATCGCCCTGCTGCGGCCCGACCCGCGCGACGAGGACGACCTGATCGTCAGCGACCTCATGGGCCTGCTCTATCGTATTCGCGATGGCATGACAGATGTCTATTTCGACCTGCGGCCCGACTTCCCTGACCTCCACATCCATCCGGGCGTCGGCTCCGGACTGAGCGGCTTCGCCTTCCATCCCGACTTCCTCCGCAACGGCCTGCTTTACACGCTCCACTCCGAGGTCTGGGCGGGCGAGGAGATCGTCAACCCCGCCGATGTGCCGGCGCAGGTGGCCGACGATCTCTATCCGCAACTCGCCTGGGTACTGACCGAGTGGCGCGCCGCGGATCCGCGGGCCGCGCGTTTCGCCGGCTCGCACCGCGAGGTCATGCGGTGGGGCAGCGCCACCTTCGGCCATGGCGGTCAGGAAATCGCGTTCGCCCCCACCACCGGGCCGGACGACCCCGACTACGGCCTGCTCTACCTCAGCGAGGGCGACGGGGGCTCCATCAACGCCAAGCTGCCCAACAACACCGGCCACCCCCGCTCGCTGATGGGCACGATCATGCGCATCGATCCGCAGGGCACCAACGGGCCGGCCGGCCGCTACGGCATCCCGCCGGACAATCCCTTTGCCGGCGCCACCGATCCGACCATCCGCCCAGGAGACCGGGCCACCGGCTTCCGCAACGCCCACCGGTTCAGCTGGGACATTTTGCCCGACGGCCGAAAGCTCATGATCGCCGCCGACATCGGCGAATCCACCGTCGAGGAGATCAACCTCGTCGAACCCGGCGCCAACTACGGCTGGGGCGTCGGCCGCCTCGAGGGCAGCGCCCGCATCGACATCACGACGGACCCGACGGCGATCTTTCCTGCCACCGCCGCCGAGACCGCGCCCTACCGCCTGCCACACGGCGAATATCACCACGAGGACGGCACGGCCGTCACCGGCGGCTACGTGTACCACGGCCCGATCGAACTGCTGCAGGGCAAGTATGTCTTCGGCGACATCGTCAACGGCCGCATCTTCTACATGAACATCGGCACCGACCTGGAGGACCACACCGTCTACGAGCTCCGGATCGTGCGGGCCGGGGAGCTTACCTCGGTGAAGGCACTTTCGAGCCTCAACCGCGCCCACCTCCGCGTCAGCTACGACCCTCGTCATGGCGAACTCTACGTCATGACCAAGGACGACGGCATGATCCGCCGCGTCACCACCGCCTATTACCGCTGAACCTTTGTCTTAACTCCATGAATACATCCCGCCGCCTTCGCTCCCTCCTGATTCTTCTGGCCGCCGCTCCCGTCGCCGTGCTCGCCCAGCCCAGCAACCCGGAAGTGCCCGACTGGTCGCGGGAGGGCAGTGCCACCCATCGCCAGGTGCCGCCGCCCAAGGGCTTCCACCGTCCCACCGTCAACTTCCCCGGCCAGATCGGCATCTTCGAAGGCCAGTCCGACATCGGTGCGCCGCTGCTTCCGGGCAGCGCGCTCTATGACGCCGCGACGCAGACCTACACCATTCACTCCGCCAGCTCCAACATCTGGTATTTCCGCGACGAGTTCCGCTACCTCTGGCGGCGCATGGACGGCGACCTCTCGCTCGCCGCCGACGTCAAGTTCCCCAACCCCGATGGCTATTTCGACGCCAAGGCCGTCTTCGTCATCCGCCAGGACCTCGATGATGACGCCAGGAGCATCATGGCCGCCATCCATGCCGGCGGCCTCGTGCATATGGCAACCCGTGAGCACAAGGCGGCCGACATGCATGAGACCGAACACATCGAGGGCGACGACGCCGAGCTGCGCATCGGCATCCAGAAGGAAGGCAACGCCTTCACGCTCTGGGTCAGCTATGACGGCGAGCCGATGCACCAGCTGGGCGATCCGTTCGAGCTGGAGTTCGACGGGCCGTTCTATGTCGGCATCGGCTTTTGCTCGCACCTGCCGGTCACCTACGACACTGCGGTGCTCAGCAACGTCGTGTTGGAAAATGCCGCCGGAAAACTCTGACCCCTACGCCACCGCCCGCCAGCTGATCGACGCCGCCCACGCGGCCGACCCGACGCGCACGCCCGACGGCCGCCCGGCCGAGCTGGTCTACGGCGAGCGGGTCGAGGCCTGGGTCGCCCGGCTGGTGCCCGCCGCCCCGCCGCCCCTGCGGCTGGCGGCCCGCTGTCAGCACCTCGAACGCTTTCTCACCCCCCGCGTCACCTACCCGGAGGGCCGCGCCGGCTACCTGCAATGGCGCGTACACCTCTACCAAAAACAAGGCGACCGCGCCCGCGAACTCGCCCTCGCCGGCGGCGTTCCGGCCGACGAGGCCGATGCCATCGCCCGCTGGGTCAGCAAGACCGACCTGCGCCGTGACCCCGGTTCGCAGGCGCTGGAAGACGGCGCCGTGCTCGTGTTTCTCGAAAACGAGATCGCCGATTTCGCCGCCCAACACGCCGACTACCCGCGCGAGAAGTTCCTCCGCATCCTCCAGAAAACCTGGGCCAAACTCAGCCCCGCCGGCCGTGAGGCCGCCCGGGGCCTCGACCTCCCGCCCGCCATCGCCGACCTTGTGCGCGAAGCCACCCGCACCGCGTGACGATCGCCCGCTCCGTCGGCCGAGGGTAACCCAGCCCCGCCGGAATGTTCGTAATACGAACATTCTCAGGCCGCCGGTAGCGGGGTGATCAGGGCAAGGCTGTCGATTTCTCCGGTTGTCAGCGCTGGATCAGGCCGCAGGGTTCAGGCTGCCCCATGAACCCCTTGATCCCACCGCCACGCGTCTTCGCCGGTACATTACTTTTCAGTTTCCTCGCCACTGTCATGCCCGCCCAAGAAGCCGCCCCCGTGCGCATCTCCACTTCCCAAGGCACCCTGGAGGGCCTGATCAGTGCGGACGGCGAGGTCCGCACCTTCAAAGGCATCCCGTACGCCGCCCCGCCCGTGGGCCGGCTCCGTTGGCAACCGCCCCAACCCGCTGAACCGTGGGAGGGCGTGCGCCCCGCCCACGCCTTCGCCCCGCGCGCCATGCAGGTGCACCTGTGGGACGACATGGTTTTTCACGACGCCGGCCCGAGCGAGGACTGCCTCTACCTCAACATCTGGGCGCCGAACGAGCCGGCCGCCGCAGCGTTGCCCGTCATGGTCTGGATCCACGGCGGCGGCTTTGTTGCCGGCGCCACCAGCGAGCCACGGCAATACGGGCACAATCTCGCCCGCCGCGGCGTGATCCTGGTCTCGCTCAACTACCGCATGGGCGTCTTCGGATTCTTCGCCCACCCCGAACTCGCCGGCGAGGCCGACACCGGGGCCACGGGCAATTACGGCATGCTCGACATGGTCGCTGCCCTGGAATGGGTGCGCGACAACATCGCCGCCTTCGGAGGCGATCCGGGCAACGTCACGATCTTTGGCGAGTCGGCCGGCTCCATGGCCGTCAATTCACTGATGGCGGCGCCGCCGGCCCGTGGGCTTTTCCAGAAAGTCATCGGCGAAAGCGGCAGTTCGATCGGCGGACCGCTCCCCACCCGCGCCGCCTCGGCCCGGGACGGTCTCGCCTTTGCTGAACTGATCGGGGCGTCCTCACTCGCCGCGTTGCGCGAGCTGCCCGCCGATGAGCTGATGCAGCGCTCGACGGAGGCGCCGCAGCGCTTCCGCCCCAACATTGACGGTCACTTCCTGATCGAGCAGCCGGCCGACACCTTTGCCGGTGGCCTGCAGGCGCCGGTGCCGCTGCTGGCCGGCTGGAACTTCGACGAAGGCGGCGACGGCGCGATCTTCGGCAACCGGGAGCGCACCCTCGCCAACTACCGCGCCGGCGCGCAGGCCCGCTTCGGGTCGCAGGCCGACGCGTTCCTGGCGGCCTACGCCGCCACCACCGATGCCGCGGCGGTGCGTGCGGCGAAGGACTTCGGCGGGGACCAGTTCATCGGCTACGGCACCTGGCTTTGGATCGAGCAACACCGTCTGACCAGCAGCCAGCCGACCTGGCGCTATATGTTCGATCACCCGGTCCCGCTCTCCAACCTGGCCCAGCCCGGCGAGAAACCGCGGGCCGCCCACTCCTGGGAGATCGAGTATGTCTTCGACGTGCTCGACTCGAAGAACGCCCCCTTCACGGAGACCGACCACGCCCTGGCCGACCTCATGGCCGACTACTGGACAAACTTCGCGCGGCACGGCGACCCCAACGGCCCCGGCCTGCCGCCATGGCCCGCCTACACCGAGGCCGGCAACCTCGGCGTCATGCACTTGAACGCGGCGCCTTACGCCACTTCCGACGACCATCGCGCCCGCTACGAGTTCATGCGTGACCAGCAGTCGCGCTGATCCGGCCATTCGTCCCGGAGGTGCAGCGCTGGGTTGAAACCGACAGCGTTTCGCGTTGGAATCGCCGCACCCCATGAAACCCCGCACTCCCCTTCACCGTTGGCTCTTCGGACTAGCGGCCCTCTGTTTGATCGTCAGCGTCGCCCGCGTCGCCGGCGATAACCCGCCCAATGTCGTGATCATCTACGCCGACGACCTGGGTTACGGCGACATCGGCTGCTTCGGCGCCACCGACATCAAGACCCCGCACGTCGACCGCCTCGCGCACGACGGGATCAAGTTCACCGACTTCTACTCCGCCGCCGCCATCTGCACGCCGTCGCGCGCCGCCCTGCTGACCGGCCGCATTCCCCAGCGCATGGGCATCGTGGGGGTGTTTTTCCCGGAATCCTTCACCGGCATGCCCACCGGCGAGTACACGCTGGCGGAGATGCTGCAGGACCGCGGCTACGCCACCGGCATGGTCGGCAAGTGGCACCTCGGCCATCACCACAAGTTTCTCCCGTTGCAGCGCGGCTTCGATGAATACTTCGGCATTCCCTACAGTAACGACATGGAGAGTGTCGTGTATCTGGAGGGCAACGACGTCGCCGACTTCAACGTGGACCAGCACTACACCACGCGCACCTACACCGAGCGCGCCGTCGACTTCATCGACCGCCACCATGACCGGCCGTTCTTCCTCTACCTGGCCCACAACATGCCGCACGTGCCGATCTACGCCTCGCCCGAGTTCGCGGGCACCTCGGAGCGCGGGCTCTACGGCGACGTGATCCAGGAACTCGACTGGAGTGTCGGCCAGGTGCTGCGGGCCCTCGAGACCAACGGCGTGCTCGAAAACACGCTCGTCATTTTCTCCAGTGACAACGGCCCCTGGGACGTCATGCGCGACCAGGGCGGCCTGCCCGGACCGCTGCGCGACGGCAAGACCTACACCTTCGAGGGCGGCATGCGCGTGCCCACCGTCGCGATGTGGCCGGCCGGCATCACCCCCGGGCAAACCTACGAGGGCGTCGGTGTCATGACCGACTGGATGGTCACGATCGCCGAGTTGACCGGCGCCGCGCTGCCCGCCGATCGCCCCTACGACGGCGAGTCCCTCACCGCGGTGTTCGACGGCACGGGCCGCCGGGCGAATGACGAGTTCCTCTACTACGATGCCTACAACATGAACCTGATGGGCTTCCGTCAGGGCGACTGGAAGATCAAGCTCCCCTACGACGGCTTCCCCGGCGCGCGCTGGCGGCGTCCGCAGGCCGCCCATGACCTGCTGTTGTTCAACCTGCGCAACGATCCGGGCGAAACCACCAACCTCGCCGCGTCCCAACCCGAGCTCGTGGCCACCCTGCGCACCATCATGGAGGCGCGCCATGCCGAAACGCAGCCCTTCCCGCCCCGGATTCCCATTCGCTCCCCCGCCGACGAGTCGCACTACGACTACCTGCAGCAGAAATACGGCGACCGCTACTGGGACTTTTAGCCGCCGACCCGGGCGGTACAACCGGCTCCGGTAACGGCCGGCACATGTGTTATCGACCGGACTTTTGGCCGTTTTTGGTTTCACTGGCGCCCATGGGCCAACGCTACACCGAGATCCCGGAAAAACAGATCGAGTTCATCCGCCACCAGAAGATCTTCTTCGTCGGCACCGCCGGCGGTGACGACACCCGCGTCAATGTCTCGCCCAAGGGCATGGATTCGCTGCGCGTCCTCCGTCCCAACCGCGTCATCTGGCTCAACACCACCGGTAGTGGCAACGAGACCGCCGCCCACCTGCGTGAGAACCGGCGCATGACGATCATGTTCTGCGCGTTCGATGGCCCGCCACTCATCCTGCGCCTCTACGGCCGGGCCAGCGCGGTGCACCCGCGTGACGCGGCGTGGACGGAGCTGTTCGCCTGGTTCGACCCGCTGCCCGGCGCCCGGCAGATTTTCGACCTCACCGTCGAACTGGTGCAGACGTCCTGCGGCATGGCCGTGCCGAACTACGCCTACGACGCCGACCGCACCTTGCTGCGTGACTGGGCGGAGAAGAAGGGCGCCGACGGGATCGCCGACTATTGGGCGGAAAAAAACCAGGTCAGCCTCGACGGCAAACCGACCGGAATCCTCACCGCCGACTAGGCCACCGACCAGCCCCACACCTCGGTGGGCAAGCCGTCGTCCTCGATCCGGGTGGACCGAAAGGCCAGCCCGGCCTTGGCCAGCACCCGGCGCGACGCCGTGTGGGCCGGATCAACCGTCGCAATCACCTCCGTCAGGCCCAGCACCTCGCGGGCATGCCGCATCATGCCCTGCGCCAGTTCCGTCGCCACCCCCTTACCCCAGTGGGTCGACCGCAGCGCATATTTTAGTTCGGGCAGAACCTGTCCGCCCGGGTGCACCAAACCCGCAAAACCCACCACGCGTCCATGCGCCGTCGATACCGCCGCCGACATGCCGTAGCCGTGCGTCTCATAGCGACTGATCGTCAGTTCAATCCAGCGCGCACAGTCGTCCGGGCTGATCGGCTGGCCGTCATCCACGTAGCGGACCCCCACGGGATCACTGTAGACCGCGAACATCGCGTCGTAATCCGCTCGCGTCAGCCAGCGCACTCGCAGGCGCGCCGTGGTAAACATCTCATGCGGATCGCCGGGTTTCACAACTCGCTCAACGCCTCGAAGGCGTGTTGGTCGGCCTGAGCCTGGGCGCGCCACAGTTTCGCATAGGCGCCGTCGCGGGCCAGCAGGTCGTCGTGCGCGCCCTGCTCGACGATGCGACCGTGCGCCAGCACCACGATCTGGTCGGCACGGCGCACGGTCGACAGCCGGTGCGCGATCACCAGCGTCGTGCGCTCCTGTACGAGGGTGGCGAGCGCCTGCTGGATCATGGTTTCCGTGACCGTGTCGACGCTGGCCGTCGCCTCGTCGAGGATGACCAGCGGCGGATTCCGCAGAATGACGCGGGCGATGGTCAGCCGCTGCTTCTCGCCCTGCGAGAGCCGCACCCCGCGTTCGCCGATCTCGGTGTCGACCCCGTCGGGCAGCTGGTTGACGAAGTCCCATGCCGCCGCCGCGCGCAGCGCCGCCTCGAGGTCGGCGGTCGTCGCCTCGGCCCGGGCGAGCTGCAGGTTCTCGGCCACCGTGCCGTTGAAGAGAAACGGCTCCTGCGCCACCAGGCCGATGCTTTGGCGAAGCGTTTCAAGGTCGAGCGCGCGCACATCGACGTCGCCCAGTGTCACCCGCCCGCTGCCGACATCGTAGTAACGCAGCAACAGGTTGGCCAACGTCGTCTTGCCTGCGCCGGTGTGGCCCACCAGCGCGGTGACCTTACCCGCCGGCAGTGTGAGCGTGAAATCCGCCAGCACGGGCGGCCGGTCGGGATAGCCGTAGCTGACCTGCTCGTAGCGCACCTCCGGCACCCCGCCCGGAAAGGGCGTCGGTTCGGCCGGCGACTCGATCTCCACCGGATGATCCAGGATCTCGAAAACCCGGTCGCTCGAGGCGCGGGCCGCGGCCAGCATTTGATTGAGCTGGTTGAGCCGGCTCACCGGTTCATAGACCAGCGTGCAGTAGGCGAAGAAGCTGATGAAATCGCCCAGCGAGAAATCGCCGCCGGTCGCCTGACTGCGCATGAGCAGCCAGCCGCCCACGCCCATCACCGCCACCGCGCCCAGGCTGCTGAGGAAGTTCGTGCCCGGACCATGCAGCGACCAACGAAACATGGCCTTGAGCGTCGTGTCGCGCAGCCGATGCGCGGCGTCGCGGAAACGGCCGCGCTCGCGGTCCCCCAGCGCAAACGAGCTGATCAGCCGGTGCCCGGAAATGTTTTCCATCAACAGCCCGTTGAGCGCCCCGGCGGCCTCCCGCGTTTCGCGCCACAACACGCGGCCCGCCTTGAAGTGCATCCGCCCCAGCCAGAGCACGAACGGCAACGGCGCCAGCACCAACGTGGCCAGCAGCGGCTGCTGCACGAAGAGGATCCCGCTGATGCCAACCAGGGTCAGCAACGCCACGATGCCCTGCTCGGTGCCGTCCAGCAGGGCGCGTTCGACATTCTGCACGTCCTCGATCACCCGCGAGGCAATCTCCCCCGTCTGACGCTTGTCGTAATAACCCACCGGCAGCTCCAGCAGCCGCGCATGCAGGTCACCGCGCAGGTCGACCAGCACCCGCTGCTCCAGCGTGTTGTTGACCCGGATGCGTAGGGAGTTGAGCACATCGCGCAGGAGGTAGCAGCCTGCCAGAGCCCCGGCGCCCCAGCCCAGCAAGTCGGACCGATTCGCCGCAATGACCTCGTCGACGACCCACTTGATGACCTGCGGGATCGACACGAGGAACAACGTGCTGCCCACCGCCAGCGCGAGCGTGAGGATAAACAACCCGCGGTAGCGGAGCAGATAGCGGGCAACCCGCCGAAAAGGACCAACCGTTTTCAAGGCAGTCCACCGTGAGCACGACCCGCGCCCATGCAACCCCGTGCCTCAATCCGCGCTTTCCAAACCGGACTCAACAGAGCACGGTCTCACCCGTGCCCAAGAATCGTTGGCAGCTCCGGGCTTGGTTGGCGCAGGCCGTCGCCGGGCTGCTGTTGGTTGCCACGTCAGGCTGTGTCACCGCAAACTACGAAACCACCTGCGCAGGTCACAGCGTCTGGCCGCGGGGCGAAGGAATGGTGCCCTCGATCTACGACGGCACCTGGATACCCGACGAGCGGAAGCTGACCAAGCTGGAGGCGCAGCTTGGCCGGCTCTTCGCGAAGCCCGATGCACGGATGACAGGTGCAACCCTCACCGGCGAGCTCCCGGCCGCGGCTCCCCATCCCCTGTCCTACTACAACATCCGCTACGTGGGCGTGCAGTCGGCCGGCCACCGCTACATCCTCGGCCAGGGTTTTCCGGCCGCCAGCGAGCACGCCGCCCAGATGCTCCAGCCCCCGGAAGTTGAGAAGGAAGATGAGGAAAGTGTCATCTATCTGACCCCCTTTGGCGGCGGCACGGATTACTTCCGTATCAAGTATGATGCCGAGTCCGGCCGGCTGCTGGAACTGAACTACAACGCGCCGCTGTAGAGCATGGACCGGGTCGGTCACATAAAAAACCACTCCATCCTGTAACGACCGCTCCCTTGCATGCGGTCGCCGTCACGCGGCACCGATGCGACCCGCCTATTCGCATTGATTCGGCGGCGGGTCGATCAACGGTGCGCTGCATCATGAAGCGAACCTTTCCCACCACCGCTCCCGGCAAGGACGATGCCCGCGTGCGCGACAAGATCCGGCACGAGATCAACAAATACGTGCGCCGCGAACAGCGCAAACCGCTGCCCGATGGCTATCGCCGGTGGGAGTTCCTCTGCCGGGTCGGCACCAGCGAACAAACCGCCGAAGAGCGTCCCCTCAAGGAGATCGGTGGCGCCCTCGACACCCTGGCCGCGGACGGTGCGGCGAAGCTCTACGTCGAGATCGTCGCCACGCCGGCCAAGCACTGACGCCACCGGCCTCCTGTGTCGTGAAGCCCCGCATCAAACTGGCCGAGGTGCCGGCCACCGGTAACGGCACCCTTGCCCTGTTCGAGCAGGACGGCGCCCTCAGCATCAGTTGCCGTGGCCAGGAGTTGATGCATTCGCGGGCCAACGCTTCCGAGATTCAACTAGGTGAACTGGGCGTGGCGCACCTGGCCCGGGATCAGCCCACACGGGTGCTCGTCGGCGGCCTCGGCCTCGGCTTCACCCTGCGCAGCGTACTCGATCACACCGGGCCGTCGACCGCAGTGGACGTGGTGGAACTGCTGGCCGCGGTGGTGGACTGGAACCGCTCCCATCTGCGGCAACTCAATCGCGACGCCCTCTTTCATCCGCGGGTGCAGGTTCGCGTCGACGATGCCGCCCGGGTGATTAATGCCGCGAAGCCCTGCCGCTACGACGCGATCCTGCTCGATCTGGATAACGGCCCGGTGGCCTTGGTCACCGCGAGCAACTCCCGCCTCTACACCACCACCGGACTGCGCAGGATTCATCGCGCCCTCAAACCCGGCGGCCGCGCGGTGTTTTGGTCGGCCGGTTCCGATCACGATTTCACCACCCGGCTTCAGGCCGCCGGCTTCTCCGTCACGGCGGTGCCTGCCAAAGTCCATCAACGAGCCCAACGCACCGCCTATCTTCTCTATCTCGCCGAACGGCCTGCCTGAGCCATGCCCTCACCCAATCATTCCCCGGACCCACTACATGGCGTCACCTTGCAATCGCTGCTTACCGTATTGGTCGAGGATCTCGGCTGGGAGGAACTCGCCCGCCGCATCCCGGTTCGCTGCTTCGCGCACGACCCAAGTATAAAATCCAGCCTCACTTTCCTGCGCAAAACTCCCTGGGCGCGCACCAAGGTCGAACAGCTCTACGTGCGGCATCTCCGCCGACACCCACGCCGTACTTGAAGGCTGGCCGACCAGTGCGGCTTTTGCTCCGGCGTATGACAAACCCCGCCCCACCGTGTAACGACCGCTCCCTTGCATGCGGCCGCCGTCACGCGCACAGTGGCGACCTGTCGTTATGAAGAAACTTCTCATCGCCCTCGGGGCGCTCGCCCTGCTCTTCGGCATCGTCGTCATGATGGCCGTCGGCTCCTACAACGGCCTCGTCAATCGCTCCCAGGCCGTCGACGCGCAGTGGGCGCAGGTGGAAAATGTCTACCAGCGCCGCGCCGACCTCGTGCCCAACCTCGTCGCCACCGTGTCCGGCGCCGCCGACTTCGAGCAGTCCACCCTCACCGCCGTCACCAATGCCCGCGCTTCCGTCGGTCAGCTCCAGCTCCCGGCCGGCGCCCCCACCGACGCCGCCCAGCTCGCCCAATTTGAGCAGGCCCA
>Ga0181596_10004390_pt1 | contig 12808 bp, 10 predicted proteins | sample 041ome_6_FD_148655 | JGI IMG/M metagenome (GOLD analysis project Ga0181596, IMG submission 148655) | Coastal salt marsh microbial communities from the Groves Creek Marsh, Skidaway Island, Georgia - 041402US metaG (spades assembly) | ecosystem: Environmental > Aquatic > Marine > Intertidal zone... | reverse complement strand
TGAGTTGGACGGACGGCCCGGGCCCCAGACCTTGTGCGAGTAGCCCACGGCGTAGCCGGCATCCCGCAGGGCCACCGGGAAGCTCGGCAGGGAAGCATTCCAGACGGCCCCCTGCAGGATGGAGCCGGTGCCGGTCTGCCAGAAGTGTCGGCCGGTGAGCAGGGCGCTTCGGCAGGGCGTGCAGGAGGGAGCGCTGACATGGGCGTTGCGGAAGAACACGCCCTGCTTGGCGATCCCGTCGATCGTGGGCGTGCGGACGACATCGTTGATGCTGCCGGGGCCATCGATCTCGGAAAGCAGCGAGGCGTAGCGGCCCCAGTCGTCTGCGAAGAGAAAGAGAATGTTGGGCCGTTCGGACACCTCTGCAGCCGTTGCTGTTTGCAGGCACGCTCGTGGCAGAAGCATGGTCGACAGCATCATCGTCGTCAGAATCACGGTCGATAGATGCATCGTCGATAGGGCCACCGCCGCGACTGCCTTCATGTGGCCCAACAATCGAGCCCGCTTCTCAATGATGCTCATCGTCATTCCCCTCACGCGTGATTTCACTCGCCGCGACGTCGCGGGCTGCAAGTGTAAGCCGCCGTCGAGCACGACACCACGCATCAGCCGTCGACGGCTCCGCGATGCCGCAAGCCATGTGCCAGTACAGAACTCGGTGAAAGGCTGCCCGCTCACCGCTGTCTCGAGAGCTGCGGATTGCTTTTCTCATGCGGGACTCACTGCGAAGGCGGATTCACTCACGGTCTTGGCGGCTGCACAGGTGGCTGGCTGGTGAGTGCTCGCTGGGTGGCGATAACGCGGGAGATCTGTTCGTCGTGAAGAATCAGGTAGCGGTCGCGGCCGTTTGGCTGTGGCTCAAAACGGGTGAAGCCGTCATCGTCGACCTGCACGCGGCCAGCGGGTGAGAGGTCGAAGTAGCCATCGAACGGGCGGATGGCCTGGAGCACGCTGGTGAGATCCCAGCTGGGCCGGTCGTGGTTGGGGCCGCTGTGGAGCAGGTAGGCCTCACGGACGATGTGGTGCGGCTCGTAGTTGAAGTCCCGGGCAATCGACTCACGGGGAAACGGTGTGGCGAGGCCGATACGGAAGTCACTCCAGATCATCGGCACGCTCTCGGGCCAGTCGTTGGCCAGTGTCTGCATGGCAGCAATACCATTGATGACGTTCGCTTCAAGATGACGTTTCTTCTCAGGCAGCGGACCAAAGCAGCCAGCCATCACCGAGGCCAGCCGACACTTCTTTTCGACAAGCTGCTGGCCAGTCAGTGGGCTGATCGCATCGGGCGGTGAGCTGAGCAGGTCGGCAAGGTTGGCCGCGATGCCCACCTGGATGATCACCATTCGGTGGTCTTCGGCGGCCGCCAGCGTACGGCGGAGCAGCGGCACGGCCTCGTCGGCCTGGTCACTCGAGAGCAGGTCGTGTGGATACCGCTGGCTTCCGTCGAGCTCGGTGGCTTTGCACAGCGCGAGGTAGCGGCTCTCCCGTCGCTGGGCGTCGCGAGTTGCACCGATCGGCAGGTCGCCCCGGCCGTAGAACGTGTTAACCGCATCGACAAAGGAGGCGGCGAGTGGGTTGATCTTTGAGATCGTGACCGCTTCGATCTGGCACTCCCCCCGATCGGCCAGCGCATGCAGCATCGCCAACGCGAGCACATCGTCACAGTCGCCGGTGATGTCCGTGTCGAAGATCACCGGAATCGGTCCAGGCGTCAGCGACGCGGTCTCTTCAGCGACTGCCGTGGCAGCAACCACCAAGGCAAACGTCTGGAAAGCTAGCCCCAGCCCGCGACACGTAGCGTTCGGCATTAAACCCTTCTCTCGAAACGACGATGCATGATGAGCCAAAGCATCATGATGGCCGCCCGAGGGAGCGGCAACTGCAGACTATCGACCGTGCATTGACGGGGGGTGTTTCGTGGTCAACAGCCCAAAGGGGACGGCTAGGTCTCGGGCTCGAAGGTGGGCTCGGCTTGTGAGCGGGCGAGCACCTGTGTGTAGAGTTCCAGGTATTTGCGGCCGCTGGTGTCCCATGACCAGTCTTGCTGCATCACGCTGGTGACGAGCCGCTGCCAGGTGGCAGCGTCGGCATGAGCGTCGAGGGCTCGGGCGAGCGCCTGTTCGAGGGCGACTGCGTTGTACGACTCAAACACAAACCCACTCGCGGTGCCATTCGCCAGACTCTCGGGTGTGGCGTCAACGACGGTGTCGACCAGGCCGCCGGTGGCCCGCACCACGGGAATCGCCCCGTAGCGGAAGGCGTAGAGCTGACTTAAGCCGCAGGGCTCAAAGCGGCTGGGCATCAGCACGATGTCGCTGGCGGCCTGAATCAGGTGGGCAAGCAGCTCATCAAAGCCGATCACCACGTCAACCGTGCCTGGGTAGGTCGCAGCCAGCCGACGGAGGGCCTCCTCGTGGCCGGGGTCGCCGGTGCCCAGGATCACAAAGTGGGCACGGCCATTGGCTGCGACTCGAGCGATCATTTCGACGAGTAGGTCGACACCCTTCTGCTCGGCAAGCCTGCCAACGAAGGAGACCAGTGGCCTGGGATCTGGCGCGGGGTGACCAAGCCGTGCAGCCAGGGCGATGCGGGCGGCATCCTTTCCGGAGGACGTGTCTGCGGCATGGTAGTGCCGTGGGATTAGAGGATCCGACTGGGGATCCCAGACAGTTGTGTCGATGCCGTTGACGATGCCTGAGAGCACCTCGGCGCGGGAAGCCACCACGCCTTCGAGCCCGCAGCCGCCGGGAGCTTCGGTGATCTCGCGGGCATAGGTCGGACTGACCGTGGTGATTGCGTCTGCAAACACGAGACCAGTCTTGAGGAAGTTCAGCTGGCCGTGGCACTCCATCTGCTTCCAGTTGAAGTACTTCCAATCGATACCAGTGAGCAGCATGTCCCAGTGCCAGAACGTGCCCTGGTAGGCCATGTTGTGGATGGTCTGAACCGTGACAGCGTGGGCGAGCATCGGCCAGGCCTGATAGAGCAGCCGGCGATAGGCTGGGATCAGGCCCGCCTGCCAGTCGTGCCCATGCAGAACGTCGAAGGGCTTTTCAAGACGACCTGCCAGTTCCATCGCGGCCCGCGAGAAGAGGATGAACCGCTCCGCGTTATCGGGGTAGTCATGCCCGCCACCGTAGAGCGTGGGGCGGCCAAAGCAGGCTTCATTGCCGACGAAGTAGACCGGCACGTTGGAGCCGGGCAGTGTCGAGCGAAAGATCTCTGCCCGGAGATGTCGCTGTCCAACGGGAACGTCGAAGACCAGTTCGGTCTTTTCGATGGGGATGCCCGCTTCAAAGACCTGCCTGTAGGCAGGCATGATCAGGGTGCAGTCGCAGCCGATCCGTTCGAGTGCAGCCGGCAAAGACCCCGCAACATCCGCAAGGCCACCGGTCTTGGCAAAAGGGGCAGCCTCGCTGGCAACCTGCAGCACTCGCACGGGGTAAGTCTTCCTTGATCAGGGACGCCGGCCACCGGCTCCAGACGAGTATACTTCGCGGTTCTTCCGGCGGTCGGCGGCATGGTCTGTGTGTCGTCGGGATCCGTTGGCTACCTTCCGCATCGCCCTGCCTTGGGGGCACCCCTGCTATGTCGCCGCTTGTTCATCCAGCTGCCGTCTTCCGCTTTCGCTTTCCCTGCCAGAAGCTGCCTAAGCTTGCTGCGTTTGACGAACGGCAGGCGACTCGCTGTCAGCTCCCCTCGCTTGCAGGTGTCGTTGGTGTGCCCGATGTCTGCACGCTTGCGATTGGTTGGCATCCAGATGGGCTCGTGGTGCGGGCGGTTGCACGTGGCGTCGACAGCACGCGGTGGTGTCATGCGACCAAGCCAGAGGACAGCGACGGCCTGCATCTCTGGCTGGCAACACGGCCGACCGGTGAGAGCCATCGGGCAGGGCGGTTCTGTCGGCGGCTGGCCCTGCTGCCGACAGGTGGTGGGCGTCAGGCCAAGGATCCGTTGGCGGTGGCTGCAGCCATTCCACGGTCAAGCGTGGTGCCAGGAGCTGATGGTGAGCTGATGCAGCTGCCGGCGACACTCGCCGCCGGCGTGGCGGACGTGACCTCGCAGCTGCGGCCGGATGGCTGGCAGATCGATGCCGTTCTCTCAGCGGCGGCTGTTCCCGGCTGGGATCCTGACGAGCAGTCAACGCTCGGATTCTTTGCAGCGGTGGTCGATCGCCGCCTTGGGCAGATTCCCCTGTTTGCCCCACCGGAATACCCGTGGGACAGCGACCCAACCACGTGGTCGTCGATTGAACTGGTGGGGTAGCGATTCGCCGCATCATGCGGATTTTGTCGATTCTGCCTACGACCGATGCCGATGCCACTTCATAGATGAGGTGGATGCATGACGCAGGGGGGATGCGATGCGACGCACGTGGCAAGCGTTTGGACGTGGGGTGAGTTTCTGGGGCCTGCTGGTCGTGATGCTGGTGGGATCTGCATCTGCAGCCGGTGGCGACAGCTATGACTGTCCTGACTGCCATCCGCTCGCGGGGCTGCGTCCCTTTGCCGAACGCAATCCGTTTCTCAACTGGGACCGGGTGGCAAACTGGAATCCACTTGCAGACTGGCATGCCAAGCCTGACTTTCAGATGCCTCGCTGGCACAAAATCGCCGATGTGCGACAGCTGTGTGACGGCTCGCTGCGGGAGTCGTTTGCCTGCTGGCGAGCGGGAAAGCAGGCAGAGCTGAGCAAGCGGTGTGCGGAGATTCAGAAGAAGCATCCCAGCTTCGATGGCTGCGGCTGCGGGCCACGATACTGGGGTGCGTATCACAGTGAGCCGCTCCGCTGCGATCCCTGTGATTCGTGCAACCGCTGGCGAGGCTACTGTGGTGGTCACGAGATGCAGGAACTGCTGATGCCGTGGCAGCTGCCACCATGCCGTGGCTTCCAGCCACCAGCGCGTGCGGGCTACGGGCCGGTCAGCGTCTGCCGTGGCTGCAAGACACCGACGTCTGCCTGGTGGTAGCCCTGCTGGCAGCAGGGAGGCGTGCGGCGGTCCGGCCGACAGAGGTCAGTCGCTGCTGCTGTTCGTATGTGCGGTTTGTGCTGCACCGCCAACAGCGAGTGCCTGCGCAAACGTGACCGCATCACCCCGCTCGCGGCAGGCATCGAGCAGTCGCTGCATGCAGCCGGGCTCCGCCGCTTCAGCCGCCACCGCAAGCTGAACCACCGGTGGCACCAGTCCAGTTGAGGCCGCCTGTTCACCCGCTTTCGGCAGGTAGGCAAGGGCATGCTCGAGGGCCGCGGCCGGCCGGCCACCACGAGCGAGCAGCACGATCAGATACTCCGTTGCCAGCTGTTCGAGCGGCCCACGGGAGGTCGCCGCGTCTGGCTCGGATCCGGCTGGCCCGAGTGCAGCCTTTTCGGTGAAGAAGGACACGGCCTCCTCGATCGCTTCTCCCAGGCAGGCCCCGTAGAACAGTCGCGACGCCTTCGCCATCTCAGTGAACGGGCCATCGCCTGGATACCGCAGCTCTTCAGGCAGACGGTCGGCGTAGACCGCCAGGTCGAGACTCTTCTGCAGGATGCCAGCGTCGGTGCAGACGCGTCCAAATCGGAGCACTGAGTGCAGGTGCGAGACGTCGACGTGTGGGCCGAGAGGTGCGGCGGGGTCACCGGCAGCCTCGAGCAGTCCGGGCAGGGTGGTGATGTCTGCCACCTTCAGACCTCGGCGGGTGAGGTCACTCTGGAGATTGGCGATCAGTTCTTCGGTGAGGTGGTTGACCATCACTTCTGCTGCCGCTGCCTGACGCGCTGGCGGCAGTCGACTGACCGACTGATCGTAGGCAGTCACCGTGTTGCAGGTGCCGTTGTGGACGAGCAGCAGCTTGAGTCCTAACGGAGGATGCACTGCTTCCCAAAGGGTGACGTGCACCAGCTCTTCGAGCAGACGTCGGGCGTCATCGTCCTCACGTCCTTCCAGCGTGCTCGCCACCTGCTCGAGTCGACTGGCGACGTCTTCGAGCTCTGCGGAGGCTCGCAGATACATCCAGGCAGACGCGACCTGACCTTCTTCCAGCAGTGGCCAGCCCACCTCCAGGCATGCCAGACGCGACCGCTCTTCAAAGGCATCACGCGCCGCTGCTGGGAGCACACCGGTCTCGCCGACGACAGGCAGCCCTTGGGCAAAGCGGGCCTCGATCAGCCGCAGGTCAAACAAGGCATGCCACCGGCGGTCGCGGACAAGTTCTTCGCCGAGGGCGGAGAGCATGGCCGGCACACCCTCGGCATCGACGGTGTGGGTGAGCCGTTCAAAGAGATCAGCAGGAAGAGAAGCAGTCACGTGGCAGACCTGAGAGAAAGGAAGCGGACAGATGCGGGGGCATTCAGGAACGGGGTGAAGCAATCAGCTACTGCCCGATGCGTCGGCCGAAGCCTGCCGCAATGCTTCGTAGGCAAGCACCGCCGCGGTGGCAGACACATTCAGGCTGTCGGCCACACCGAGCATGGGCAGGGTCACGGCGGAGAGATCGAGCGTACCGTCGGCATCAGCCGCCTGCCACGCCTCGGAGATGCCATGAGCCTCACCGCCGAGCACGATCGCTGCATCAGACAGGCGCACCGCATGCCAAGGCTGACCCGCCTCGGGAACCGCCACCACAACACGACGAGAAGACGCGGCGAGCCAGTTGATGGACTCCGCTCCCGAGGCGACCGCCAGGGGTATGGAGAAGACGGTGCCGAGGCTGGCCCGAATCACGGCCGGATTGGTGGGGTCTGTTCGGCCATCAGCGACGAGCACACCGGCGACGCCTGAGGCATCAGCCGTCCTCAGGATGGCACCGAGGTTGCCAGGCTTCTCAACCCCTTCGAGGACGAGCAGGCAGCCAACGGAGCGGGGTCTGAACTGGTCGAGTCCAAACGAGGGGATCTGGGCGACAGCCACGAGGCCTTCGTTACGACTTCCGTAGGCCACCTTGGAAAACGCAGCCGGGGCGAGCCAGACAGGCTGGCCACCGGCGGCCATGAGACGGTCGAGGAGTGCATCGGGAGGAGGAGCCGCCTCATCGACATACACTTCTGCAAACCGCACGCCCGCCGCTGCCGCTCGCTCGACTTCACGCCGGCCATCGATCAGGGTCAGCCCTCGCGTGCGACGCTCTGCGGCATCCCGCAGGCGGGCAGCTGCCTTCACCCGCGGGTTGGCAGAACTTGTGATCCGTTCTGGTGCATCCATCTCATGCCACTGCCGTGATTTCGGCTATCTTGTCCGCGGGAGGAACCTATGGCCGACTATCAGACCACACCACCAGACACCGACAAGATGCCTCCGGGCATCCCGTACATCATCGGCAACGAGGCTGCCGAACGGTTTAGCTACTATGGCATGCGGACGATCCTGACCGTCTTCATGTTTCGCTATCTGCATCTGATGGGCGAGACCATTCTGCCGGCGATGAGCAAGGCGGAGGCCCAGGAGCACTACCACACCTTCTCCTCGTGGGTCTATTTTTTTCCCATCATTGGGGCCATTCTCTCCGATGCGGTGACCGGCAAGTACCGGATCATTATGGTCGTGTCGGTGCTTTACTGCCTGGGGCACCTGGCGCTGGCGTTGATGGGGGGGAGCGGCCTCTCGCCTGAGCAGTGGATGTGGCTGGGGTTGTTTCTGATTGCCCTGGGATCCGGCGGCATCAAGCCGTGCGTCTCGGCCCATGTGGGCGACCAGTTTGGCACGCGGAACCAGCATCTGATGGAGAAGGTCTATCAGTGGTTCTACTTCTCAATCAACTTCGGCTCGACCCTCTCCACGATCCTCACACCCTGGCTCTTGGAATGGTACGGGCCGCATGTGGCGTTTGGTGTGCCCGGTGTGTTGATGGCAATCGCCACCCTGATGTTCTGGCTCGGACGCAACACCTTCATCCATGTGCCGGCGGGAGGCCTAGCCTTCCTGAAGGAGGTCTTTAGCCGCAACGGACTGATGACGATTCTGCGGCTGGGCATGGTCTATCTGGTGATCGCTGTCTTCTGGGCGCTGTTTGACCAGACGAGTTCTGCCTGGGTGTTGCAGGCGGAAGACATGAACCTGCAGTGGCTGGGGATCGAGTGGCTTCCGTCACAGATCCAGGTGCTCAATCCGCTGCTGGTGATGGCGATGATTCCGCTGTTTCAGTTTCTCGTGTATCCGGCGATCGACCGAGTCTTTCCGCTCACACCGCTTCGCAAGATCGGCATCGGGCTGTTTGTGATGGCGGCAGGCTTTGGGTTGTCGGCGGTGGTTCAGGGCTGGATTGACGAAGGCGGACGGCCGAGCGTGGCCTGGCAGTTTCTTGGCTATGTGATCGTGACAGCTGCCGAAATCATGATCTCGATCACGGGCCTGGAGTTCTCCTATGCCCAGGCTCCAAAGACGATGAAATCGGTGATCATGGCTGTGTGGCTGTTCTCCGTTTCGCTAGGCAACTTTGTGACCGCGGCGGTCAACCACTCCATCCAGGTGCCAGGCATCAGTGGGCTCGTGGCAGAGGCGACGCAGCTTGAGCCAACGGCGGAGGGTCAGTCTGAGGATGTGGCCGGGAGAAAGATTCGTGTGGTCGATCTCGAACGCCGTGATGCCTGGGAGTACATCGAGGAGTCTGCCACCGTGCGTGAGATACGCCTTGCCGGTGGTGACGGGAACTTTGGCACGCCAGACGATGCCGTGCTGGCTTTCAATCGGTTCGGTTCGTTGGTAGCGGTGTCCACACAGGAAGACGAAGCGTTGGCGGCAGCCAAGGAGCGGATCGATGCGGCCTTCTTCGCGTCGGCAGACGATGATGCGGCCAAAGAACTCCCTGCTGATGAGGCAGGTCTTGAGCTGCTCAACGGGGTGAACGATTCAGCTGGTCAGCCGATCGGCTACCACCGCATCACGCGTGACCGCTATCGGCTCGTTGCTGATGGCCCAGACGCGGCGCGGCTCACGCCTGACGACATCGTGCTCCATGCCACGGTGGTGCGGGCTGATCCTGAGGAAGCAGCGCGGCTCAAAGACAAGCCGCTGACCTGGCGAGAGAAGCGGATCATCGAACTCCGTGGCGAGGAGGGAAAGCGGCAGGTTGAGGCGGATCGCGGTGAGGCGCCGGAAACGCGAATCGATGCCGACACCTCAATCGGAGGTCTCGTCACCCTCGAAGGCGCCGATTATTTCTGGTTCTGGACAGGCTGCATGGCCGCGGCGGGCGTGGTCTTCATTCCGATCGCCCTGATCTACAGGAATGGACAGCACCTACAGGATCATGCCGAGGCTGAGGCGGAAATGGGGGCCTGAGCCCGATCTGAAGGAGCCTCGTCTGGTAGCCAGCCTTGCATTCGGTGCTGACGATGAGGACCTGCCGGTTGGGTCTGGTTGTGGCGACTGCGCGAAACCTGCGGGGATGTGGGGCGTTGAAGAGAGCAGAGGGGCGGTGGAGAGCATCACGCGAACATGGTCACGCGACCTTCGTTGCGTTGGCCTGCTGGCCTATTACGAACAGGAGTTTGATTCCAATGAGATGGCAACGATTGATGGCCGTTGGGCTGACGTGTGCCGGGCTGACTGCCTGGGCATCTTCCGTGGTGGCTTCACCGGCGTTCTTGCAGACATCGTCACTGAGTGAACTCAGTGGCAGCCTCAGCAGCCTGCCTGGGCTGCTCGTAATGGCGGTTGCTAAGGAGAGTCGCTCGCACGGCCATGCTGAGCGGGGTGAGCATGGTGAGCATGGTGAACGTGGTCAGCGACGTGAACCCGCTACACGTGCCGAGCGAGGTGAGCATGCTCGGGGGACGCAGCATGAGCATCAGCGGGGCCGTCCGGAAGCGGGGCCACCGCGTGGACGTCCTGAGGCAGATGGTCCGCGAGCCGAGCGACGTGGGCCGCAGAAGCCAGAACATGCTGCCGGCGGGCCGTCTCGGGGGCCTGGCATGAGCCGTCGCCCCACTGCGGGAGGCCCTCCATCACCCATGATGCGTGGTCCCAAGGATGCAGGTCGGCAAGGCCCTCCATCAATGGGGCCAATGATGGGTCCTCCGTGGCTGCGAGGTCTGGGTGGTCCACCGTCACCACAGATGCGTGGGCCAATGGGAGCTGGCCCGAAGGGCCCCGGGCCGATGGGGCCGATGATGGGGCCACCATGGCTGCGAGGGCAGAGCGGCCCACCTCCATGGATGGGCTCACGGGGCGAGCCGGGTCGTCGTGGTCCTGATGCCAAGGGGCCCCGTGGACCACAGGCTCCACGTGAGGCGGGTCGCGGCCCGCGAGGTCCTGAGGGTGAGGCTGCACAGGCACAGATGCTTCGGCAGAAGCTGATGGAGATGGAGATCCGGCTGCGACGGCTTGAGGCTGAGGTTCGTCGGCTGCGTGCTGACGAGGACTGAGCAGGCTCCGAATCGCTTTCAGAGAAGACTTGTGATGACAGGTGCGTAGCCGGGCTTTCGAGCCCGGCTACGTTTTTTTCATCGCAGGACGGTTACCGCTGCGTCTGGGTTAGCCCCGCCGCTTCTTTTTCACCCGCTTGACGAGCTTCTTCTTACGGCGGCGAACGGGCACACTCTCGGCAGCGTCTTCGTCCGTGTCGGCACTGTCGTCTGCAGCGGGTTCAGGTGCGGGGCTGGTGTCGACGCCAGGCACCGTTGGCGGCACGATGATCACGTTATCGCCCAGGTCCATTGGCTCGTCGTGTTCGATGGGCTTGCCACTTTCGTCAAGCTTCACGTCAGCCTCTGCGGTCTTCTTTTTGGCCACCGCGAGCAGCTGATCGTAGACCTGCTGCCGATCCGTACCGTTGATCTGCGAGACGGCCGAAGCCACTTCGCCGAGGTATCTCAAGAAGATCTGCCGCCGCTGTCCTTCCTGGGCAACCCGTTGACGTCGGCGAAGGTACATGCCGAGTTTGCGGCCCACAGCCTGGAGGGCGAGACGAATCTCTTTGGTGATCTCTGGGTAGGACGCGATCGCTTCCTTCGATTCACTCGTAAAGGGCACCCATACGCTTGCCACGTGCACCATCACCGTCACTGGGCCACTCGGCAGGCTGCCCCGTGACTGCGAGAGTCCATATGACCGCCAGTTGTTTGCCAGGATCGTCTGGGTCACGGCGCAGGCACCATGCTGAAACTGCAGCGGTACGCGGTTGGCATACCGCAGCACGTTCATGCTCTGCCCCTCATCAAGGTTCACATGCTGCATCGACTCATGCAGGACCTTGAGTGACTGCTTCTTCAGCTTCGAAGGGCTTTGCCGTGGGGTGAGCTTGGCTGCGTTGAGGATTTTCTCAACCGCATCCGGGCCGACACCCGCGAAGGTAGTCAGCAGAAACTGTCGGAGGCTACGGGCATCGCTCTGTTCGGCGAGTTCGGTGAGGGCTTCGAGTGTCACTTTTCGCGCGGCTGGTGTGCCGCCGTAGGCCAGGGCTGCCTCGATCACGAACGGGTTGCCCCGATAGACCCCTGGGGGCCGCGTGGCAGCCACAAAGAACTCGCCGGGCACGACCTGCCGCAGGCCAGCGAGCAGCCTCTGCTCACCGATCGGAACCACACAGTCTGTTGCTGGTGGAGGAATGCGGGTGTCTTGAATCGCCCGGTAGAGGGCATCAGCTTCCCCGCGGCCAATCTTTGCGGCCTTGGCTCGGGTGGAGAGTTTGGCGGTCTCGCAGATGCGTCGTGCCACTCCCGCGCCGACCCGCGAGAAGCTCGTGGTCAGGAACTGTGCGACAGTGTCTTGAGGATGCTCCTGAAGCATCGTCACCAGACGGCCGAGTTCTACGCCGTAGGGATGCGGCTTGATCTCCCGAGGCTCAGGTGGGAGATCATCAGTGGCCCGGTCAATGGCTCGCTCTGTGCTGTCGGGGGCGGTGAAGTTGATGCGGGCGTGGGGATTCGCAATGGCAGTCTGTTCGAGGTACTCCTCAACGCTGCCTCGCCCTCGCTGATACTTCGCTTCGAGTTCGATCGTGACACGGGTGCCATGGTTGACCGGCTCGCCGTAGGCGTTGACCTCAATCCATTCGATGCCGTGCTTCTTCTTCAGGTCATCGCCGGCCTTGCCTGGGGGGATGTCGACGCCTTCACCACGGCCGTTGAGGATCTCCGGCTTGTTGAGCTTGGTGTCAATCCGCAGCTCGTAGTAGTGGGCCGGCTTGCGAGCGGCTGTTTTGGAGATGATCTTCACCGGCTTTCCGGTTGTCAGCACGCCATACATGCCTGCTGCTGAAATGCCGATACCCTGCTGACCACGGCTCATCCGTAGCCGGTGAAACTTAGAGCCGTAGAGCAGCTTGCCGAAGATCAGAGGGATCTGCTTGCTGACGATGCCAGGACCGTTGTCCTGAATGCCCACCCGGTAGCGTCCTGCTTCGGACTCCTCCACATGCACCCAGATCTCCGGCAGGATCCCCGCCTCTTCACAGGCATCAAGGGCGTTGTCGACCGCTTCCTTGACCGTGGTCAGGAGGGCTTTCCGCGGTGAGTCGAAGCCGAGCAGATGACGGTTCTTGGCGAAGAACTCACTGACCGAGATGTCCCGTTGGCCGGCGGCCATCGTCTGTGCGGTCGCCCGACGTTTCCTGCCGCCCGATGGACTGGCAGCGGCTTTCACCTGGGTGCTGGCATCGGCGGCCGGGGTGGCAGCCGGCTTTGTCGAGTTGGTCGTGCGGGTACGGGCCATGAGTCGGTCGTTTCCAGGAAAACGGGCTTGGAAAAGCGGGGGGCAGCGGTGTGTTGGAGTCCTCAAAGGGCTCACGCGTATCGTCGGGCCGCCCTGGCAGCTGTCTCCGACTGTCGTTGCGGACGAGAGGTTTGGCAAGGGGGGAAGACTCTGCGGGTTGTGTGGTCTGTTTTGCAGGCA
>Ga0181596_10004376_pt1 | contig 12839 bp, 8 predicted proteins | sample 041ome_6_FD_148655 | JGI IMG/M metagenome (GOLD analysis project Ga0181596, IMG submission 148655) | Coastal salt marsh microbial communities from the Groves Creek Marsh, Skidaway Island, Georgia - 041402US metaG (spades assembly) | ecosystem: Environmental > Aquatic > Marine > Intertidal zone >... | reverse complement strand
TCGGCTCCGCGGACTCGCGACGGAAAGCCTTGCTCGGATTAGCCTCGCCGGTGGTCGCTTTCATCGTTCGATTGAGATGGACGCAAAAACTGACCGCCTCGGAGGTGGTGCAGATGTTCGCCGAGAAGTCCTCCTCTTCCTCCTCCTCTTCGAAGAAAGGAACGACGACGACGGGGAAAATCATGGTCGGCGATGAGGTGCTGGTGAACGCGTTTTCGGCGTTAGTTTTGGCGGCTTCGGTGGTGCCGGAAGATTTGAGAGAGGCGAGCTTCTTGCCGGGCGGACCGGTGATTCGCGTATTCAGCGAAAAGTACAAATTCGACGTCGACGCGGTGCGGTTACCGAAATTAAACATGCCGAAAGTTGGGAACTTTTTCGTTTTTGACGTTTATTCGGAGAAGAACGAGACGCTGTTCGGAGGCCGAGGTCGAGGGTTTAAGTATAATCTCTTCTTGACGCCGAGATACGTGACGTACGATTTACCCGCGTACGCGTACAAACAGTTCAAAGAATCGAAATTGGCAAAGGCGAAATGCATCGTCAAATCGCAAAAGTATGGCTTTGAACTCGATTTGATCGAGACGTTCAATCCGTTCACGTTACCGCAAAGATTGTTTTTCCGCGCGAGCAAAGTTGTCGGTAAAGTTGGCAGCGTCGCTATCGCGAAACCGGCGCAGATGGCGCAGAGACAGTTCGTCCGAACGGTGTTAAGAAGAGAACCGAGAGAACCGAGACAGTTGACGTTTCTCGAGCGCTTACAAGTTATGCTCGGTTTAGCTGATGCGGAGGAGATTGCGAACGAACCGGAATCGCCGAGAAGTTCGTTGTTACCGTTCTCGAAACCAGAGACGCCGAGCTCGAGATCTGCCTCCAAAAACGGCAGTAAAAGAGGCTCCAAGGCGAACTCGAAAGCGGCGTCGGGGAGAAGCACGCCCTTCTTTCGCGGCGGCGGCGACGAAGACAACACCAGCGAAAGTAACAAGAACGACAAGAAGGACAAAAACAAAAAGGATGGCAAGAAGAAAGACTCCGACGATAAAGTCTCCTCTTCCTCCGTATCCAAGAAAAACTCCAACGACAACACCGCCGCCTCCTCCGCCTCCGATTTGACGCAACTTTTACCGAGATTAAAATCCTTCTCCGAAATCAAAGAAGACGTGGACTCGTTCTTCCAAGGCACTCCGGAAGAACACGCCGCGAGAAAGAAAACTCAAGAAGAGGCGAAGAAAAAACTCGATCAGGAGCAAAAAAAGAAGCAAAAAGAGTTGGCGCAAAAACGCGAACGCGAGTTGAAGGAACAAAAGAAGAAAGCGCAGGAAGAGGAAAAGTTGAGAGAGAAGGCCGAAGCCGAGGGCAGACGAATGGTCGAAGTGAACGATTCGTATTTTAACAGATACGTTCCGGACGTGGCGGAGACGTTGCCGTTTAAAGCGCCGACGCCGGAGGAAGGCCCGAAGAAGTAAAATATTTTCTCGCGCGCGCGCTCGCTCACGCGCGTGAGAAAGAGTTCATCGCCACTTTACCCGTGTGTTATTGTCATCACCTTTAAAAACTGTGTTCGCGAGCACACCTTGTGCGCCGCTGTTGTTATATTTATATATCATTACCGTTCGATTTCATTCCACTACCTTTTTTTGAGCCCCCATCGACAACATCATAAAGTTTTTTGACAATTTTGAAAAACACATCAGCGAACTCGCGCGCGATGCCACACTCATTAAAAGCACCGATAACACGTACAAAACAAACGCACACGCAGAGAGAAAGAGAGAGAAAAAAAGAACAGAACTGCCGCGCGAAAGAAAAAGAACGAATGAACTTTGTCGTTTCTCCCTTCTCTTCTCGCGGCGGCTCTTTCTTCGCGATTCTCGTTTTTTTGGTCCTCTTTTCTCTCCCGTCGTCGTCGACACCAACATCATCGTCTTCGTTTTTAGATGAAGAAGGTAAACTCCCGGTCGAAAACGATGACTACATCGCGACCACGACGCAGAGGAGGATTATTCGGAGGAAAAACTATTATTCGGTGTTACAAAACGCGCAGAAATCGGACGTGAGACTGCACCCGTATCCGCACGTCGTCGTGGAAAACTGCCTTCCCGAAGAGTTATACTTGGAGTTAGAGAGAGACTACCCTTCGTACAAAGATATCGTGAAGATTGCGAAACCGGGGAGGAGTTCGATCGCGCCGAACACGAGAGTCGATTTGCGAGCGTCGATGGTGTTGTCGCAGTCGAAAAAATCAAAGAAGAATAGCAATAATGATAATAATAGGATAGTGTCAAAGTCGTGGGAGGAGTTCGTGAAGTATCACTCCAGTCGAGAGTTTTACGAAGAAGTTATCGATTTATTCGGCGAGGAAGTTTTTAGGAAGTATCACGGCCAGTCGATGGAGGAGAAATACGGAACGAAGCTGCGAGAGATGGAGACGGAGGTTCGGTTGATGAGCAGGAAGAAGAATCCAGCTCCCGTCACTTTAGACGCCCAAATAGGAGTGAACACGCCCGTCGTAAAAGGACAAAGTCGCGTTCGCGGGTTGCACGTCGATAATCCTCACGAATTGTACGCGGGATTGTTGTATTTTCGAGACGAGAATGATCCAGCCGCGGGCGGTAATCTCGAAATTTACGAGTGTTTAAACGGTGCCGGTAAATGCGAAGAATACAGCGAAGCTGAAAGGTTAAAACACAGGAAAAGAGTAGGATGGGACGTTCAATTCAAAAACTTGGGAGATTTTAAATTAGTCGGTGAAGTCCCGTACGAAAAGAACATGTTCGCGATGTTTATCAACTCAAATTCGAGTTACCACGCGGTCACCCCGAGAAGTGCGAGCGCATATCCGAGGAGACTGATAAACATTGCTGCGAATGAGTATTATAAGAAGGATAATTAAGTGTGTTTATCAAAGCTGCGGCATAGAAATATAATACGCACAAGTGCAAACGCATCATCATAACAACGGAGCGCGAGCGACGGTGGAATCGTCGAGTTCTTCTTCCTCTTCCTCCTCTTCTTCCTCCTTGGAACTTCCCGCGAATTTCATCGCGCCTATGAAACCGTAGACGATCAAAGCGCACCCGCAAAACATTGCAAAAATACCTCCGGAAGTTCGCGTCCACACCTCTTCGTCCGCCCTCGTGAATAACAGCTCCGCAACTGCCGAAAGAGGAATTTGTAAAAGCAAACCGATGGAAGCGACCGAGGCACCGAGCTCGGCCACCCCGACGCACCACAGATATTCTGCCAGAGCGTTATCGATCAGGCCTTTCAAAATAATCATCCCGCCACTTTCACTCATGGATGATATCGATTTGCGCATCGTGCACAAAACGATGACGAATGCGAACGTTCCGACGCTTGCGAGAATCTGTCGCGATTTCGAATCCTTGATGGCGGCGAGGAGCTCCTTCTTCGCCTCTCGTTCTGCCTCTTCCTCCTCTGTCTGTTCCTCCTCGTCGCGTTCTAACAACACACCACCAGTTCCGCTACCCCTAGAAAAAGATGGATTGCTATTCCTATTACCACTATTCTCGTAGCGATTGCCGTCGCTCAATTTTACCGAGTTCAACGCGATTTCCACCTCCGTCGCGTACCCGGCGTAACACACCGCGCTCGCTAAAATGAGCGCCACGCCCCACGCGGTGTCTAAGTTTACGAACGAACTCGTACTGCTACTTCTATCATAACTATCGTAATTATTATTATCATCACCGCGCGTTCCTTGCGAATTTTCTCCCGAACCGCTACTAAAAGCAGTCTCGTCGTCCGCGACTGCCGTCAACACAACCCCTAGAGCGACTAAACCGAGCGCCTTTAAAAACCCATTCGAATCTCTCACCGGTTTCTCCAACCCTCTATAAATCCCCAACACGTACGTCAACGCCGGCGCGACCGAGGATAACGCCGTGTTCACCGTCACTGACACGAACTGCAAACTCTTGTTGAAAAAAAACTGCGCGAGAAAGAACAAAGGAGGGACGATCGCGTAGCACCTCAACGCTTCGTTCTCGCTCAATTTCATCGCCATCGATCGCCTTCTGTTATTATTAGTATTAGCACTAATACTAGTAGTACTTGTAGCATCGAGGTGATGATAATTGTCGCCGCGACGAAAACCGAAAGCCTCCTTCCATTTCCGGAACATCCCGGCGTAATACCTCTTCCCTTTTTCTCTCGAACTTTCCAAAAACACACCCCTCATCTCCACCGGCCAATACACTAAGAACAACGCGTTAAACAACGCGGTTAACGTCAACGGATCGCCAACCCTCTCTAAATCCTTCACGATGAACGAAGCGCACACCCATATCGCGGAGACTAAGAACACCGCGAGGTATCCTCGCGTTTTTTTCCGACTCATCGACGACGACGAGGACGTAGTAAAAGAAGAAGAGGAAGTCGTTGCCGTCGTCGATGGAGGAGGAGGAGGAGCACTCGTCATCATCGTCGTCGCTCTCCCCGTCGCCCTTCCCTCCTCGTCGATGGTACCGTTGATGTTCTCATCCTCACTCATCATCGTCGTCGTCGTCGTCGATGTATACATCTTATTAGTGTTAGTATTATTCCCTCGTCTTTGAGACATCTGTCCTCCCACAACCCCCCTCCTCTCTCTTCCTCACGAATGTCTCTCGCTTCGTCTTCTTCTTCTTGTGATATTTGTGACGCGAGTCGTAATGTGAGATTTTCGGAGTTTCCAAGAGAAAAAAAAACCAAAAAAAAAAATCAAAAAAATCAAAAAAAAAACAGAGCACACGGCGGCAGAAAAAAAAAAGCTCGTCTCTCTCGATTTTGCCCCACACCTTCTTCCTCTCTCTCTCTGATTCTCTGTCTCTGTCTCTCTGTCTGGATTCTTCGTTCGCAGAAGAAATAGTGAGGAGAGCGCTATTTTTTTGAGTCGTCGTTGTGTTGATATGAGAAGAAGGGCGATGATGCAGACGAAGATGATGCGAACGACGACGACGACGACAACGGTTTCAAAAAATCGATTTGAAAACAGAATTTTAATACCATCAAACGAAAACAAAAGCGGAGAAGGAGGAAGAAGAGCGACTTCGGCTTCGGCTTCGGCTTTGTTTTCGTCGCGAGGGAGAACGACGACGGCGCTTCCCGTCCTCAAGAGACGGAGTTATTATCGTTACGGTTATAAAAATAACAACTTGAGAACGTTCGCTTCGTCTTCTCTCTCTTCATCGTCGTCAGGAGGAGACGGCGGCGAAGGAGGAGGAGGAAACAGAACAGCCGCGAAAGGAGACGAAGACGACGACGACGCGTCAAACATTGTCGACTTGGAATTACACGTGGAAGCGAGACAGTCTTACTTGGCGTACGCGATGTCCGTTATCGTCGGCCGAGCGTTACCGGATGTTCGAGATGGATTAAAACCAGTGCACAGACGCATCTTGTACGCGATGCACGAGTTGAATTTAGATCACAACAAGCCGTTTAAAAAGTGCGCTCGCGTCGTCGGGGAAGTTTTGGGGAAGTTTCACCCACACGGGGATCAGTCGGTGTACGACGCGTTGGTGAGAATGGCGCAAGATTTCTCCATGTCCGCGCCGTTGGTGAATGGACACGGGAATTTCGGGAGCATGGACAACGATCCGCCGGCGGCGATGAGGTACACGGAGTGCAAACTCAGACAGTTATCGCAAGATATGCTGTTGAAAGACGTGGAGATGGATTGCGTGGAGTTCGCGGATACGTTCGATGGGTCGCAACAAGAGCCGATGGTGTTACCGGCAAAGTTGCCGAACGTGTTGATCAACGGAAGCACGGGGATTGCGGTCGGGATGGCGACGAGCATACCGCCGCACAACTTGATGGAAGTGGCGGACGCGTTGGTGGTCTTCGCGAGAGCGGCGCAAAAGGGAGAACAAGCAAAATTGGAAGATTTGTTGAAAGTGATGCCAGGGCCGGATTTTCCCACTGGTGGTGTTATATTTGCCGATAATAAAAGCGACAGTAACGATAACAAGAAGAGTAACGACGACAGCGATAGTGGTAGAAGTAGCAGCAATAGGAACGCGCTGAGAAATTTGTACCGCGACGGAAGAGGCGGGGTGACTTTGAGAGGTGTGGCAGAAATTGTGCCGAGGACGAAAACTTCCAGCCGGAGAAGAAGTGGGAAAGCAGATAAAGCAGAAGCGGAGAAAAGTCTGGACAGAGATATCGTTATATCGTCGATTCCGTACATGCAAAATAAGGCGACTTTGGTGCAACAAATCGCAGATTTGGTGAATAATCGACAAATTGAAGGCGTCGCAGACGTGCGCGATGAATCGGATCGTGACGGCGTCCGCGTCGTCGTTGAGATGAAAAGAAGTGGCGACGCAGAAACTGTGTTGAATTCGTTGTATAAAAGGACAAAATTACAGGTGAAAGTGAACGTAAACGTCACGGCGCTCGTCGGTTTAACGCCGAAAGTTTTAGGATTGATTGAAGTGATGCAAGAGTTTTTAGACTTTCGCATCGACGTCATACGTAAACGCGCGATGTACTCGTTGGAAAAAGATCGAGCGAGAATGCACATCGTCGAGGCGCTCTTGACAGTTCTAGAAGATACCGACGCAGTGATCAAGATGATTCGAAAATCAAAGGATGGGAAAGAAGCGATGGAAAATTTACGAGAAATGAAAGGACTGACGACGGTTCAATCGGAAGCGGTGTTGCAAATGCCTTTGAGACGTTTGACGAGTTTAGAATCGGGAAAGCTCGTGGAGGAGCGCGACCAGCTTTTGAGTTCTATTAATGTGAACCAAAACCTACTGGACAACACGTCGGCTGTAATTGACGTCATTTGCGAGGAAGCGTTGGAGGTGAAAAAGAAACACGGCATACCTCGAAGAACATTCATTGAAACCGATACGAGTTCATCGATAGAGTTGGAGCACGAAATACCAAACAACGATTCGTTGATCATAATGTCCTCGCGAGGGTATATCAAGAGGACGAGACCGGAAACGTTCAAAGCGCAACGAAGAGGGACGCGAGGAAAATCAATGTCAAAACTGAAAGGTTCGGATTCCATTGCGAAAGTCATGCACGCGAAAGATTTAGATCGCGTATTTTTCTTCACCGACAAAGGGAATGTTTTAACGGTGAGAGCTTTTGATATTCCCGAGGCGTCTACAACGGCACAAGGAACGCCGTTTACGAGATTCGTCGACATCGATAAGGGAGAATCGATTACTGCAATTCTAAGCTTAGAACCTTCCGCCTTGATGAAAAAGCAAAAATCCAAAGGGCTGCAAGGAGAAGACGACGACGACAACGACGACGACGAAACCTTCCTGGTCATGATTACGCTCAACGGCGTGATCAAGAAAGTTTCCGCGAAGGAATTTGCCAGCATCAAAAGAAATGGGAAGAGAGCGATTGCGTTGGACGAAGGCGACAAGCTGAAACAAGTTTTAGTCGCAAAAAATGGTGATTCTGTTTTAGTTGGTGCAACAGACGGTACGTTGATTCGTTTTGATGTTGACTCGGTGCGAAAGTTAGGCAGAATGTCCAGAGGTGTCCGCGCGATCGCTTTGAAGGAGATCAAATCCTCGTCGAAAGCTAAAGAGGAAGAAGAGGAGGACGACGACGACGACGATTTCATGATTCAAGCGGACGATGACGAAGACGACGACGACGATGATGACGAATCAGAAGAAGAGGAAGAACAGAATGAGATCAACGATTTTAGTAACAACGATGAACCTTTGGTAGCGTCTGTGGAACATTTTGAAGGGGGGGCGGCTAAAGTCGCCGGTATGGCCATCATTCAAAAATCGGAAATCAATCGCGAAGGACCGTGGATAGTATTTGTGTCTGAAAAGGGTCGAGGCAAACGAGTAAAAGTTTCCGATTTTAAAACGCAAATAAGAGGAGGTGCGGGGATTCGAGGCATCAAGTTCAACAGCGGTGACTCTTTAGCGGCGTTTGCGTTGATTGGGAAAACGGACGATGATTCAATAGAAGAAGCTATCATCGTTGGCTCTCAGCTCGGCGTCGCGAATAGATTTCAATGCGCGAGCATACCTGAGATGGGAAGATATGCGAAAGGAGGGATGCTCATGAAACTCAAGAAAGAGGACGCCATCAAAAGCTTCGCCGTTATCCCAGCAACCACTGAGGATTAGGACAATTTTTACGCGCTCATCCGCGAACGAAATGTGTATTAAAAACTTTTTACGTGATACTTTGGATAACGTTTTTTTCCGTATTCATAATAGTAACAACAACATCTGAACATTCTTCTTTTTTATGTGATAAAAACTACATGCCTTTAGCTTTTGCCAGACGTAAATTTCTGGCGTTGAAGTGTTGCCCGACTCGGTCGTACCCGACTAACGTTCTCATGGCGAACAAGATGGTCTTTTCGTTGAATTCCATCTTGTTTTTACCGGTGTTTGCGTCGCCGAAGTGCGCCGGCGTGCCATCTAAAACGATGAAGTCGCGGTTGGTACCTAAGCCTTCAAAGGAGGCACCACCGCAATCTTTACCTACGATTAACTCGTACGCGTCTTTAATCGCGTTGAATTCCGCGACGTCTGCGTCTGGGTTTCTGTCCGGGTGCGCGGTGGCAATTAACTTACGGTATTTCGCTTTAATTTCCCTCGGCTCTTCGTCCGCCGTGGCACCCAACTTCGCGTACGCTCGATCCAACGCGCCGTCGTCGCCGCTTCTAGCGGCCAACCCGTCCACGCAATTCTCAAATGAACCCCAATCTTCAATTCCATACTCCAACTCTACGTGCTCGATATCTCTCAACGGCGCGCCGGCGATGTTAAACGCCATCGCGCAAATCTCCGTTTTCCTCGACGGCAACATCGCCGTCACCGCAGGGACGCCGTCGATTTTCTTCGGCTCGTTCGGGTTATCGTCCGTTTCCGGCATATCCATACCGAGTTTCTTAAACGCCATCGTCGCTTCCAACGAAACGCGGTCGGCGACTAATATTTCCGCGACCGGAAGCCAATCCGACAACAGCGGTAAACTCTCGTTGTTCTCCTCAGAGTTACCTCCTCCTTTCTGTCTTACCGATAACACGTACTCTCTCGCCGTATCTCTCGTCAACTGGAAATCTTTCTGAATCTTCTCGTATCGTCTGCCTTCGCTCGATACAATCGCGCGTAACTTCTCCGACCGTTGTTTTCGGAGCTTATCTTTCTGCTGTTTAGACATCGCCGGAGCTTTCTTTCCTCCTTCTGCGTTGTTGTTGTCATCGCCGCCGGAATTCTCTTGCTTCGCCGCGCGTTTTTTCGCGCGAGACTTGCTCGCCGCGTTGGTCACCTGTAACTGACCTCTGCCGCTCTTGCGTTCTCCTACTACTCGAGAAGAGGAGGAGGAAGAAGGAGTCGTGAAACAGCGCAACGATGGTGATGATGATGATGCAAACATCTTATCAGAAAAATAAGCGCGCGTTTTGGATTCTGTGGATAAAATTGACAAATTTTAAGGTTTTATTAGAGAGACGTGGCAAAAAAAGAGGAGAAGAATCTCAGTCTCGTCTTAAAAGCGCGCGTTGTTCGATGAGTTGATTTCTCCGTGGTCATTACGTGTTCTATTAAATGTCTATATTCTACGTTCTAAGTTAAAATTATTCCTTGACGTCGTCTTTCTCGTCGTCGTACTCGTGCGCGCCCCTACCGTCTCTGACAGCGTTGGCGACTTTGGATCGAGCGGAACCGTCCGCGTACCTCTGGATGTGTTGTAAATATTCTTCCCAGTTTGGTAGCGTGCGCAAAACGTCTTGTCTTTCGCACATGGCTCGTAACCAACGCGCGTATTTGCCTAAACCGGTGGACTTTTTCGGGTCAATTTTGAATCTTTCGTCGCGGTGCGTTTCAAACACCGGCAACCTCCACGCCCAGGGGAAGAGCGTTAAATCGACTAAACCTGGCGTTTGGCGACCGTTAAAAAACGGTCCGCATTTTTCTTTTCCCGCCGCGATGTCGTCCACTAAATGCGTCGCAAATTTCTCGATCGCCTTCTCAATCTCTCCGAACGCTTCCAACTGTTCCGCTTCCTCTTGCCTAACGAGCACCGAATAGTACTTTGAACACACCGTCTTGGCCACGTAATCCGCCATCACCCGTTCTTGCGCGCGTTCGTGCGCCGTTTTCGCTAATATCGGCTCCTCGCCTCCACCCACGATCTCATCCACGTACTGTATGCACACGATAGATTCCGTGATCACGTTTCCACTCTCGTCTTTAATCGTAGGCACCATCCCGAGAGGGTTGGCTTTCAACAAGTCCGGAGATTTGTAGTGGTACCAGTTCTCGTGTTTCGTTCGTATTTCTTCCTTTGTCTTGGCGCGTTTTTCCCATCCCAACGATTCCACCCACTCGTACTGCACTCGTGATCGATGTCGCTCGAGCGCTAACGTCGCGCGATGCGCGAACGGGCAGAACCACGCGGAATAGTACGTCAGTTTTGGAACAACATCATCGGCGGTCGAAAAAGAGGCACTTTTAGCGCTTTCGTTCGCGACGTCGATGGCGCTTTGAATCGATTTATTGTTCGATATTAAAGAGGAGACCAGGCGAGTCTGTCCGGGAGATAAGGATTTGTGCGTCAACGAAAGCAAACGCGACCTCATGACCGCGTCTTGCTCTTCTTCTTCGTCGTCGTCTTCGTGGTGGTCTTTCGCGCGCATTCGTGTGGCGACCTTTTGATGCACAAAAGTGAAAATTTTATAAAATACGCTCTCGCTGAACTCTTTGGCGCGTTCACACATCGGGTCAAATCGAACTTTAACTTTGCTCGCGTTTACGCCGTGTGTGTGTGTGTGTGTGTGCGTACTAATCCAAATGGAATGACAATTTCTTCTCACTTCTTCTTCTTCTTCTTCTTCTTCTTTGAGGACGACGACGACCGCGGTCGCAGCGGCGGCGCTTTTCTGGCGGAGGTTGTTTTTCGTTTCTCGTCGTCGCTCTTCTTCCGTTTTCTCTCTTTCACCGGGCTTTTTTTAGGAGCAGCGGTTCTCTTGGTCTTTTTATCGTTAGCATTATTCGTGGCGTTGTTTCTCGATTTAGCTCTTTTAGGGGTCGCCCGAGTACTCTTTGATGTCGTTTTACCACCACCATCACCACCGCTGTTTCTTTTGTTGGTCTTTTTTGTCTTCTTCGCGTCGCTCCCTTCGGGGTTGTTCTTCTTCAAAGCGACCAGCGCGGCCATTTGCGCTCTTCTGTCCAAAGGCGGCGAAGGCTTGACGTCCCTCTTCTCCTCCTCGTCGCCGTCTAAAACGGCGTCGCCGAATAAGTCGCCGTTTAGTTTCACGTAATCTACTTTCGTTCTTCGTCGAGGTCCTTCTATGATGACCGCCGAATCGCTACTGCTACCGCTACTGCTACTTTCGCTCGATGAGGACGTTTCCGATGTCTCCGAAACCGCCGACCCAGAGAGCGATTCGTCGCTGTCGTCTTTACCGTCGTCTTTTTCATTCTTCTCTTTGAAATCTTCGTCCTCGGATTCGTCGCTCGGCCACACGTCCTCTTCATTCTCGCCGTGTAAATGGAACCGAGCGGTGCCGGGAATTATGCCTTTGTCGAACATTTCCTGTTCATTTTTAAACACGTCCAAGTGCGTGCACGTCTCGATTTCTAATTTTTGATCGTGGTCTAAATTTAAATAGTAAATCACGTCCACTCTACAGTCGCACACGGGACACAACCATCCTTCGTCGCCTTCCGGCACGTCTTCCGGTTTCAGCGGCGGTTTCACGCACTTCATGTGATAGGCCAAATCGCAGTACCCGTCGCAAAACACGACGTCGTTTTCGTACGGATCCTCGTCGCAATCCCCCGACCCGCATTCGCAACACACCACGTCGTCGCACTCAATCTCCCCGTCCGAGTCTTCCACGCACTTATACTTTTCCATTTTCCTTTCGTCGTAGTTTAACTTTTCAAACAGTCGTCTGACTTTTAACTTTCGGTGGAATATATCTTCCCGTTTCTTCGCCAACTCGGCGAGCGGCTTCAACTTTTCCTGGTTCGACGATCGCCATCCGTCCATCGTGTACGTGTCCAAATACGCCTGCGAACGTCGCATGGCGCTCAATTGCCCGCAGATTTGCGTTCGCGCTCTTTGTGCCTGTTTGTTTTAGATGTGGGAAGAAGAAGCCACGAGTTAGACGACGAACGCGTATATATGAAGGTAGTTATAAAAAAAACGCACCTCTCCAAAGTCGTCGTTCTCCTCATCTTCCTCCTTCTCTCCCACGCCATCACTGCCGGCGGTCGTCTTCTTCTTCTTCTTCTTTATCATCATCATCCTCTCATTATTATTATTACGCGTCTCATTCGTCTTCCTCTTTGTCGTCGTCGTCGTCGTCGTCTTTAGACGCGCCGCTGCTGCTGCTGCTGCTGCCGCTTTTTTTTTGGTATCGCGTCGAATCACTCTCGCCGACGGCGCTCGTTTTCTTCCGTTGCCGCCGCTGCTGCTGCTGCCGTTTCTCGTTTTCCTTCTCATTCTCGCCGTCGTCGAAGTTGTCCGGTAACGAAGAAGAAGAAGAAGAAGAAGAAGAAGACGGGGAGGAAGAGGACTTTCTTCTCAACGTCGTGAACTCTCCGTGTCAAACACACACACACACACACACAGAGAGAGAGAGAGAGAGCTACACAGATACGTTGTGGCGGGGGCGTTGGTGTGACGGACGGACGATAGATATACCGTTAGAGAGAGAAGAAAGAGTCTCACGCTATATGGTCTCTCTCTCTTCTCTCAAAGTTTCTTCTTCTTCTTCTTCTTCTTCTTCTTCTTTGCGAAGATTTTCGAAAAATTTTCGTACGAGCAAAAAAAAAAAACAAGGCACTCTTCAGAACATACGACTGACTCACGCACGTAACAAA
>Ga0181596_10004374_pt1 | contig 12840 bp, 15 predicted proteins | sample 041ome_6_FD_148655 | JGI IMG/M metagenome (GOLD analysis project Ga0181596, IMG submission 148655) | Coastal salt marsh microbial communities from the Groves Creek Marsh, Skidaway Island, Georgia - 041402US metaG (spades assembly) | ecosystem: Environmental > Aquatic > Marine > Intertidal zone... | reverse complement strand
ATATAGCCAATAAAAAAAGACGAGAGTACAAAACCCTTTTCAGTCTCGCTCCAAGACAGCGTCTCCTGCATCGCAATGGCCGCCACCGAGATATTGACGCGATCCAGATACGCAATAAAAAGGGCGAGAAAACTCGCGAGAACCAAACTGTGACGTGCCTGCATAGTGCCTCCCGATTTTGTTGTTTTACTCGTCTCTGGCGTTCGGAGCACGGAGATACCCGAGCAGCCGAAAGACAACAGAGCCAATAGATACCTTCACCGCGGCAGATCACACTTACCCTGAACAAAGTTACCCTACGGCGAGATAGCAATTTCAGCAAATAGCCTGTCATTCAATGTTGGAGGCTTGTTTCCCCTCAGTTCGATAGACATGCTAGCTGTGACTTAATCGACTGGCAGGCGTCTGGCTATGGATCCCTCGTCCCTGTTCTCTACCTCCTATGCAGAGGCCCGCGCGCGGTTTACGGACGCGGCTCACGCCAGTGGGTTCAGCGTTCATTCAGAAGTGCTCGACATTGAGGGCCCCACAGGCGAAGCGCTGGCCATGGACTTTGCCGTGGGCGGACCCAGCGACGCGGCCTCGGCACTGGTTATCATTAGCGGGACCCACGGCCCAGAAGGATATACCGGATCTGCCTGCCAGCTAGGGTTTCTCAGCTCACCCGAACTCCGCGCACTGTACGCGAGCCACCGTGTGGTTCTGGTCCACGCGCATAATCCCTTTGGCTTTGCCTGGACGCGGAGAACCACCGAGGGCAACGTGGACCTGAATCGTAACTATGTCGACTTCGATCAACCGCTGCGTGGCAACCCTGAGTACGACGCCTTACACGACGCCTTTGTCCCGAGAGAACTCGATGATGCTCAGGCTAAACAGATCTTGGCTGATTACCGCGCAACACACGGTGACATCGGCTACATGGCTGCCATGCTGGGCGGGCAACGCTCCCACGCCGATGGACTTTTCTATGGCGACACCAAACCCACTTGGTCACGGGAAGTGATGGTGGCGGGGCTCCGGCGCTGGCTCACCAATCAGAAAACGGTTTTGCTCATAGATGTGCATACGGGCTTGGGGCCCTACGGCGTGCCGTATCTTGTTCACGGTTACCCTCAAGAGGACCCGCGCTTTGGCGCCTTAGACAATGAATTTGGGGCCACCATGCGATCGACCGCAGTTAAAGAGAAATTCGATGAAGATCTCCCCGTTGATCCCGAAGGCCCCATCGTGCTGGCGATGGATTGGATTTTGCCCGACAAACTGACCTATGCCTTTGTCATCGAATATGGCACTTATCCGCCCGATGAGGTACTTGGGGCTCACCAAAAAGATAACTGGCTCCATGCCTACGGCGATTTGAATTCAGATCAGGGCAAGGCGATCAAAGCCGAACTGCGTCGGGTGATGTACCCCGAATTTGACGACTGGAAAAACATGATTTGGAGCGAGGCCGTCGACACTCTCGAAAAATCAGCCCGCGTCTTGGCTGGTTAGGCAGACACGCCCAGCCCATGCAGAATTTGCGCCTTGGCACTTTCTGCCAAAGCCCGACCATCCAACACATCGGCAAACCGATACCACTCAAGTAGCATCCCGTCGGTAAGTGCCACCAATACGGCTGCTCGCTCCCGTATCGCGACCTTATCGTCGAACACGCCAAGGGCCTGGCCTTCGGTGGCTATTCGACTCATCTCTGCGTGGTAGCGGTCATACATTCTGCCGACATGCTCCGCTATGCTCGGATCTCGCCCGAGTGCTTGCAGAGAGACCAGTATGGGCAGCACCAACAGCTCCTGATTTTTTGCCCCTGTTGCCGCGCACCAATCCACAAACATGCGTAATTGCGCTACCGGCCCATCTGGTGAGGCACGCATTCGCGTGAAGATGTCGGCATACAAAGCTTCAGCTTCATCCAGCAATGCATGCAGCAGGGCCGCCTTCCCTTTGAAGTAAAAGTAAACCGCGCCCTTGGTCAAACCCGCTTTCGCCGCGATAGCATCGATCGTGGCGTTTTCATATCCCTGAGAGACAAAAAGCTGCAACGCGGCGGAAAGCACCTGCTGAACACTTTGCTCTCGTCGCTCTTCATTACTGCGTCTAACAGCCTGCACGCATTACACTCCCAAGGCTCGGCGCTCTGACGGACAACAACCAAACCATTTTCTGTAGCTACGGGCGAAGTTACTGCAATCACTAAAGCCCAACTGGTATGAAATTTCGTTGATCGATTTATCGGAGTGGGACACAAGTTCCGCCGCCAGCTCCTGGCGGGTCTTGAGCACAATCTGGTGATGGCTCAATCCCGTTTGCTGCAGCGCCGATTTCAATCGTCGATCTTCCATACCCAACCATTCGGCAATATTGCCCCTGTCGAAGGCACCTGAGGGTAGCAAGTCAAAAAGCGCCATGCGGACCTGGGTCTCTAGATCAACAGACCCCATCCGTTGCAGGTGGTCAAAGACCTGCCGCTCACTCCGTCTCGCGAGTTCCGCATTACCACCGGCCAACGGTGCATCCAAGGCGGCGGCGTCAAAGCACAAGGCATCAATGGCGCTGCCGAATTCCAGGGGGCATCGAAAATAGTGTTCATAATCCTCGACAAACCCCACAGGTGGCGGCGAAGAAAATTTCACCTCGGCGGGAGCGAAGCTGGGTGATGACACCATTCTGAGCATTCGGACCCAGGTCGCTGCCCAACCCGAAATGCGCGCGAGGCGCGCCACAGGACTGTCGCCAACTTCCTCGGTGCAGTGATAAACCAGCATCGCCTTATCATTTACCACTTCGAAAGACACTGACTTGTTCGTTGTAACCCACGCATAGTAGCGAGCAAGCCGGGTGCAAAATTGTCTCAGGGTGGGCGACGAAATCAGCATCAAGCCGTAACAATGATAGGTTGTAGCGTGCACATTCTCGGCGAACCTCAGTCCAAAGAGCGGGCCCAGCTCCGAACTCACCGCCCGAGAAATAATTTGCGACAGCGAACGAATCGATACTCGCTCAGCGCTCTGGGCAACAGCATCAGGCGCCACGCCCGCCTCCAAAAGGATCCCCCGGGTGTCGACACCCAACTTGTCCAGTGTCGTTGCAACACCTTGAATGCTGCTCATCGACACTGAACCCTCAATGGAAACTGCGACCTCCGTCTGTGACTGCATCATTAATTCCCCTTTTTATTTTTCTTTTATTAGCTCTACCACACAGGTTGTGGTCTGACCTCGAGCGCTTTCGCAGCAAAGGTCCAGTACGCACTTCTCCCCGCTTTCCGCAGGCTCTACGGCGACTACACTACCCTTGAACACGAGGGTATCTCCGACCACATTAAAATTCAGCATTTTTAAAGGGCCCATCTTCTTGAGCCGCATATGAGGCCCCGCCCAATTTCGGACGAGTCTTTCAAACATACCCATCAGAAAAAAAGTATTGGCAAAGGCGTCACTGGCGCCGGCCGATTGAGCCACTTCAGCGTCATGGTGTATCAGTGAGAAGTCCCGATTGGCCCCCGCCTCCATTACCAGGCGCTGCAAGGTGATCGGGATTTGAATTTCCGGCAGGGCGTCGCCTACGGTGGTTCGGGCGTTGTGCTGCTCCATCACGCCGAATCCCCCAACTCTGCGTAAAACCGGAAAATGTCGAGCTGCGCCACAGCAACAATCTCTCCCGTTTGCTTGGTATAAGTATCCTCCTGTCGGAGAAATGCACCGGCACCTACTTTCAGTGTTTTACGCTCGATGCGAGTCAATTTGCTGGTACAACCCACTATATCCTCCGGATACAGCGGCTCTGCAAACTCGATTTCCATACTGGTGGCAAAGCTTTTGTTGCAGGGAGCCGGCACATTGAATATCACCGGTATCTGTATTTGAGTTGGCTCATCGTCGATACGCTTGGGCGGATCGCCGGGTGACCAATAGGGCGCTACACCATAGGTAAAGACCATGGCCGCTGGCGCCACCAAATCTGAAAAACCCGCCGCCCTGGCAGCGCTGGCATCGGTGTGTATGGCGCACTCAAACTCTTTGGGTTCGAGCCAACGGCGGATACTGCCCCGCTCTACCGGGTCCGGGCCCGTCCATTGCCCCACCACCGTATTCAGACATGCCTCGGTCTGCTCCCAGCTACCCCACAGCCCCCAGCCAACGTCGCTCATACGCTACACGGGCCTAAAAAATGGCAGGGTAATGTCGTCGGTAATCGGACGAAACACCACCTCGACTTCCATACCGATCTGTACGTCTTCGGGCTCACACTCCACCAAATTGGTGTGCATCCGAATTCCCTCGGGCAGATCGATCCAGGCGAGAATAATCGGTAAGTCTTCGACGAACTTTTCCTCAACTCCCTCGTAAGTCACCGAGTAGGTGTAGACGGTGGCGCGGCCCGAGGCTTCGATCCAGCCCAAATCCTGACTCCAGCACTCGGGGCAATCGCGTCGTGGATAAAAAATATTGGTATCGCAGGCGTTACAGTGCTGCACCAGTAATTTGTGCTCACGGGTGCCGTCCCAAAAGCGCTGGCTGTAGGGCTGGATCTCCGGCAGGGGCTTTTTATATTCACTCATCGCGGGGCCCTCCCAAAGACACTGGTACAGGTATTCATGACAGAACCCCCCGAGGTTGTAAGAATGGCGTGCTCGCAATTCGATACCTGACGCTCCCCCGCCTCACCGCGCAACTGGCGGATGGTGTCCAGATAAAACGCCATGCTGACTCCACTACCTGTATGGCCCCGACCGGTGGCGTCGCCCATCGTGGTACAGGGCAAATCCCCGCCAGGACCGCAGCGGCCTTCAGCCCAGAGTTTTGCGCCGTGGCCATCCTCACAAACGCCGTAACCCTCCAGCGCGCTGCACTGGGTATAGGGGTAGGCGCCATAAATCTGTCGAAGGTCCATGTCGTGTATCGACAGGCCCGCCTGAGCCAGGGCATCCTGACTCGACTCACGATAAGACTGCCGATGAAAGACATCCTCGCGCAGCATCGGCGTGGCGCTCATGAAGCGCGTACCGTGACCCAATTTGTACACCGCTTTGTCGCCAAACTCCTTGGCTTTCTCCCAGGAAGTCACCACCATCGCGCCACCGCCATCTGCCAGCAGATTGCACTCCTTGGCCTTTAGCGGCGTGCTGATCATGCGCGAGTTCATCACATCTTCGAGCGACACTGTCTTGCCATAAAAAATGGAGAGCGGATCAAGCGCCCCCCACGCACGAAGCGCAACGGTAACTGACGCGAGTTCCTCCTCGGTTGCACCTGTCTCATACATGTAGCGCTGGGTGATCAACCCCATGGAGCCGTTAAAGCTCACGCCGTAGGGGTATTCGAACTGCTTATCGAGGGGAGCGGTGGCAAAAAAGTTAATCAGGTCCTGAGGCGGCATATCGGACTGAACCGTGGTGTGCGGTATCAATACAAAATCCACCTGCCCGCTGGCGATGTGCTGCTCGGCAAGGCGAAGACAATTGGTGGTAGAGGCGCCACCCGCATTGCAAATGGCAATGTCGCGGCATCCCTTGAGCCCCATCACCTCAGGAATCTTGCCCAGAGACATATCATTCTGCATTGAGGGCTGGGCCATCGGATTATTGGAGATCACGGCGCCAATCAGGTTTTTATCAATGCCCGCGTCGTTGATGGCCCCCATGCACACATCCAGCAAGATATTCCACCGCGTGCGCTCGGGGTCGCGGCGCGTAGGCACCTCGGCGATGCCCACCACCGCCAAACCTGGTTTTGTCATCGGCTTCCTCCCTTTTTTGTTATCTGGACCGATTCATTAAAGCTGCTCTACGCGTAATCGGCGTGGGCGTACTCTGACCGATCAACCAGATCCAGGTTGTCATCCACGCTCACAGCGAGGGGACGGCGCAGCGCCACGGTATCGGGATCGGTCGGGATCATGAACTCCCACAGGCTTGCAGGCACTGTGGCTCCCGCTGTTTTTCGCTTCGCAGTATCCCAATCTTCAGGTGTTTCGCATGGCAAATAACCCAACACCTCGGCCTCGCTCAAATTGGTGGCCTGTGTAATCACCGAGACCGCGTCTTCAAGAAATCCCGCTCTGGCGTCCGCCACACTGGTCGTTCGCACGCCCGACTCCAACAACACATCGGGAGCACCTTCGGCGCCGAACCATCGGGCCACCTCGGCGCCACGCTCTGCGAGTGACTGCTTCATATCTGCGCACTCTTCATCACTTGCGGCCAACATCCATCCTTCCAGGCCAAGCCGATGAAAATACAACTCCTTCCCGAAGTGTTTAACCATGCCGGCCAGCTCTTTATCGGCGCCGTCGAGGAAGGTAGAAAACAACCGCCACACTGCGCATTCAGTCAAGAAGGCGGTCATCAGAAAGTCTCCCCAGTTCTGTGGCGGCCGCGACAAGGCTTCGAGATCATGCAGCGCCTCCGGTTGGCGCCCAAATTCCAGCTGGTGTTCGGGCAGTTGGAGCCGATCCTCCAGCAGGCGAAAAATGGCTCGGGTGTGGCCCAGACTGTCCTGCCCCATCCCCGCAAAGGCAGTGCAATCGGGCAAGCTCCTGCCGTTTAGCATCACCTTGATATACCAGTGGCCAAGCACCCAATCGGTGTCGGCGACGCATAACAACTCTTGCATTAACGCTTTATCGGTTCCTGGCACACTCATCTCCCTATTCCCGTCCTACATCAGAGCCGGGCAGCTGGTCTTGCCACTTCATCCATCCGAAAGTGGCTTTGCACGCATTACACTGCATGCTCATTTCCGACACCGTCCCGCCAAAGGGATTGGATACCCGGGTGTCCTCTGATTCACACCAAGGGCACGGCACCGAAGCATCGTATTTTTCGCCGAACAGCTCGCGCAGACTGTTGGAACGCGCGGCGCCGCTCTTGCCCACATCGCCCACGGCTCAAGCGATCCCGATCATGTCGTTCACCGATATCACCGGAGTCACCTCTGCTCTGGGGCAAATACACATCTCGACCCAGGGCTTTTCTGAGTAAACCATCCGCGCCTGGCCCACTGCCGCAGGCTTATTGGGCGCGCTGACCGATCCCAAGTGAAACAGGGGGCCGTCAGCCTCCTCGCGGGCAAAGACCTCAAAGTACTCCCAGTCCATGGTGTTTCTTGCGGTTTTTTGCTTTACCAAACCCATTTCACATCCCTAAATGCAGTAGCCATGTTCACGAGCAATCAGGCGCGCTTCGGGCACGATGTCGTCGCGGCTCCACTCATGCTGCCACTCAATGCGTACCTTGGTAGAACGCACTCCATCGAGAGCCCCGACCGAGCTTTTAATATCGTGCTGAATTAAATCCCAGGCCGGACAGCCCACGCAGGGAAACACCAGCCCAACATCGACGTCTCCCGCATCAGATACCGTGATGCGGCGCACCATGCCCATGTCAGGCAAGCTGACATTCATGTGCGGATCCATGACGCCATTGAGCACCTCGGCGACGGCGGCTTCGGTTACCACAGCTGATCGCCCCACTCTTCCCGCTGCAGCCGCTCGTAACAGGACGGCCGCATAGGCCCGCCCGATTTGAAGTTGCCGATGGCGCGATCCCAACTGGTCTCTTCCCACTCCCAGTCGTGGTTGGCTGCATCAAACGTCATGGGATACGGCATATCAGTAATACGATACTCCCCAGATTCCTTGTCTTTCTCCGCGGGGACTTGGAGGCCGACACGATCGGCAAAGTCCGTTGCCGAGCGGAGCCACTTCCTACGCATGGTGTCGTTGGTCCACGCTCGAACCTTGTAATTCAATTGGTCGGGATAGCCCTTCAAATTGTCCGGCCGGCCATACCAGTGATAACCCCAGGGGAAAATCCAGCGAACGGCATCTTCAACAAGCTTCTTGGTCTCCTCGTTTTGGTTGAAGTAAAACTCCGTCCACATCGCACCATGGCGAAAATGGTAGGCCTCCTCGAAGTTGACCTTTTTCAAGGTGCGACGATACGGCGCAAAACTGCAGTTCAATTCAATATCCCAAGTGGTAAACCGGCCCGCGCGATCCAAAAAAGCCTGCGACACGACGAACTCAGCATAATTGCGCACCGGAAACTCCATGATCGGGAGCGACCAGTACTTGCGCGGGTCCGCTTCGAAAGCCACCTTCTGCATGTCAAAACCGAACCGTTCAAATAGCATGCCCTGCTGATGCGCATGGCCCACTTCATCCTGAATGGTGCCGCATATGGCGACCTTGGCCCCAATATCGGGTGCGACCCGAAACGCGGTGTAAGCCCAGGTCAGCACCGTCACCTCGGATTGCGCAGCAATCTCTAAGGTCCGCTCAAGAATGGCGCGGTATCGCGGCGTCAGCTCATCCATATCCTCAATGAGTTCACCCGCATGTATACGTTCAAGAAGCGCCTGCTCTTGCGCCTCGTCCATCGTTTGCTCGGCCACTGCCTGCTGTGTCATGCCTGTTTCCTTCTGGACGTCGATTCAACATACCTACTATACGGTATGTTTTTGTTTGCGGATTTGTCAATTCAGGCATTTCAGCGCAGAAAAAAAGCCCTAAATCAGGTCTGGCAGAGAGATTTAAGGGCCTGTTTGTCGATCTTTCCGAGGTTGGTGAGCGGCAAATGATCGCGGAACTCAAGGGTTTTGGGCGTGAGTAGCGGCCCGGATCGCTCCCTCACAGCCGCCATCAGGTGCTCGGGGGTGCAGTCGGCCCCCTCGTTGAGTACGACCACCGCATGCACGCGCTCACCCCACTGTGAATCAGGCAGGCCGATCACGGCGACCTCGGCGACTTCGGCTTCTTGGTGTAGCGCGTGTTCGACGTCACGGGAATAAACGTTGAAACCGCCGCTGATGATCATGTCTTTGAGCCGGTCGACAATGTAAACGAAGCCATCGCTGTCCAGACGTCCGACGTCACCCGTGTGCAACCAGCCGTCGCGCAGCGCCTCGGCAGTGGCGTCGACCTGTTCCCAGTAGCCGCTCATCACACAGGGACCTTTTACACAGATCTCACCTATCTCACCGGTTTCTACCGGACTGCCCTGTGTGTCCAGCACAGCAATGCTCATACCCGACGTCGCACGCCCCGCGCTATGCAGCCGCTCCGTGATCGAGGGATCGTGATCAGCCCTGGCCATGCTGGCAATATGGATACTTTCGGTCTGGCCATAGCACTGAAACAAAATGGGCCCAAAGACATGCAACGCTTCCCGCAATCGATCCGGTGCGATCGGCGCCGAGGCATAAATAATATGCTCCAGATTACTGAGATCCCGGCGCTCGATCTCGGGATGATCCAGTAAGGCGTAGATCATACTGGGCACCAAAAAAAGCGTATCGACACCGCGCTTTTCAACGCACTCAAATAACGCCTCGGGTGAGAATATGGGCATTAAAGAGATTTTGCCTCCAAGGCGAAGTACGGGCAGCACTAGGAAACCAGCCGCATGACTGATCGGGGAGCACGCCAAAAAATGCGGTTGCTCGGGAAACTCCCATGCCGCGGTTGAAATTTCTGCGGTGGCCGCCATGCCTGCCTGGGTGTGCACGACCCCTTTGGGCTCACCGGTGGTGCCACCAGTGTAGGTGACCCAGGCAATGTCCACCCCGGCGGGTTCAAATGTCGGCGGGGATCGGGCGTCCAGCAGCGGTATCAGGTATTGACCATAATCGGCCTTCGAGAGCGTCAGCACCTGTAAATCAGAGAACGCATCAGCAAGCTTTTCGCCAGGTTCATAGAATGCCTGGGAATCAATCACCAAAGCCTTCGCTTTGACGTCGCGAACAATATGAAATTGCTGCTCAAACGACCCCAAGGGGTGCAGCGGCGTGTAGCGAATACCGGCGCGCAGGCAACCCGCCATCACCGCAAAGGCATCCAGTCGGTTACTGGCCAACTGGGCGAGGCCGTCGCCGGGTTGTAAGCCGAGATAGCAAAGGAGGCCGGCCACGCTGTCGATACGCTGCAACAGCTCGGCGCCCGAGACAGATTGGCCATTCACGTCTGACACTGCGACGGCCTGTCCTACCGAGGACAGCGCCTGCGTCAACAATTGCGTATAAGTATTGGCGCCCACAGCCGCTCCGCCTGAATCAACACGTCCTCACAGCTTAAAAAGCGACTGGCAATTCGTCATATCAATACAGGCAAGAATAGCGTGCGCTAGTGATCGGTCTCCACTTTGCGCTGAGCGGCCTCGCGAAAGCTGACTGGCGAGTGGCCGGTCCATTTTTTAAACGCGCGCGAGAAGTTCGCGGTGTCGGAAAACCCCGTGAGATAAGCAATCTCATTGACCGGCAGGCCTTTCACAAGATATTCCTCAGCCAGCAACCGACGCGTGTCGTCCAACACCTCGCGAAAAGTCGTTCCCGCCTCCTCGAGCCTGTTGTAGAGGGTTCGTGTACTGACACACAGCACCTTGGCCACCGCATCCTTGCCCGATACGCCAGTCGGCAGCAACCTGATCAGCTCATTGCGCACCCTTGCAGGAAAATCCGCTTTTTCCAGCTGCTCGATGTATTGCTCTGTCAGACGCTCGTAGGAAGCCGCTAACTCCGGGTCAGCACTCATGAGGGGTTGTGCCAGCAAGCTTTGATCAAAAACCAGCGACGTGGACGCGCTATCAAATTGAACCTCGCAACCAAAAAACGCCGCGTAGTCTTGGGCGCGAGCCGCGGGTTCCGGGCGCGACAGCATTACCCTCCTCGGCGCGAAACTATTTTGTGTCGCTATGCGAAGAATGGTGACAAAAATAGCGGCAATGCCATCCTCTCGGACTGGAGGAAATGGTTCGGGGTTGTGGGTCTTCCAGCTGAGGCAGCATTCCCCTGGCGATACCAACTGCCGATCCAGCGACATCGCGTCGTTGGTCGTTACCACCGAGTAATAACGCACCATTTTGTCGATGTACTCCCCCAGAGTGGCACTGCAATAAGCGGCCACGCCCAAAGAGTAAAAAGTTGTGGGGTGGATAAACTTTGCCAAATGCAGGCCAAAAGCCCGATCTAGGGGCTGCTCTTCGATCGCGTTCAACAAATTCCTGAACGCGCCATCGGCGATGCGGGTAGACGGGTCCATTAGAGGGCCCAACTCTATGCCCGCTTGCTTGAACAGCGGCTCTGGCGGAACACCCAGATCCTCGAGCGCTTGCCAGATCACAACACCGATGGGGCCGATCGTGGAAAATTTTTGTGCAATCATGGCTGGCGTTATCAGCACCCCATGGCGAGATACGCTCCATCATCCGCTTTTTCACTTTTGAAGCAAACCCTGCCTTCCTGGTTCCAGAGGCCCTGTTCCGTTGCCACCATGACCCCGCAGACTGCGAAAATGCACGGAAAGACAGACAAAGATAGATGATGGTGCCTTTGTGCCCTGTTAGGCTCTCTATTGACGGCAGCAACAGTGCGGCCCTATGTGAGTAGCGACATCATCTGTGAAAATCAGACTGCAGACGCCAGAGGAATTTAAGGATCGCATTGGCACGGTTTTGTTTGAATCGGCGCAGCAGAAGATTGTTAAAGAGCGGATCCAAGACTATTGCCGCAGTCTGAACCAACTGGACTGGTTTCACTTTGATGACGAGCGTAGCGAGGCAGCGGGCTTCGGCGGCATTATCGCGCCCGGATCCTTCACCTTCGCGCTGGTCCACTCCACTTTTTTTGAATATGTCGAGTTAGTGGATTTAAAGGCTTTGTTCATCGGCAGTGACCGATTCCGGGTGCACCGACCGATGAACGCAGGCGAAATTATTTCACTCGCTATGGGCGTAGCAGCCGTGGAGGATCGATCCGAGGGATTCCGCGTTCAATATGACTTCCAATGGCATGGCGAAAATAACGAGGACACAATCTCTGAAGGCTCTTTTTTGGTCAGATACTGGCCCTTGTCAGAATAATGGCGCGCCTCAGTAGAGCGCTATGAGGCAGTAGCGAGAAGATTAGAGGGCGTAGACAAGGATCAACGAGACGTATGACTGCGATAGAACGCTGTTTTAACGTTGCAGAGCTGAGAAAGGCCGCCAAAAAAAAGCTGCCATCACCGATCTTCCACTACATCGACGGCGGTGCAGATGACGAGTGGACACTTCACCGCAACACCGACGCCTTTGAGCAATGGGAAATTATTCCCTCGATGCTGACTGGGGTGACAGACATAGACCTGAGTACGCGGCTGTTCGGTCGAGACCTGGCTCTGCCGTTCATCATCTCGCCTACCGGGATGTCGCGACTTTTTCATCATCAGAAAGAACTGGGGGTTGTCCGCGCTGCGGGCAGAGCCAAAACCTACTATGGCCTGTCTTCTATGGCCTCTAGCACGATTGAGGAAGTGGCCGCCGCGTCGCCCGGGCCAAAGTTTTTTCAGGTATATGTTTTCAGGGATCGCGGTCTGACCCGAAGCTTTGTAGACCGATGTATTGAGGCCCAATACGATGCCCTCTGCGTCACAGTTGACACCGCCGTGGCTGGCAACCGAGAGCGGGACATCGTCACGGGTATGACCATCCCTCCTTCTTTTACACTGAGGTCCATGCTGAACTTTGCCGGAAAATGGTCGTGGCTTGCGGGACTGATACACAATCAGGACTTCACACTGGCGAATCTTACTGAAAACATTGATCCACGTAAGTCGGGGGCTTTGAGTATCTTCGAGTATGTGAATCAGCAGTTTGACCCTTCCATCAATTGGGCTGACATCAGCTGGCTACGCGAGCAATGGGACGGACCGCTCGTCATCAAGGGTATTCTCACTGCTGAAGATGCCAAGCAAGCGAGGGCATCCGGCGCTACCGCAATCATGGTCAGTAATCACGGCGGTAGACAACTTGACTCTGCACCCGCGCCTATCGACTGTATCCCAGCTATACGAGATGCTATC
>Ga0181596_10004361_pt1 | contig 12863 bp, 11 predicted proteins | sample 041ome_6_FD_148655 | JGI IMG/M metagenome (GOLD analysis project Ga0181596, IMG submission 148655) | Coastal salt marsh microbial communities from the Groves Creek Marsh, Skidaway Island, Georgia - 041402US metaG (spades assembly) | ecosystem: Environmental > Aquatic > Marine > Intertidal zone... | reverse complement strand
GCCGGTCGGTTTGACCTTCCGGTCGGACACCAGGAGAGGTGGCAGAGTGGTCGAATGCGCTCGCTTGGAAAGCGGGTATAGGCTTAAACCTATCGGGGGTTCGAATCCCCCCCTCTCCGCCATCCTCAGGTTCAGGGTGGCCTCTATCTGGACGGCATTCGGGGCTTGTGCGTCCGGTATTTACGATCGAATCAGCCCACGCCGCGGCGGTTGAGGGCGGTGTCGAAGGCGCGCTGCAGGGCAAGGGTGCCGGCGAGCAGCAGGGCGCCCCAGCGCATCTCGGTCTTCATGAGGTGCTCGCCCTCGAGGGCGAAGACGGCGAGGGCGAGGCCGAACACTTCCAGCATGCTCCAGCGCCGGAAGCCGGCGGCCCAGGCGTTGAGGTCCTGATTGTCTTCCTTTTGCCGCAGCCGCCACCACGAGGCGAAGCTGGTCATCCAGGCGGCCAGCGGCGCGAGCACGAGGAAGGCGCCGGTCAGCCCCGCGCCGAGGTGGGTCGACTGGTTCCACAGCACGGGCACCAGCGTGATGATGCTGTAGTCGCGGTTGACCAGCCGCCAGTCGGCGATGCCGAGGAAGGGCAGGGCGAGGGTGGCACCGAGGGCGAGGCCGGACAGGGCGAGCCACCAGCCCCGGGGTGGCACGGGCGGCTGCTCCTCGCGTTCGTGCGGCGGCCGGAGGCGGCCGGAGAGGTATTCGCCCACCACCATGCTGAGCGCGATGGCGGTGATGAAGAGCGGGATGCCGGCCAGGGGCTCGGCGCCGACGAAGAGCTGTTCCGAGGTGAGCACCAGAATCAGGCAGACGAGAAACACATCGAGCATCGACCATTTGCCGTGGCGCTCGACGAAGTGCAGCCACCGGAGCAGGGATGCGTCCGGCTGGCGACTGGCGACCACCGCGCCGAGCACGGCCAGTTTGGCGAAGGGGAACACGATGGAGAAACCGACCACCAGAGCCGCCAGCACGTAGAGCCCGTTGCGCCAGAACATCTCGACGGAGTGGAAAAGTGAATACGGCTCGGAGGAGAGGCCGCGGCGCAGGTTCATGAACGGGATGAACAGCACCCCGACGTTGCACGCGAACGAGGCCCCCAGCAGCGTGCAGGCGAGCTGGCGGTCGCGGCGGGTCAGGGAACGGACGGGTGCGGAGGTCATGCGGTTTGCAATATACGGACTCCCGGCGCCCGGTTTGGTGCGCGGCGCGGGGCCGTCAGTTGAGCGGTTGCACCAGGTCGAGCTGGTAGCGGATGCCGACGAGGGCCTGGTGCACCATGCGTTCGCCGGCGCCGAGTTCGAGCCGGGTGCTGCTGGCGGCGCCGTAGCCGCCCTCGGCGGCGGCCTGCATGGTGGGCAGGTAGCCGGAGGAGTCGTAGGCGTTGGCAATGACCCAGGTCGCCTCGGCGGGGCTGCGGCGCTTGAAGTCGAGGCCCAGCTCGACGAACAGCTCGCCGGGGAAGGTGGCCAGGGCGTAGCGGCCGCCGACCAGGAAGGTGATCATTTCCAGATCCCGGGTCTTGGGCGCGTGCAGGCCCCCGCGACGATCCGCGAACGGCAGGGCATGGCGCTCGAACGACAGCGAAACGTCCTCCTGAAAGGTGGCCATGCGTTGGTGGACCCCGAGCACGGCGTGGGCGACGTTGCTGGAAACCGTATCGATGGTGGCGAACACCTCGTCCGGGGTGGCGTAGCGGAACATGTCGGCATCGTAGGGGTTGATGTCGCCGGCGGCGCCGAGGAGGAACACGCATTCGCCGCCGATCGCGGCCTCGACCTTGGTGGCCATGGCGGCCGGGTAGTCGCCCGAGACGATCAGCCGGTCGAAATTCATGCTGATGACCGGATGGACGCTGTAATTGACCAGGGTGGCGATGGCGGTGTCGTCCTCCAGGCGGCGGAAGGACAGGACGCCCAGTTCGTCATCGACGGGGAAAGTGGGGCGGTGGTCGCGGTTGTTCCAGAGCATGGATACGCTGCCGTCGGCGTTCACGATGCGGCGGTTGTAGCCCTCGTTGTGCTGGGTGGTGCCGTAGCCGAGGCGGGCCGGGGCCAGGTCGGCCGCGGCGGCGCGGGCGGCGCCGAGGGTCTGCGCAACGATGTATTCCGCGGTGGCCCCGGTCGGGAACCCGGAACCGTGGTTGTGGGTGACGGCGGAGATCACCTGGGTGATGCCGGTGTCGCGTTCAATGCCGGCGCGGATGGCGTCCCAGGCATCGTTGCTGAAGCCGATGAGGTCGAGCGACACGAGGGCGACGCGTTCGTCGCCGTTGGCGAACACCACCACCGTGGCGCTGAGCGGGTCATGGATGTCGTCGACCGGGCCGCCCTGGCCGTTCATGCCGCGCATCTCATGTTCGCCGAGGCGCGGCGTGATGTCGGCGGAGGCGGCGCCGACGCGCAGGGCGGCGGTGCCCGCGGTGGCGGTGAGGAGTAAACCGAGGGTGAGGAGGAGGCGGCGGGGCAAGGACATAAGGGGAGGGGCGGGGTCAGGCGGCGAGGCAGCGCACCGTCATGTCGCGGAGCACGTCCTCCTGTTCGTTCGGACGGCGGACGATCTCTTCGAAGGCGGTGAGGAAGGCCTGCTGGTTGTCGATCAGGCGGCGCGTGGAGGCCAGTCGCCCGCCCTGGGCGAGCTTGCCGACATACCAGGCGTTCTGGGTGAAGACGTTGTAGGCGCTCTTGTCGGTGGCGCCGGCGTAGTGGCGGGCGTAGGTCTCCGCGGCGGACTTCAGGCCGTCGAGGCCGCGGCCCCCGAAGCGCACCTGACCGGCGTCCATCAGCGCGCGCACCTGGATGAGGATGCGGTTGCGGTTCTGCAGGGCGCTGAGGATCGGCCGGGCGTCGCCGCCGGTGAAGAAATGGCGGTGCAGCGCGGCGAGCGTCCACTTGAGGTCGCCGCTGAAAAAGGCCTCGGCGGCCTCGAAGAAATCGCCCTCGGCGACATTGGGCGTGAGCTCGGCGACATGCTCCTCGGTGACGGGCTCGCCGTTACTGTAGGCGGCGAGCTTGCTGACCTCGCCCATGAGCAGGCGGGTGTTGGGGCCCACCTTGGCGAGGAGGAGTTCGACGGCGCCGGGCTCGAGCGTGACCTCCAGGCGCTGGGCCTCGGCGAGCACGAGGCCGGCGAGGGCGGAGGCGTCGCCCTCGGTGCCAATGAGGGTGAAGTCGGCGACCTTCTCGCACCACTTGGGAAAGCTGCGGCGGCGGTCGAGGGGTGAGGCGGTGATGAGCACGGCGACGTCAGCCGGGTTGTTGCCCTCGAGCAGGCGCTGCAGTTCCGCGACCTGGTTGAGCGTGCCTTCGGCGCGGCCGGTGACGGAGTCGGCGAGAAAATTGACGTCCTTGAGCCAGACGAGCCGGCGGCCGCCGAACATGGAGATGGTCTGCAACGCCTCGCGAAAGCGGTTCACCACGGTCTCCACGTCGCCGACGTTGTTGGCGAAACCGTTGAGGGTTTCGCGGGAAAACTCGTCGTCGATGTCCTGGGCCAGCTCGTCGTGGCGCTCGCGGCCCAACCGGCCGACGAGGAAGTCGTCGGGACCGCCGATGAAGATGAACGGATGGGTGTCAGCCATGGGGTAGGTCAAGACACCCGCTCCGTCCCCGTGAGGCAAGCGGACAACACCGTGGCGGCGGGCGCGGCCCGACGCTGGTCAAGATTAACACTTTTTCATGCCGCGTTCATCCTCCCGCAAGGTGGGTCCGCTAGGCTCGGCGGTCTTCCATCCATGCTTAAACCGATCTCTTCATCCCTGTTGGCCCGCCGTCACGGCGGCCTCGTGTTGTTTGTTTTCCTGTTCGCAGCCGTGGCGATGATTATTCGCACGGCGCTGTTGTTCCAGGCGCGGGCGGTGGTCGACTGGGATAGTACGCTGCTGCGCGCCTACGGCTGCGGCCTGTTCTACGATCTGGGCGCCGGGCTGCTGTTTTCGTTGCCGGGCTGGTTGCTGCTGACCGTGTTGCCGGCGGGTTTCTTTGATCGTCGCTGGGGGCGGGCCCTCGCCCATCTGGGCCTGCTGGTCGGCCTCGGGGTGCTGTGGTTCAGCGCGGTCGCGGAATGGGTGTTCTGGGATGAGTTTGGCGTGCGCTTCAACTTCATCGCGGTCGACTACCTCGTCTACACGACCGAGGTCGTCGCCAACATCAACGAGTCCTACCCGATGGCCGCGATCTTTGCCGGCGTGTTGCTGGCTGCGGTCGCGAGCTACGGCGTGATTCTCAAGGCGGGCTGGGTCGACACCTGGCTGGATGCGCCGCCGGCGCGCTGGCCGGAGCGTTATGGGAGTGCGGCGGGGTGGCTCGGGCTGGTGGTGGTAGTGGGCTGGGGGCTCGACCAAGGTGCGCTGCCGCGCTTTCGGAATGCCTATCACCAGGAACTGGCCAAGGACGGCGTCTGGTCGCTCTTTGCGGCGTTCCGCAACAACGAGCTCGATTACGCGGCCTTTTACCCGACCCTGCCGGTCGATGACGCCTTTGCTGAGATCCGGCACGAGCTGGCGGCCGATGGCAGCCGGTTTCTGACCGACGACCCGCACGACCTGCTGCGTTGGGTTTCACATCCGGGCACCGAGCAGCGACTGAACGTCATCCAGATCACGGTCGAGAGCCTGAGCGCCGACTTCCTCGGCCACTTCAATTCCCAGTCCGAGCTCACCCCCGAGCTCGACGCCCTCGCCGAGCGCAGTCTGGTGTTTGAGAACCTCTACGCCACCGGCACGCGTACCACGCGCGGTATGGAGGCACTGGCGCTCAGCCTGCCGCCGACCCCCGGTCGCTCGCTGGTCAAGCGCCCGCGCAACGACCACCTGTTTTCGCTGGGCTCGGTGTTTCGCAGTCGTGGCTACGACACCGCGTTTCTCTACGGCGGCTACGGTTATTTCGACAACATGAACACCTTCTTCGGGGGCAACGGCTACCGCATCGTCGACCGCGGCGCGGTGGGTGACGACGACATCACCTTCGCCAACGCCTGGGGGGCATGCGACGGCGACCTCTACCGCTGGACCCTGCGTGAAGCCGACGCCGACTTCACGGCGGGCAAACCGTTTCACTTCTTCGTCATGACGACCTCCAATCATCGGCCCTTCACTTTTCCGGAGGGCGAGATCGACCTGCCCTCGAAGGAGTCGGGTCGCGCCGGCGCGGTGAAATACACCGACCACGCCATCGGTGAGTTCCTGCGGGCGGCCGCAGCCAAACCCTGGTTCAAGGACACCGTCTTCGTCATCGTGGCGGACCATTGCGCCTCGGTCGCGGGCCGCACCGAACTGCCGGTGCAGAACTACCACATCCCGATGCTGGTCTATGCACCGGGGGGGCAGATCGCCCCGGGCCGGGTGACGGACGTGATGAGCCAGATCGACTACGCGCCGACCCTGCTGGGGCTCCTGAACTGGAGCTACGCCTCGCGCTTTTACGGCTGGGACGTGCGCACCGCCACCGGTGACCGCCGCGCCCTGATCGGCAACTACCAGAAGCTGGGCCTCTTCAAGGACGATCTGCTGGAGGTGCTGTCGCCCCGCGCGGAGAGCACCCTCTACGCCTTCGATCCGGCCACGGCGGGACTGCGCCGGCTGCCGCACGACACCTCGATGCTCAACGAGACCGTTGGCTACTATCAGACCGCCGCGTGGCTGTATTCGCATGATGCCTACAGGGAGGTTTCGCCCGCCGCACAGGATTCCTATCTCCGCCAGGCGCTGCTGACGGACGAAGCCCGCATGGCCCGCCGGTGAACCGCTTGGATAAACCCGTCTTCGGGGTGCCGCCGCCGTGGCGGCTTGAGCGCACCCTGTGGCCCACGCTGGCCCTGCTCGGGGTGGCCATCGTCGGCTTCGAGGTGAGCAACGTGGACCTGTGGCTGCAGGATCACTTCTACAATTTCGCCGCGGCGCGCTGGTGGGTGGATGCGCGGGCTCCCGGGCCGCGGGCATGGTTCTATAACGGGCCCAAGATCGCGCTGATCCTGCTGGCCCTGGTGATGCTGGCGCTCACGGCCGGCCCCGCGCGCTGGCGGGAGCGCTGGCAGTTGGATCGTCGGCGCCTCGGGGTGGCGCTGCTGACCCTCGGGCTTGTGCCGCTGGTGATCGGCCAGCTGAAGGCCAACACCAACGTATTCTGCCCCGCCGAGATCGAGCGTTACGGCGGCGATGTCGCTTATGTGAAGGCGTTTGAGCGCCATCCGCCGGAGCTGCAGCCGGACCGGCGGGGGCGTTGCTATCCGGCCGGTCATGCCAGCGGCGGCTTCGCCCTGTTCGGGCTGGCCGGCCTCTGGGAGACCCGGCGGGCCCAGCGCCGCGGTCTGCTGCTGGGGCTGATGGTGGGCTGGGGCATGGGTGGCTACCAGATGCTCAAAGGCGCCCACTATTTGAGTCACACGGTCGTGACCATGCTGCTGGCCTGGATCGGGTTTCTGCTGATCCGCCGATGGCTGCGGGTGGGGGGCAATTTATGAACGCATTTTTATGCCCGGTTCATGGACGATTCAGCGTCCTCTGGCAGCGTGGGGCGTCATGATGAAACCCCTGTGTTTTTGGTTGGGACTGCTCACGGCCGCGGGCGCGACGGCGGCGCCGGTGGCGGTCGATTCCGCGGCCTCCCGCATCGACATCGACGTGAAGGCCACCGCCGGCTCCTTCGTGGGCCAGCTGGCCGCCTACGACGCGATGATCGAACTCGACGATGCCGGTCAGACCGTGCGTTCGGCGGTGGTGACGTTTGACTTCAACGACGTGCAGACCGGCGAGGAGAAACGCGACAAGCACATGCACGCGTGGCAGGACACGCCGCAGTTTCCCGCCGGGCGTTTCGAACTCGAAGAACTGGTCAGCGCGGCCGACAGCTCCACGACGGCGAAAGGCGCGCTCACGTTTCACGGCCAGACCCACCTGCTGGAATTTCCGGTGACGGTCACGACTGCCGCGGGCCGCTTCACCGTCGCGGGCGAGGCCGTGATCGATACGCGCGACTACGGTCTGCCCATCATCCGCAAGCTGCTGATGCTGCGGGTCAATCCCGAGGTGACGGTGCGGTTCCATCTCGAAGGCGACATGGTCGCCGCCAACTGAAGCGCGCCATGGTTGCCCCCCATCTCCCTGCTGATGCCCGTGATCCGCTGACGGCGGCGCTGCGGGAATTTGCGCCGACCGGACCGTTGGTCGAAGCCCGCCTGGCCGCGGCCATTGACCAGGCGGTGGCCCATCCCGGCAAGCTGGTGCGCGCCCGGTTGGTGCATGCGGCGGCCTGTGTGCACGGCGCCGATCCCGACCACGCCCTGCAACTGGCGGTGGCGATTGAATATTTCCACATCGCGTCGCTACTGCTCGACGACCTGCCGTGCATGGATGACGCCCAGACCCGGCGGGGCTTGGTCTGCGCTCATCGTGTCCATGGCGAAGCGCCCGCGATCCTGGCCGCGCTGGCCCTGATCAACCGCGCCTACGCGCTCATCGGCTTCGCCATGGCCGGCGAGCCCGTGCCGGTGCGGTTGGCGGCGATGGGGTGCCTCGACGCCGCTCTCGGCGTCGCCGGCCTCGTGGGTGGACAGGCGCATGACCTGGCCTTTGCCCGCGGCGAGGGCCGACCGCGCGAGGTGGGCCGGATCGCGGCGGCCAAGACCGGCGCGCTCTTTTGGCTCGCGGTGTATTTCCCGGCGCTGCTGGCGCAGCCCACGGGCGTCGAAGGCCGCCGGCTGAAGGCGCTCTGCACCTACTGGGGCCTGGCGTTCCAGGCGCTCGACGACTGGGGCGACGTGATCGCCTCGCGGCTGGAAACCGGCAAGGCCGGCGGACGCGACGCGGCGCTGCGGCGGCCCAACCTCGTGCACGCCCTGGGCCGGGCTGGTGCCCGGCGGCGGCTGGCCCGGTTGGTTGACCAGGCGGGCCGGATGGTGGCCGCGCTCGAGGCCGAGCGGCCGGCTTGGAGCTACCTGGGCCAATTTCACCGCGAGTTTTTCGTGGCGAACGCGGACCGGCTGGCCCGCAATGCCGAGGTGTTGGTTGCCGCCTGAAATGCGTTTCCTGTCCCTCGTATTGATCAACTTGTTACGTCATCGCCTGCGGGCGCTGATCGGCGTGGCGGGCATCAGTTTCGGCGTGGCGGCGATGCTCACGATTCTGGCGATCGTCACCGGGGCGATCGGCATGTTCCAACGCATCCTGTCGTCGGACAGCCACTACCTCGTGTTTGAGAAGAATGTGTCGGACCTTTTCTTCAGCTCGGTCACAACCGAGCAGGTGGATGCGATCCGCGGGCGGCCGGAGGTGGCGGCGGCGCATCCCATGCTGTTTGGCATCGTGTCGGCGCCGGGGCATCCCGTCATCACCTGCTTCGGCATCGAGAGGGGCGATCCGCGGCTGCGCAAAGGCGAATGGCTGGCGGGCAGCGCGGCGGACTTCGGCGGCCGGCCGGGCGAGGTCTTTCTCGGCGCGCGGGCGGCGGAGTTTTTGGAGGCGATGCAGGGCGACACCATCGAGGTCGGACGCGGGTCGTTCACGGTCGGAGGCATCTTCCGCAATGAGAACGGCTTTGAGGACGGCGGGGTGTTCATGCCGCTGGCGGAGGCGCAGGCCTTTTTCAGTCGCGGTGCGGCGTCCTCGGTCGTGGCGGTGCAATTGCGCGACGAGAACCTGGGGCCGGCGTTCAAAGCCGGACTGGAGACGGCCTATCCGGGCATCATCGCCCTGGAGAACCGCGAGTTCAGTTCGAGTTACAACAGTTTCAAGATCCTGAACTTCACCGCCTGGGCGGTCGGCATCTGCGCCTTCTGTCTCGGCGGCCTGGGGGTGGCGAACACGATGCTGTTGTCGGTCTTCTCGCGCATCCGGGAAATCGCGGTGCTGCGCGTGTGCGGTTTCTCCGACCGGCAGGTGGCGGCGCTCATCTTTGGCGAGGCGTCGGTGGTGGCGGCGGCAGGCGTCGCGGTCGGCTTTGCGATCGGGTTCACCGTGCTCGCGATCCTGGAGCACACGCCCCAGTTCCAGGGCTATGTGCAGGCGACAATCTCGGCGCCGGTGCTGGTGGGCATCGTGGCGACGGCGTTGATCACGGCCGTGGCCGGGGCGATTTATCCGGCGCGCTACGCCTCGCGCATCCAACCGGCGGAGGCGCTGCGCTATGAATAGCGGACGCGGTGCCATCCTCGCCGAGGCGCGTGACGTGGTGAAATCCTACGATCACGGGCGAATCACCGTGCTGCAGGGCGTGAGCCTGACATTGCGGGCGGGCGAGTTGGTTTCGCTGTGGGGGGCGTCGGGCTCGGGCAAGAGCACGCTGCTGCACCTGCTCGGCGGTCTGGATTTGCCGGACTCCGGCGAACTCAAGGTTTGCGGCCTCAATCCGGTGCGGGAGGCGGACCGGCTGGAGCTGCGCCGCCGGCATCTCGGCTACGTCTTTCAGCTGCACAACCTGATCCCGGACCTGACGGTGGCGGAGAACATCCGCGTGCCGGCCCTGGCGGTCGGACTGCCGCCCCGCGAGACGGCGGCCCGGGTGCAGGAACTCGCGGAGCAGATCGGCATGTCCCACCGGCTGACTCATCGCGTCCAGGATCTGTCCGGCGGGGAACGGCAGCGCACGGCCATCTGCCGGGCGCTGATGAATGCGCCACGCCTGCTGCTGGCCGACGAGCCCACGGGCTCGCTGGACGAGCAGACGGGTGAGACCGTGTTCTCGCTGCTGAAATCCCTGGCCGAGCGCGAGCGGATCGCGGTGGTGCTGGCGACGCACGAGCGCCGGTTTGCGGAGCAGTGTCATCGCATCGTGCGGGTGCGCGACGGAGCGTTGGCGGAAGTATGAACACCCCCGTGGCCTGCAATCCGGGCGCCGAGCTGGCGCGCGTCGTGCGGCGGCATGCGCTGGGCTGGCTGGTGGCGGCCAACGTGGTCGGGCTTTGGCTGGCGGCGGATCTGGTCTGGCCGCAGCTGGGTGATCTGGCGGCGCCCTTCACCTACGGCCGCTGGATGCCGCTGCACCTGAATTGGCAGCTTTACGGCTGGTGTGCGCTGCCCTTGGTCGGGCTGCTGCTCAAGGGCATGCTCGACGCCGCCCATCCGGCCGGGGTGACCCATGCGCGGATCGCCCTGGGAGCATGGTCGCTGGCGCTGGCCCTGGGCGGGGTGGCCTGGTTGGCCGGGGTGACGAGCGGCAAATTGTTTCTCGACTGGCACGGCTGGGCGCGACCGGTGTTGCCGCTGGCCATGGTCGTGCTTTGGACGGTGCTGGCGGCCCACACCTGGTGGCGCCGGCGTCGCGATGCTGCCGCCGCGCAAGTCGCGCGCTGGCTGGGCCTCGCGTTGCTGGTGGCGGTGCCGCCGGTGCTGTACTGGGCCAGCGGCCGCGACGTTTATCCGGCGGTCAATCCGGACAGCGGTGGAGCCACCGGGGCGTCCCTGCTCGGCTCCACCCTCGGGATCGTCGCCATCTTCGGCCTGCTCCCGCTCCTGCTGGGTCGGCCGACTTGTAACCTAATAGGTTACAAGTCGGCCGGGTGGTTTTGGGGCGCATGGGGGCTGTCGGTCGTGGGGTGGGCGGTGATTGATCATGGGAATGCGAGTCATCATGCGGTGGGGCAGATTGTGGGACTGGGGTTGCTGTTGGCGTGGGTGCCGCTGCTGGCGTGGTGGTGGCGGGCGCATGACTGGAGCGCGGCCGGGCGCCGCTGGATGCATGCGGCGCTGGTGTGGTGGACGGTGCTGGTGGGGTCCGGTTGGGTCACGTTTCTGCCGGGGATCTCGGAGCGCCTAAAATTCACCGATGGCCTGGTCGCGCACGCCCACCTGGCCATGGCCGGGCTGGTCACCAGCGTGAACGGACTGATCCTGACCGAGCTTGATCCCGCCCGGCCGATCCTGCGTGGCTTCGGGCTGTGGCAGGGGGCCGCCGCCGCGCACGTGGGGGTGCTGGCGGTGATGGGTTGGATCGAGCGCGATGCGACGAATTACTACACCGGCGCGGCGTGGGTGCAGGTTGGATACGGGCTGCGCCTGGCCGCGGGGCTGTTAATGGGGCTCGCGTCCCTGCAATGGCTACGGGAGACAAGACGGGCATGAACGACGCAGCGGTGAAACTCTGGGCCCGGCGGCTGGCGTGGGCGGCCGGGTTGATGGATTTCACGACCGGGCTGGGGCTGGTGGTGCTGCCGGCGCTGACCCTGCGGCTCATGCTGGTGCCGGTTCCGGGAGGAGAGGGCCTGGTCTACGTGCGCTTCCTCGGCGTGTTCGTCGGCGCGGTGGGACTGAGCTACCTCTGGGCCCTGGCGCGGGGAACGGCGGCGCTGCGGGCGGTGTTCGGTTTCACGATCCCGTTCCGGGTGGGGGCGGGGGCATTTTGCGCGGTTGCGGTGGGGCTCGGGGCGCTGGCCCCGGCCTGGCTGACGGTGACCCTGGCCGATTTCGGGCTGGTGGCGCTGCAGGCGGGGTTGCTGCGGCGAGAGTGGGGGAGGCGGCATGAACTCTGACGAAACCAAGTTCCGACCCGACGGGGCGGCGTTGGGCGCGGCCGTGACGGCCGTGGCGGCGACTTATTTCTATTTCCTGATCTACGCGGAGTTCGCGCTGCTGGAGATCGCCCGGACGATCGCCGATGACGAGGCCTGGCGGCTGCGCGGGCTGATGACCGTGCTGGGTCTGGGGGGTGTGCTGGGGAGCTTGGGGGCGGCCTGGCGATTCCGCGTCGACATCTGGCAGACGCAGTTGAGTTGGTCATTCCGGGCCTGCGGCGTGGCGGCGGTGCTGGCGCTGGTGGCGCAGGGTTGGGTGCCTCTGCTGGTGGCGGCCGGGAGCTCCGGGCTGGCGCTGGGCTGGCTGACGGTGACGCTGGCCACCGGCCTGCGGCCGGCGATCGGCACCGGGCGGCTCGGTCTGGTGGTGGGCCTCGGCACGGGCCTGGCCTACGCGGCGTGCAATCTGCCGGCGGTGTTCGAGGCGGCGGCGCGCAGCCAGGCGATCATGGCGGCGCTGGTGGCGGGGACGGCTTCGATTTCGGCCGCTTTTCTCACGCCGCGCGAGCCGTCTATCTCGACGACGGCGGATTATGGGCCGGGCGGGATGCTGCGCTGGATCGTGGTGCTGGCGCTGCTGGTGGGCCTCGATTCGGCGGCATTTTATGTGATCCAGCATGTGGATACGCTGCGGGCGGGATCCTGGGACGAGGGCCGGTTGTGGCTCAACGCCGCCGTGCACCTGGGGGCCGCGGTGGGCGCCGGGTGGTGGCTCGACCGCGGGGGCCGGGCCGGCCTGGCCGTGGCTGGCTACGGGTTGCTGGCAGCGGGCTGGGGGCTGATCGATCAGGGCGGCGGCGGCCTGTATGCGGCCGGGGTGTCGATCTATTCGGCCCTGCTGGTCTATTTCCCGGCGCGAGGGGGCCGGGCGTGGGTGGCAGGCCTGGTTTACGCGGTCGCGGGCTGGCTGGGGTCCGCGCTCGGCATCGGTCTGGCGCAGGAATTCGGCACGGTGCCGGTGGGCGTGGTCCTGGCGGTGGGTGGAGGTGTGGGGGCGCTGCTGGTTTGGCGGCAACGGGCCCAGCGGGTGGCGTTGGGGGGAATGATTCTGCTGGTGGCGGCGGCCAGCCCCGAGGCGATAGCGGCGAGCGCCGAGGGTGCGGTCGCGCGCGGTCAGCAGGTGTATGTGGCGGAGGGGTGCATCCACTGTCATTCGCAATTTGTGCGGCCGGGCACAGTGGACGAGGTGCGGTGGGGCGAGGCGGCGGTGGTCACCGGCACGCCGCCGTTGTTCGGCAATCGCCGGCAGGGGCCCGATCTGGCTACGGTGGGGCGGCGGTTGCCCTTGGCGGAGTGGCATCGGCAGCATTTGATGAATCCCCGCGCGTTCAATCCGCGATCCCGCATGCCACGCTACGATCATTGGT
>Ga0181596_10004358_pt1 | contig 12872 bp, 14 predicted proteins | sample 041ome_6_FD_148655 | JGI IMG/M metagenome (GOLD analysis project Ga0181596, IMG submission 148655) | Coastal salt marsh microbial communities from the Groves Creek Marsh, Skidaway Island, Georgia - 041402US metaG (spades assembly) | ecosystem: Environmental > Aquatic > Marine > Intertidal zone... | reverse complement strand
ATCACGGGTGTTTGGCGACCCGCCGGCGGGAAAATCCGTTTGGACGGTGCGGCGCTTGATAATTACGAGCCGGATGTCTTGGGCCAACATATCGGATACCTCCCGCAACGCGTGCAGTTGTTTGATGGCACGATTGCGGAAAATATCGCGCGTCTTTCCACCTCTCCCGATCCCGAAGCGGTCGTGGTTGCCGCAAAAAAGGCCGCAGCACATGACATGATCCTCAAGCTGCCCGATGGCTATGACACGCGTGTGTCTGCAGCGGGGGGGCGTTTGTCGGGCGGTCAAATTCAACGCATCGGATTGGCCCGTGCGATGTATGGTGATCCTGTGTTTTTGGTGTTGGATGAACCCAACTCGAATCTTGATAACGAAGGAAGCCTTGCCTTGAACGAGGCAATTAAGCGGATGAAAGAAGAAAAGAAATCCGTTCTGATCATGGCACACAGACCGGCTGCGATCCAAGAATGTGATCATTTGCTGGTGCTCGACGGTGGTGTCCGCACCGCTTTTGGCCCCAAGGACGAAGTGTTACGTGCGATGGTTCAAAATCATGAACAGATTATGAATTCGACCAAACCGGGGGGTGTGCAATGACACAGATCACACAAAAATTCCCCATGTCACGGCCGATGATGATCGGGCTTTTGGCGCTTGGCATCTTGGTGGGCGGATTTGGCGGCTGGGCGACGCTGACCGAAATTTCTGGTGCAATTGTCGCCAGTGGCCAGATCGAAGTCGACCAAAATAGACAAGTGGTGCAACACCCCGATGGTGGCGTGGTCAAAGACATCTATGTCGAAGAAGGCGATGCCGTTTCGGTTGGTGATGTATTGATTTCATTGGATCCCTCGATTGAGGAATCGGAATTATCGATCATCCAAGGTCAGGTGTTTGAATTGATGGCGCGGCGCGGACGATTGACCGCCGAGCGTGATGGCATAGGGGCGATCACCTTTGATCCGCGCTTGATTGAGCGTGCAAAAACCGACGCGGGGATTGCCGAATTGATGCAGGGTCAGGAAAATCTGTTCCAAGCGCGCGTGGCATCCAATGCCAAGCAAATCGAACAGCTGACCAAGCGCAAATCGCAAATCGCAAACCAAATCGACGGTATTGTCGCGCAACGCGCGGCGGTTGCCACGCAGTTGGATTTGATCGAACAGGAATTGGCGGATCAACAAAAGCTGTTGGATCGCGGATTGGCCCAAGCGTCGCGTGTCTTGGCGCTGCAACGGTCCCAAGCAGAGCTGAGCGGTGATGTTGGTGATCTGATTGCAAAACAAGCCGAATCCGAAGGCCGCATTACCGATTTGGATATTCAGATCGAAGGGCTGGAAACAACGCGGCGCGAAGATGCCATTTCGCGGTTGCGCGATCAACAATACCGCACTTTGGAATTGGAAGAGCGCGCAGGCGCTTTAATCGAAAAACTGATGCGCATGGATATCCGCGCGCCTGTGTCTGGGATTGTCTACGGCTTGTCGGTCTTTACACCCCGATCCGTCATCAGGCCCGCAGATCCGGTTATGTTTCTGATCCCCCAAGATCGCCCATTGGTCATAACCGTACAGGTCCCGCCAATTGATATCGATCAGGTCTATGTCGGGCAAAACGCCGTTTTGCGGTTTTCCGCGTTGGATCAGCGCACAACACCTGAATTATTCGGCAAGGTGACCAAAGTATCCCCTGACGCTTTCCAAGACGATGCATCGCGGATGTCCTATTATCGTGCCGAAATTCTGTTGAACGAGGGCGAAACCGATCGGCTGCCTGCGAATGTGACCCTGATCCCAGGCATGCCTGTCGAGGCGTTTATCAGAACCCAAGATCGCACTCCGCTTGCCTATTTGATCAAACCTCTTGCGGATTACTTTGCCAAAGCGTTTCGTGAAAACTAACCCTTTTCTTGGCGCGACGTTCCCTGTAGCGTCGCGCCAAACACGCACAGAAGGAAAGTAACATGAGCGGACAGTTCGAACAAAACCTTGCCAATTTGGGCATCACATTGCCTGCAGCGCCAATGCCCGCGGCGAATTATGTGCCCTATGTCGTTGTCGGTGACATGGTCTATGTGTCAGGCCAGATTTCACAAAATGCAGATGGGTTTATCATCGGCAAATTGGGCGACACACTGACAACCGAACAAGGCGCCGAAGCGGCAAAATGTTGTGCAATCAGCCTTTTGTCACAAGTAAAGGCCGCATGTGGCGGGGATCTGGATCGTTTGGTGCGCGTTGTGAAATTGACAGGGTTTGTCAATTCTACCTCTGATTACACAGAACAGCCTCAGGTCATAAATGGTGCGTCGAACTTGATGGGCGAGGCATTAGGTGACGTCGGGAAACACGCGCGCGCGGCGGTCTCTGCACCAGCCTTGCCATTCGGGGTTGCCGTCGAAATCGAAGGTGTCTTTCAGATCAAATGACACGGTCCCTTGATCCTGCATTTATAACCAAACCGCTGGCACATCGTGGACTGCACGATGTGTCACGTCATGTGTTTGAAAATACCCGATCCGCCTTTGCCGCGGCGCTTGATCATGGCTACGGAATTGAATTGGATGTTCAGCTGTCATCGGATGGGCGCGCGATGGTGTTTCATGATGAAACGCTTGATCGTTTGACCCGTGCAAGGGGCCCAGTAAATCGCCGCACGGCCGCCGAATTGGGTGCCATAACGATTGGCACTGGCAACGATGTGATTGAACCGCTTGACAATATTCTGACCCAGATTGCGGGGCAGGTTCCCCTGTTGATTGAAATCAAGGATCAAAGCCTGACGCTCTCGCAAACCGATGGTGTTTTGGAACGTGCGGTGTGTGACGCGCTGTCGGGATATGCCGGCCCCGTCGCGATCATGTCGTTCAATCCCCATGCGATGATGCACGTGCAAACCTATGCCCCGGACTGTGCGCGCGGCTTGACAACCTGTGCGTTTGATCCTGACGAATGGCCGGATGCATCGGTTGACCGTTGCGCCGCTTTGGCGAGCATTCCCGATTTCGATGCAGTTGGCGCGTGCTTTATTTCGCATGATGTGACTGCATTGACCGACGCAGCCGTTGCACGCATAAAATCCCAAGGGGCTCCGATCCTGTGTTGGACGGTGCGCAGTGCGGCACAGGAACACGACGCGCGCGCGATATGTGATAACATCACATTCGAAAGCTATCATGCCTAGTTCAAACAGGTGACCCATGTCAGAGATCAGCATTGAAATCGTGACATCCCTAGACGCCATATCCCAATCCGATTGGGATCGCTGCGCCGATTGGGCGACGGGGCCGCGGCATGAGAACCCGTTTACCACCTATGATTTCTTGCGCACATTAGAAGACAGCGGATCGGTGGGCGCAGGCACGGGATGGGATCCCTATTACCTGATTGCGCGGGCGGATGGCGTTGTGATTGGCGTGGCGCCGCAATACCTTAAATCGCATTCACAAGGGGAATACATCTTTGATCATTCTTGGGCCCATGCCTATGAACGGGCAGGGGGACAGTATTACCCAAAGCTCCAGATCGCGGCACCCTTTACCCCTGTGACAGGGCGACGGTTCTTGGCGCATCCGGATCATGTTGATCTGGCCCAAGCCGCCTTGACGCAAGGCGCGATTAAATTTGCGCAAAATAATGGATTGTCGTCCGTGCATATCACATTTTGCAACAAGGACGAATTTGACCGCGGTGAACAGCTTGGGTTGTTGCAGCGCGAAACACAGCAATTTCATTGGATGAACAACGGTTACGCCGATTTCGATGCGTTTTTGGGCGCGTTATCGGCGCGCAAGCGCAAAAATATCAAACGTGAACGCGCCACAGCCCAAGGGTTTGGCGGCACGATTGAGGTTCTGACAGGTGCTGAGATCCAGCCGTTCCATTGGGATGCCTTTTGGGAATTTTACCAAGACACAGGCGCGCGCAAATGGGGGTCGCCCTATTTAACGCGGGCATTTTTCGACATGATCCACGACCGCATGGCGGATGATATTCTTTTGGTGTTGGCCAAACGCGATGGGGCCTATGTTGCGGGCGCGTTGAATTTTATTGGGGATCAGGCGCTTTATGGCCGCTATTGGGGATGTGTGGAACATCATTCCTGTTTGCACTTTGAGTTGTGCTATTATCAGGCCATTGATTTTGCAATCTCGCACGGTTTGGCGCGTGTCGAAGCCGGTGCGCAGGGCGAACATAAATTGGCGCGCGGCTATGTGCCGACAAAAACCTATTCGCTGCACTGGTTCCGTGAACCGCGGTTTCAGGATGCTGTTGCCGAATATCTGGTGGCAGAACGCAGCGCGAATTCAGAGGATATTGAAATTCTCACAGGCTATGGCCCCTTCAAATCCCAACCTGCGTCAGAGGATGAATAGGCCCGCATGTCACGGGCCAATTCAAATCAGATTTCCGCCAACAGCGCTTCACCACCTGAGATGTCGCACTGACCGGGGGATGGTTCCGGCGCAAACACTTTGACAACGCCGTCTTCGACATACATCGCATAGCGTTTGGAGCGTGCCATCAATCCCGCAGGTGGGGCGTCAAAATTCATGCCGATGGCTGTGGTAAATGTGCTTTCGGCATCTGCCAACATTGTGATCCCTGCTTCACTTGCGCCTGTGGCCTTGCCCCATGCATCCATGACGAATGGGTCATTCACGCTGATACAGATGATTTCATCAACGCCCTTTGCCGCGAACCCGTCTTTGGTGCGGATAAAGCTGGGCACATGCGCCGAATGACATGTGGGTGTATACGCACCCGGCACCGCGAAAATCGCAACTTTGCGACCCGATAATTTTGTAGACAGATCAACGGTTTCTGGTCCGTTTGACCCAATCCGTGTCAGTGTCGCATTTGGAAGCGTATCGCCAACCGAAATTGTCATAGTTTTTTCCTCATATGAATTGCGTTTCCTTATTGCTTCAATATAGAGTTTTCCAACATCCGAACCAGAGGGAATAGAGGGTTTCATGACAAAAGTTGTTGTTATTGGCGCGGGCCAAGCAGGATCTGCCGTTGTCGCCAAGCTGCGCAATTCAGGGTTTGACGGCGATGTGACCTTGATTGGTGCAGAAACGGTGCCGCCTTACCAACGCCCCCCTTTGTCAAAGAAATACATGTTGGGTGATATGGATTTGGAACGGCTGTATTTGCGGCCTGCAAATTTTTATTCCGACAACAAGATTGATTTGCAGTTGGGCACACGCGTGCACGCAATCGATGCGACCGCCAAAACCGTGACCACCGATGCGGGGACCGTGCCCTATGATCACCTCGTTTTGACCACAGGGTCATGGCCGCGTCGATTGCCCGCGAAAATTGGGGGTGATTTGGCAGGTGTTTATTGTATGCGCGATCTAAAAGATGCCGATGCCATGGCCCCAGAATTTAAAGAGGGCGCAAGAGCCTTGATCATCGGCGGGGGCTATATCGGGCTTGAGGCGGCGGCGGTTGCCGCGTCAAAGGGCGTGCAGGTGACCCTTGTTGAAATGGCAGAGCGTATTTTGCAACGTGTCGCTGCGCCGCAAACGTCGGATTATTTTCGCGCGGCGCATAAATCGCGCGGCGTTGACCTGCGCGAAGGTGTGGGGTTGGATCATCTTGGTGGTGAAAATGGCCGCGTGACCCATGCTGTTTTGACCGATGGATCACGGATCGATATTGATTTCGCCATTGTCGGTGTCGGCATTATGCCCGCATCCGAATTGGCGGAAGCGGCTGGCGTGGTTCTGGACAATGGGATCAAAGTGAACGAATTTGGCCAAACCTCGGACCCAAGCATTTGGTCGGCGGGGGACTGCGCATCGCTGCCCTACAAGGGCAACCGTATCCGTTTGGAAAGCGTTCAAAACGCCATCGATCAAGCCGAAGTTGTGGCGCAAAACATCATGGGTGCGGGGATCGCATATGTCCCGATGCCATGGTTCTGGTCCGATCAATATGACATCAAACTGCAAATCGCAGGGCTGAATATCGGATACACAGATGTGTATGAGCGCCCAAGCGAAAGCGTCGATGCCAAATCATTTTGGTACTATCAGGGTGATACGTTGCTGGCGGTGGATGCGATCAACGATTCCCGCGCCTATATGGTGGGCAAGCGTTTGATTGAAAACGGGAAATCGCCTGTACCTTCAGTGATCTGCGATCCGGAAACGGATTTGAAAGCCCTGTTAAAAGCGTGAGGATCATCGCGGGCGCATTCAAAGGCCGCGCTTTGGCGGCGGTGGGTAAAGGCGATGCTGGCGCCCATCTGCGCCCGACAACAGATCGCGTACGCGAAAACCTGTTCAACATCCTGACGGGTGGACGGTTTGACGTGGACTTGGACGGCGCGCGCGTCTTGGACCTGTTTGCAGGGACGGGCGCCTTGGGGCTTGAAGCCCTGTCGCGCGGCGCGGCGCATGTGACTTTTGTGGATACGGGGCGGAAATCTCTGGATTTGATCCGACAAAATATCGCGATTTGTGGTGCGCAAAGCCAATCGAACATCCTGAAATGCGATGCGATGCGATTGCCGAAAAACCCGGACTTGCCCTATGATCTGGTGTTTTTGGATCCGCCTTACAAAAAGGGAATGGGCGAACGCGCCATCGCCTTGGCCCTGTCGGGGGGATGGATCGCGCCAGATGCCTTGATCATTTGGGAAGAAGGCCAAGATATTACGCCTCCGCCCGAATTACAGATCATTGACACGCGCAAATATGGCGACAGCCGTGCGTATTTTGTTACGCGCGCCGATCACCCATAGGTCGGGTGAAATTTGCCTGCGGGCGAAAGGGTAAAGATTTCAAACCCGTCCGCAGTCACGCCAATGGAATGTTCAAACTGCGCCGAAAGCGATTTGTCGCGGGTCACAGCGGTCCATTCATCGGCCAGAACTTTGGTTTCAGGGCGGCCAAGGTTCACCATCGGTTCAATGGTGAAAATCATGCCTTCTTCTAGCACGGGGCCGGTGCCTGCGCGGCCATAGTGCAAAACATTGGGGGGCGCGTGGAACACACGTCCCAAACCATGTCCGCAAAAGTCGCGCACCACAGACATGCGATGCCCTTCGACATAAGATTGAATGGCATGACCAATATCGCCAAATGTTGCACCGGGACGGACAGCTTCGATACCTTTGAACAGCGCATCATGGGTGACTTCGATCAAACGTTCGGATTTGCGCGACAGCTTGCCTGCCACATACATGCGAGATGTGTCCCCGAACCAGCCATCAACAATCACGGTGACGTCGATGTTTAAAATATCACCGTCTTTCAATGTCTTATCGCTTGGGATGCCGTGGCAGACAACATGATTCACGCTGATACAGCTGGCGTGTTTGTATCCGCGATAGCCGATTGTTGCGGATGTCACGCCAAGCGCGTTGATCTTGTCTTCGATGATGCGATCAATTTCGGCTGTGGTTTGGCCGGGAAAAACATGTTCCGCGATCTCATCCAAAATACGTGCGGCGACACGCCCTGCGGCATGCATGCCGTCAAATGCATCAGGGCCATAAATGTCGATGCCATCGCGTGTTTTGCGCAGACCGTTGAGTTTTTTCACCACACATATCCTTTAATTTTGGGGTAAGTGTTAGCAATCCAGTTCAAAAATGACCAGAGTTTGGTCACGAAAATATGATGGATTTATCCAATTTTTGAACAGTTTCACAAAGTTTTGCGCGATAACAGAGGATCTCGACCCCTGTGCCGCGTGCCCGATCAAGGGCGCGGGCATAGTTTGGATCGATATCTTTGGCAATTGTGCATCGGGTGCAGTCGGTACGTTGCACCACATATAACATGACAGCACGGTGACCTTGCGCGACCATTTTTGCCAGATCATCCAGATGCTTTGCCCCCCTTGCGGTCACGCTGTCGGGGAATTCGGCCAATTCCTTTTGGCGCGAAAGGGTGACTGATTTCACCTCGACATAGGTCAGAGCGCCGTTGGCATCGGTCAATAGAAAATCAATCCGGCTGTTGTCGGAATATCTCACCTCGGGTTGAACGGTGACATATGCGCCCAATTCAGGGATGGCGCGATCGGCCAAGGCCTGCGCCACCATCCGATTTGCCAAAGATGTATCCACACAGACAAATGTCGCGTTCTCGTATTCAGACAAGCGCCACGCAAATTTCAACGTTTTCTTGGGATCATCATTGGGTTCGATCCAGACCCGCGTGCCTGCATCCGTCAGCCCCATCATCGATCCGGGGTTTGCGCAATGTGCCGTTACGACGCGACCATCGGGCAATTCTACATCTGCCAGAAACCGTTTGTACCGCTTGATCAGCGTGGCGGGTAAAAGTTTGGTTTGAAACATCATAAATCTGCCCTATACCGTGAACGACAGTTTGAAAAGGGCAGAGAACATGACAAACCCCACAGCGGCAATGTTGGTGATTGGTGATGAAATTTTATCAGGCCGCACGCGCGACGCGAATATGCATTATTTGGCGGGACAGTTGACAGAACGCGGAATCACCCTGTGTGAAGTGCGCATCGTCAGCGACCATCGCGATGCGATCATCGCCGCGGTGCGTGCCTTGTCACAGGCCTATGATCACGTCTTTACCTCGGGTGGTATTGGGCCAACACATGATGATATCACCGCCGATTGCATTGCGGCCGCGTTTGATGATCACATTGATGTCCGCGCCGATGCCCGTGCGCTTTTGGCCGAGTTTTATGCCCAAACGGGCCGCGAACTGAACGAGGCGCGTTTGCGTATGGCGCGGATCCCTGACCGCGCAACATTGATTGACAACCCTGTCTCTGTTGCGCCTGGGTTTACCCTTGAAAATGTGCATGTCATGGCGGGTGTTCCATCCGTGTTCCAAGCAATGGTGGCCAGCGTTCTGCCAACCCTGACGGGCGGCAAACCGTTGATCAGTGACACTGTGCGCTTGATGCGTGGCGAGGGTGACGTGGCCCAGCCATTGGGTGAAATCGCGGCGAAATTCCCATCCGTTCAAATCGGATCCTATCCGTTTCAACAGGACGGGCGGTTTGGAACGAATATCGTTCTGCGCACGACGGATGCGGATGCCTTGGCGCAAGCGACCGCCTTGGTTGCGGCCTTGCAAGGGGACTAAGCATGGACATCTTTGATGTCGTTGAGACCACATGGCCAGCCGCAGCAACACATGTCGCGGGACCTTGGAAAATTCGCGACGGTCAAGGCGGCGGCAAACGCGTCAGCAGCGTCGAATGGATCACAGACCATTTTGATGCGGATGATCTGGATCAAGCCGAAGACGCCATGCGCGCATTGGGGCAGGACGCATTATTCATGATCCGTCCGGAACACGGGGTTCTGGATGCGGCCTTGGCCGCGCGAGGGTATGAGATCATCGACCCTGTCAATATCTACCAAGCGCGGGCAACAGATATCGCCACAGAACGCCCGCCACGTGTCAGCATGTTTTGCGTCTGGCCCCGTCTTGCGATCCAAGAAAACATTTGGACCCAAGGCGGGATTGGACCCAAACGATGGGACGTGATGGACCGCGCCATTGGCCCCAAGACCACGATTGTGGGGCGTTGGGATGACCAACCGGCCGCGACAGCATATGTCGCGCTATGCGGGGCCACATCGATGCTGCACGCGCTTGAGGTGTTGCCACATCAGCGCCAAAAGGGCGTCGCGCGCAATGTCATGCGTCAGGCGGCGTTTTGGACGTTGGAGCAAGGCGGCACAGATATCGCGGTTGTTTGTGTTAAAACGAACACGGGCGCGAATGCATTGTATTCATCACTTGGAATGGAGCTGATCTCAAGCTACCATTACCGTATCAAAAGGGATCGCACATGACCACTTCTAAACCTGTGACAGCACTGGATTTACCGCCCGTATCCCCTTTGCCCGAAGCAACGCAAAAATATTTCGATATTTGTCAGGATAAATTGGGTATGGTTCCCAATGTGTTGACGGCCCATGCTTTTGACATAGACAAGCTGAATGCTTTTACCGGGCTTTATAACAATTTGATGTTGGCAGACAGCGGCTTGACCAAGCTTGAGCGCGAAATGATCGCGGTCGTCGTGTCATCGATTAACAAGTGTTTTTATTGTTTGACCGCCCATGGGGCGGCTGTGCGCCAATTGTCAGGCGATCCAAAATTGGGCGAGATGCTTGTCATGAATTATCGGGTGGCCGATCTGACGCCGAAACAGCGGGCCATGTTGAATTTCGCCGAAAAAGTAACAGTTGAAAGCCATAAGATCGAAGACGCCGATCGCGATATTTTGCGCGATCACGGGTTTAGTGAGCGTGACATTTGGGACATCGCCAATGTCGCCGCGTTCTATAACATGTCCAATCGTGTGGCCAGCGCAATCGATATGCGGCCCAATGATGAATACCACGCGCAATATCGTTAAACACGCCCTCACATGCGCGGCCCTTTGTATTTGGGCGCAAGCGGCCTTGGCCCAAGGGGGCGTTTTTGCCCCAGCGAATGGCGTGGAAACCTCAGCGCAGGTGATATCCGATGCGGGCTATGATCTGCCGATATCGGAATGGCGCTATGGGGATGGGGTGTCGTTTGACAGATTGTGTGGTACGGTGGATTTGCGATCCTATCGGATTGATGCCACGTCACAGACCCCTGATCAAATCATCACGCCCATTCGCGATGCCGCCAGTGCAGCAGGGTTTGCGCAAAAATTAAACTGTGCGGCCGACACCTGTGGCGGGTTTGATTTTCGCACCCAAGTTTCGATGATTGATCCGCCATATATGTTTGTCGATCTGCGTAATTTTGTGGCCTTTAGCGCGCAATCCGAAACCGGCTCGGCGATTTTTGCGGTGGCAAGCCGCATGGGTCCCTTGGGATATGTGCAAATCGCATATGTCCAAGTCTCTGATGATCCAACCCCGCCGCCCCCCGCAGCTGCGATACCCAGTCAATCCAGTGTCCCAAAGGGGGGCTATGTTGATCAGCTGCGCCCAATGGCATCGGTGATCTTGGATGATCTGGAATTTGAAAGCGGATCGTCCAATTTGGGCAAAGGTCCGTTTCAATCCCTTAACCTGCTTTCTGATTTTCTAAAGGCGAATTCCGAGGCGCGCATTGTCTTGGTTGGGCATACCGATGCGGTGGGATCACTTGCGGCAAATATGGCGTTGTCCGAAAAACGCGCGACCTCGGTCATGTCATATATGACGCGGGATTTGGGGGTAACGGCATCGCAGCTTGATGCCAAGGGCATTGGATATCTGTCACCGGTTGCCACAAACGACACACCCTTCGGGAGGGAGGAAAACCGAAGGGTGGTCGCAGTGTTGGTGGCTCCGATCAACTGACTACCAGTGATCAGGCCCCTTTTTGGCGAATGTCTCCGCCAGAAAATCAATAAATGCCCGCACTTTGGGTTGCGTGAATTTGCCGGGGGGATAGACGACAAAGATACCTTGGCGTTCCTTTGGCAGATCTGGCATCACGTCACAGACCAACCCCGTTTCCATTGCAGTGTGGTACAAAAAGCTGGGCAAATAGGCGATGCCCAAGCCATTGATCGCCGCATTCAACAAGGATTGCCCATCATTCACGGTCAAGCTGCCCGTTGTGCGCACATGCCGCTTTTCACCGCTGTGGGATGTCATTTTCCAAACAGAAGAGTTGGCCTGTTGCGAATAATGCAACAGCTTGTGCGCGGACAGATCATCGATGCGTTTAGGGCGTCCGTATGTTTCCAAATACCGTGGGCTTGCGACCATGCGCAAAGTGCTTTCGGTGATTTTGCGGGCGCGCAATGTGCTGTCTTCCATTTCGCCGATCCGAATGGCGGCGTCATAGCCTTCGGAAATCATTTCGATATAGCGGTTGTCCAGATCCAGATTGACCGAGATATCAGGATAGCGATCCAAGAATTCCCCCAAGACGGGCGACAAATGAAGCGATCCAAAATCCGTGGCCACGGACACACGTAACAACCCGGTTGGGGCCGTTTGCATGGAGCTGACCAAGGCATCTGCCTCACCCGCATCGTTCAAAACGCGGCGGGCGCGGTCGTAGTAAGCAAGGCCGATTTCGGTCGGGCTCACTCGGCGCGTGGTGCGGTTTAGCAAACGCGCACCCAAACGCGACTCAAGGCTTGAGATATGTTTTGAAACGGCGGATTTCGAAATCCCCATTTTGCGTGCCGCATCTGTGAACCCACCTTGGTCCACAACAGTTGCAAACGCTTCCATCTCTGTTAACCGATCCATGTCGCACCTCATTTACTACACCCCTGTTTTTGCCGCTAAATGTGGCTGAACTGGGGCAGAGTGGGGACATTATCGGGGTATTTGACCCATTGTTTCGAATTTAGATCAAATTAGAATTGTAAGAACATAGCCATTTTTGTTCAATTCGTTTTTCCCATATTAATTAATGATCTAGAAACTCAATCTTGAATTTGGCACAACTAATATGGCCGCGATCTTTATTCTTATTAATAAACGCTCAAGGCTGTTTTAATAGGTTAAATGGGTCAAGGTCTTTTTTCCCCGATAACGCAGCGCGGCTTGCAAAAGAGTCGTAAATGGCGTGTTTATAACCATATCCCGAATTGATATTCCGATGCCCAGCAACATAGCGAAAGACTTCTGCCAGACCAGCACCGCGCTCTAAATTCATGTTTGATTTATCACTGAATTGAAGAGTACGCATCGCGATAACATCATGAAAGGATGCCTCATAGACACGGGATGAAGTTTTGATTTTTGCACCAATGGTATCACACTTTTCATTGCTTTGGACTTCTAGGTGATAGGTTGGTTTGCCATAACTGTTTGTGTGAACTTCGGCAATGTTGGTGCTGATCGCACCTGTAGTGCCTTCTACGACAATATCTATCCAATTCCTGAAGAATGGCCGCTTTAAG
>Ga0181596_10004341_pt1 | contig 12895 bp, 11 predicted proteins | sample 041ome_6_FD_148655 | JGI IMG/M metagenome (GOLD analysis project Ga0181596, IMG submission 148655) | Coastal salt marsh microbial communities from the Groves Creek Marsh, Skidaway Island, Georgia - 041402US metaG (spades assembly) | ecosystem: Environmental > Aquatic > Marine > Intertidal zone... | reverse complement strand
CAATGGCAATGGAGACGTTTGGCGATTTATTGGTGAACGTGGTGGTGACACAGGCGTGTTATTTGATGCATCACTGGATTCATTATAGGTGTATGGTATATTATCAGGTATTGAATTTTCTCCACTCCCTCTGTATTCTCGTATATCATATCTACATACCGGACATCGCACATTTGTTCTAAACCAACCGGTAAATGCCGTTGATTTGAATGCATGTCCGCAATGTGTTATTACTGTTATTTCATCACCTTCTTGAAAATTATCAAGTGTAATCGGACAACGTGTATTTATTGGTGGAGTTTCTGGATTATATTGAAAACTGGTTGTCGCGCGTTCTATTTCTTCATCACTTGGAGATACAATGACGTTTTCAAATGTTGGTTGTGTTTGAGGAACCCAAGAATAAAAAAATGTAGGTGGAGTTTCTGTTGTTGCACGCCGTGTTGTGCGTGGATTATGTGTTTGTGTAGGCACAAACCGACGAAAAATGCTGATTAATGATTCCATATTTTCTTGATAACGCGAAATATTGTTATTATACGCCATTAATAATTCATTAAATATCAATAATAGTCGTTCTATATCTGGTTGTTGATTTCGCTGATGATATGGTGGTTGCCGTCGGCGATTATTATTATGTGATGAAAATAAGTTGCTGAATAATGATGGACTTACATTTCGGTTATTAATATAATTGTTTACCAAATCTAATAATTCATCTCTATGTTCCATTATAATATTATATAAAGATATTTTTATATATGTTATAAGAATAATGGATAAATACAATAAATTATGTTTTACAGGATTGAAAAATATTGGTAACACGTGTTATATGAATTCGTGTTTACAAGTATTGAACCATATATATGAACTTCATAGTATTTTGGATAATGTGAAAAACTATAATGATATTCCAGAAAAGGTTATTAGCACGGAATGGAATGACCTTCGGAATGTAATGTGGTCTGGTAATGGTATTGTTAATCCAAAACGATTCGTTCATTTTCTTCATAAAACGTCGAGGGATCTGGATTCAATATTTGTGGATTTCGACCAAAATGATTGTGATGAATTTTTAATGTTTATGATAGAATGCATACATAAGTCTATTTCCAGGTCTGTAACTACAAAATACAGAGTCACTACAAATAACGTAGATAATGACTGTTTTGAACTGATAAAACATACATATAATAAAGAATTTTCGGAAATAACAGAATTATTCAACGGTATTACTGTTTCATTTATTATTGATAAAGCAAACAATATTCGCAGCAATCGACCGGAATTCTTTTTAACCTTAGATTTACCGATTGTGTATAATAACAAATTAATACCGAATTTGAATTTATGTTTAGATATTTATTTTGAAGGTGAAATGTTGGAAGGAGATAATGGTTGGCTTGACGAAGATAAAAATGAAAAAGTTGATGTTAAAAAATGCTTTCGTATATGGAAATTTCCCAATATATTAATTATTACGTTGAAGCGATATCATAATGGTTTAAGAAAGATACAGAATGTGGTAGAATTTCCGTTGAATGACTTGAATATGAATAAATATTATTGTTATAATAAAAAAGAGCCCGTATTATATGATTGCTTTGGTGTATGTAACCATAGTGGTAATGTAAATGGTGGACATTATACTAGTTTTGTTAAAAAACACGACAATAAATGGTATCACTATAATGATTCAACTATTACGGAAGTGAAAGATAAAGTAGTAGTATCAGAAAAAGCATATTGTCTATTTTATAGAAAAAAATAGTTTCATATAATATATATACTATGTTGTTGTCAATGATAAATCGAATTTATAAACCAGAATTATATGAAGGATTAACACAACAAGAAGGAAGCGCGGATAATGATACTAAAGTAGATGAATCTATACCTGAATCTTCTACACCTGTGGAAACATCCGAGACTACAACTGAAACAACTGAAACAACTGAAACAACTGAAACAACTGAAACAACTGAAACAAATGAAGAAGATAAAGATACATCATCAAAAAGCGCTCAAGAAAGTATATTAACTACATCCAATTTCAATATGGTGATTATGTTTATTTTCCTGTATATTGTTGCGTATACAATTTTAGGAGTTTTCTACAAACACGATGGTAATATCACAATGTCTTTTCTTGTAGATATGATGTTTACAGTTATTGTTGCAGGAGTATTTTATGTGTTATACTACAGTTTAGATAGCAATCAACAACAAAAGCTATTAAATGAAAAATGGAAGGAAACGAAAGATTATGTCAATGACGAATACTCAATTGCTTATCAAGTAATATTTATAATATTATTTTACGCTTTCATCTACTTATTTAGAATTCCTATGGGAAGCGGTTCAAAACCAGCAGTCATCTTTGTAATTGAAACAATCGCCTGGTTATTATTATTATTCATACTCACTAACCAATTTTTTATTGCGGTATTTAATGCATCACTTGTAGACGATTTTGGTAAATTATTCGAAAATAAACTTGAAGTTCAAGACAAAGATGGCGATAGTGAAACACCTAAAGAAGCTCCACCCAAAGAAGAAGTATTCAATGTATCTGGAAATAAATATACATATGAGGACGCCCAGGCAGTATGTAAATCATATGGTTCCAGTTTAGCAACATACGATCAAGTAGAACAAGCATATAATAGCGGTGCTGAATGGTGTAATTACGGATGGTCTGCGAATCAAATGGCGTTTTTCCCCACTCAAAAACAAACATGGCAGAAACTTCAAGTATCAGATAAATATAAAAATGCGTGTGGACGTCCGGGTGTAAATGGTGGTTATATGCGTAATCCAAATATCCGTTTTGGTGTCAACTGTTTTGGTGTAAAACCCCAACCCACAGACGATGATTTAAAACGTATTGAGAAGAATGAACCCAGTATACCAATTCAAGACGATATGCAGAAAGAATTAGAAGAAAAATTTGATACTAGTTCGTTTGTATTAAATGGATTCAATTATAATAAATGGAATAAATAAGTGAATTTCATTTTGTAAGTTAAATATATAAATACAAAATGAAATATTTGGATATTTTAAAAAAACGATTTTCATCATATAAAATTGTATTACTTTTACTTATTACATTATTATTTACTCTTTTATACATGTTATTGGATGACAGTCATTTCAGTGGATTGAATAAAATACAAGAAACAATCAAAGATGAATTGATAAAAAAAAAGTTAGAGCAACAAGTAGATAAAGCAGTTGTAGAAAATTTCGCAAAAGAAGAGTCTTTTGAAAATGATGTGCTAAAAAATATCAAAATAGATCAAGCTACACGTAATGTAGAACGAGACGTTGACACACAAGACTTATCACCCGAAAATATTGAGCCATCGATGATGCAAAAGTTATTCAATCGTCTTTATTTTTCCATTTCTACAAGCACATTATTAGGTTTTGGAGATATATATCCAGTAACTAATATATCTAAAATATTCGTTATGATGCAGTCAATATCCACTCTCATATTGATTATTCTATGAGCGATTTTTACGTGTATTATTTACAAATTTGATATTCATAGGATCATACACTTTATCAAATAATATATCAAAGAATTTGCTGTCAATAGAATGTGTTTCTCGTTCTTCATTTACTTTCAAATTTGCCTTCATTCCTCCTTGGATTATTTCGCTATTGCACAATCCAATAGGACATGCTAAATTATTGAATTGTTCCATACTATATAATAATTGATGTATATATTAATCATTATACTTTTTTTAATTCATTTGACACTTTAATTTGTCGGTTATCCTTCAATGTTTTCATTATATATTTCAAATTATCATCTCCTGTAATGATTGTTTTCAAACACTCTTCTACGTAAGTAAATGTAAGAGGGCTATAATCTCTTTTTTCAACCATTTTGATTTGTGTATCTCCAATCGTTATTTGGGAACCGTTTCGCTGTTTCATAAAATTACAAATTTTATCATTTAACACATTTTTTTCATTACGCAAATCCCTTTGTTGTATGTTTAGTTCTTTACTTTTTTCATCTAAGGTGTTCCAATGCTTTATCATGTTTTTAATATCTAGTGACATTATTATATGTGTATTGTAGTCATTTCTTTAAGTTGTAGTGGTATAGATGACATTTTCATCGTATAATGAATTAATATCAATAACATGACGAATATCAAAATACAATAAATGGATATGATAATAAGATAAATGTATATCTCATTATACATCCATTCAAAAAATGGTTTAGATATGTCATTAATATCCTTTCTTATTTTTTCATCTTGGAATAATGATAATATTGTTTCCCGTATGTTCATAATCTAATTTTAATGTGTATTAAATTTCCAATATTTAAACTTATTCTGCGTTATACATACTAATTAAAAAGGTAATTAGACATTATATTATGAGCCAAAATATTCAGATATACGATTGTGAAAATTTCCCATTTGATGATTTGAAACTATCCAATCCAATCGCCCAAAGTGGGGGCACATATTTAATTCGATTTAGTCATAATAATCAACCTATATATATCCAACCACCTAAATGCTTTTCAAAACAAGGCGTTATACAGTCGAACCGTAAGTTTTTCATTGACTTAATGTTTAGTAATGAGAATGTTTCATTTATGGAATTTTTAGAGAAACTTGAAGAAAACAGCCAACAATACATATTTAAAAATAAAGAAAGTTGGTTTGACGGTAATATTGAATATAGCGACATTGAAAACTTCTTTCAGTCTCCATCCAAGATGTATAAATCCGGCAAATATTATTTAGTAAGGTCTACAATCCCAAGCGTATTGGGAAAACCTCAATTAACTATTTATGACGAACAAGAAAACAACATAGAACTTACCTCATTGACAAATGAGGATTCTATCATGTCTATATTAGAGGTATCTGGTATTAAATGTTCTGCGCGAACATTTCAAATTGTTTTAGAAGTGAAACAAATGATGAAGTTGCAGAAACAGAATATATTTTCAAAATGTCTATTTTCGTCCAAACCAGATATGATAACTCCTATTCCAGAAATACCAAAAGAAGATAAAATTGTTGAAGAATCAAACAAAAATATTGACAGTGAAAGTTTAGACATTGTATTAAATGATGAAGACGTCCAAGAAGAAACAGTGAATTTAAATTTAGTAGAAAATGAAACAAATGACAATCTTGTAGTAGAAGATACGGAAGAACACGAAGAAAATGAATTATTACTTATTGAGGATGTCAAAAATAACGAACAATCAGATGAAACTGTATCTGAAGAAAATAATTCTATTGATGTTTCATCATCAACCCAAGATAATGAAGAAATGAGAGAACAAGATAATCAAATAAAAATAGACATTGAAGATAACAATCAAATGTTTAGTCAAAATTTACAAGAATTGGAATTATGTGTAGATGATTTAGAAGTTCATGAACCATATTCTATCAATGAACGAAAAGATGTATATTACAAAATGTATAAAGATGCAAGAAAAAAAGCTAAAATCGCAAAAGAGTTGGCATTAGCGTCCTATTTAGAAGCACGTAACATAAAAAATACATATATGTTGGAAGATATTGAAAATAGTGATAGTGAAGATGAACTAGAAACTTTTGAAACCGCTAATTAATATAATAATAATCAAAATATATTATCCATTATTATTATATAATATGTTGAAAGAAATTCGCTCCGGTCTCATGAAATTCTTTACCATGGAAAAGGTTATTATGTTAGTAGCCCTTGCCATTTTAGCCTATATGTTATTTGCCTACGGTAATAACAAGGATTTAGTCATGGATTCCATGTCTAACTACGCTGTAATGGGCGATGTTGCTGTTGAAAAACCCGAAGAAGCCCCCAAGGTCGAAGAAAAGAAAAATGGATTAGCCAAAGTAGCAAACCCTGACGATTTATTACCTTCTGATGCCAACGCTCAATGGTCCAACCTTAACCCCAGCTCCGTCAACAAGGCCAAAGGTGTAATGGCCCCTGACCTTCTTCAAGCCGGTCACCACATCGGTCTTGACACCGTAGGCCAATCTTTACGCAACGCCAACCAACAATTACGCTCTGACCCTGTTATCCAAAAACAAGATATTGGACCATGGAACCAAAGCACAATTGAAGGCGATAACATGCGCAAGCCCTTAGAAGTAGGTGCTTAAATTAACCATATTCCATAATTTATACTATTCATTATGTATTATCATAATTATTTTGTATAATACATAATCTCATTATATACAAATAATGGTAAAAGATGACATTTTTACATACATTTTATTTCCTATTGTCCTTTTAGGAGCTGCGTATATTTATCTTGATATTAATGACGATTTTGATTTAAAATGCATAGTATCAAGTGTTGATGGAAATAAATATTGTGTCAGAGAACGCAGTAAAATAAACGATGCAGCTGATTTATTAGCGAAAGTCACACAAAAGTGTCAAGAATTGGCGAAATACATGGAAGAAAAGTATCCAGACAAAGAAAATGTAAAACGCCTTTGTTCTGGATTCGAGAAGACAGTAATAAAAGAAACACTTCCTACCAGCACATTTACGGCATATAGTGAAAACAAAGGAGAAAAAATTGCGTTCTGCTTGAATAAGAAAAAGGAAGATAATAATAATCTTATCGATGAAAATACGTTAACCTTTGTTGCTATTCACGAAATGGCCCATATTATGACAAAATCGATCGGTCATAAACAAGAATTCTGGGACAATTTTAAATTTTTACTTGAGAACGCAAAAGAAGCGGGCATTCATGAACCAATTGACTACTCAAAACAATCCAAAGACTATTGTGGTATGACAATTACAGATAATCCTTACTACAACCATTAATGATAATATATTAATATTGTTTAGATATTATTTGAATGCAAACAATTTTGAAAATAACTATATAATGTATATTTTATAGTTATTGTATATATATGAAAAAAATTATCTTGTATGACGGTTCAGGAAAACAAACTCAATGTATTGTTTTTACTGGAAGTAAAAAGAAACTACAGAATTCCGAGATGTTTAGTGAAATAGAATTGGAAACACTTAAAATTCATAATCCGTCTATTATACAATCTGAAATGTATATCTATAATGATGATAATATTAGAAGTATCAAAAAAAAGATTTTGAAAGAATTCAGCGAAACCACTTATGGATATGATGAAATATATCTTCATTCGGGTTCTGTTGTGAATTTTGGTGCAACGGGGTTTTACAATGAAATCACACATAACGGAAAACTTGTTCTATATAAAAACACGTTCGCGCAAATACGAATGAATTGCCAAATACCAATAAAAAATGGCGAAGAAGCCCATGATATTTATAACGAACACAACGTAAATGCGTTGGAAGTAAATGAATGCATGTTTTTCAATCCTGTTGGTATGGAATTTACACAATTTACCGATTACACGTTCTCCGCAAATCCATTTGATGTATTACAAACCGATGAAGAAATTTACAAATCAACTAGCAGTAATCTACTTGTGTCTATGGATAATAAAGTTTTACTTAATTTTGGTTCTCCTGATATTATTCATTGTTGCTTTGCCGAACAAATTTGTAGTTATGCTGTTGATAATAAGTTAAATGAAGAATATTTCATAAAAAATTACTATCCTCAATTATATCGTAAGGAAATCAAAAATAGTGATGATTTATTAAAACAGCGATCATTATTATTGAAAGTAAATAAGGATATTCTCAAGCCTTCATCATTTGAGTATTACAATAACATACATTTATTACACCAAATACAGGATAATAAAAAGAAGGATTTGGATTATATAAGTATAGGGCATAAAAAAATGGTGTTTGAACTTCTTCCTTATCAAGAGCTTAATCTACCCATTCATTCTATATTCAAAATTTTACACGTTTCTAACGAAATACCTATTATGAAATATACATTTTCGTCTAGTAGCGATAAACTTTTGCGTATATATACATTGATTTCACAGAAAAGCGGAAAATCTGAACCGTTGCTCTCCAAAAACACCATTACTAACTATTCTAACAAAAAACATCATAATAATACCATTTCATTTTTATTGAACAATAAAAAAGGTTCTGTTGTTGCGGATTTGTATAACTCAGGATTGATTAAATACACCATCGATTGGAATTCAATACAGTCAATTGAAGAAAGCGAGAAAGAAATAAAACAAATCACGTATCCATTAGTCAAAATGTTGAATGAAATATTATTACAATATAATATTAACATCGCATTTTTTGAGAACATTCTTAGTAAAGATATCAATATCATCAATATTGATTATCATAAAATAGTATCAACATTTGAGAACATCAAATTATCCAAGTGTAAACCACTTGTCGGTTCTGTATTTGATATTACAAGTGATAAACAACCTATCAAGCTCATGTATAAGCGCGTTGAAAATTACAAGAAAATGGATGCTATTAATAAACTGATTAACGACGTATACGAAGAAACGAATAATGAATCTAATGTTGTTGAAATGTTAAAAAGCAATTTCAATATGTCTAGTAAGGAAGCGATGGAAAAAGTATCACAATTTTTTTCAAGTTTTACACGCATTAATAATAAATTCACAAAGACAATTAATATTGCTGAAAGTCCGGGTTTCAGTTGTGTAATAAATTACAATTTGATAGAACATAAATTATCATTTGAAGTTTCAAATATCAATAACATTGAATATGTTGAATTTATAAACAAATACACAGATAGTTTGTTTATGGTGTTATTATCAAAGGAAAATATTGGTATGTCAAATAATATTATTGATAATGCGTGTAAACAAAAAGTAGTTGAAGACTTGTCACATCTAGATACTATGATTAGCACACAGGAAATTCAACAAGATATTATCCAACCTTTGAATTTTGTAGAAAAGGATGATATCAAAGATGATGATAGTGACGATGAATTATTATTTGATAACGATGACGATGACGAAGAAGATAGCGAAGAAGACGATGATGATGAAGAAGATAGTGACGAAGATGAAATGGATGGCGGCAATAATGAAAACCTATTGGAAAAAGGACACCTACTTGACGGTAAGTCTATTACACGTCCAAATATATTCTTCAAAAAATTAAAGGAAAAAGAACCAACATTATTCTTGACGAAGAAACAAGGCAAATTTGATGCATATTCTCGCATTTGTCCTTCTACAATGAGTCGCCAACCAATCCTTTTAACTGACGAAGAAAAGAAAGAAATTGACAAGAATTATAAAGGTTCATACGATCAATCCGTGGAATATGGTTCAGATCCAAATAACAAATTTCATTATATTTGCCCCAGATATTGGTGTTTCTTAACAAATACAAGTATTACTGAAGAACAAATGAAGTCTGGTATGTGTGGTAAAGTTATACCAAAAAAGGCATCAACCATACCCAAAGGACATTATGTATATGAATTTTACGATGACCGGGTCCACTTGGATGACAAAAATAAATATAGTTTTGCGAACCCTAGTTTTTTAAAGAACAAAACACATCCAGATGGAAAATGTATCCCGTGCTGTTTTGGTAATTCTTGGAAATCAAAAGCACAACAAGAGCGCATTCAAGAATGCACTACTAGTGCTAAGCCCAAATCTATGAAAAAGGGAATTAAGGATTTCATAAAGTCCGACAAACATAATACATATATCATAGATTTTAATACTTCACCTATTCCCGAAAATCGTCTAGGTTATCTTCACCCATCATTTGAAAAAATATTGGATATTGATTATAATAGTGTGAAGAGTAGTAATCCTCATAATTTGAAACCAAATACGTCTACATTACTTCGTCTTGGTTCAGACAATAGTATCCATAAATCATTCTTGGCTTGTTTACTACAAGTATACAAAGATTTCAAAAACATAAAATTCAAAGTCACTATGGAAAGCTTTATTGATACATTTACAAACCTACTTACAATTGATAAGTTCATTCAATACAACAACGGTTCTCTTATTTCCATATTCCATTCTAATAAAATTTCAAATGTAGATATCCATGAATATAAATACAGTATTTTGTATAATTCTCTTGACCTTACTAAGGAAACAGATTATTTATTCTTAGAAAAATGTATTTCTTCGTATCATAATTATAAAAACTATATCAAATCAAGCAAAACACACGTCGACCATACTTATTTATGGGATATTATTACTGATGATGATAATCCAATATTAGGACAGCCATTTAATCTTATTATTATGGAAATGTCCGATGATGACATTACAAACAATGTGAACTTCTTATGTCCTACAAATGCATATTCAAATCATATTTATAACTCAAAATGGAATAGTATTTTCATGATTAAAAACGGAATGTATTATGAACTTATATGTAATGTTGAAACGAAATCAGGTTTTGAACCGTCAATCAAAACATTTTTCAGGCTAGACTCAAATAATCATATTTCTATAATAATGAAGACAATTGTGAACCACACATTATCTGTATGCAAACCGAAGAAGAGTATTCCAAAAGCGCTAACTGAATTCGTTGAAAATATTGATGCTTCACGCATTGTTAATATATTAAAACAACACCAATACATTATTGTGAACCAAGTCATTAATTATCAAAGTAAAGTCATTGGTGTTGAAGTAAAAGAAAATGAAGACATGAAAACAACTATCTTTATTCCAAGCTTTCCATCATCCATTATGAAAGGTTATACTATATCTACGATGGATAATATTTATTGGAACGATTATGAAACTACCATTAAGAGATTAAAAGGAATTTCACAGAAGACGAAGAAAATATTATGTTCTCCACACAATAACGTAGCACAAGATGGAAAAATTATAGGTATTATTACACAAACAAATCAATTCGTTCAAATTGTTCCACCAATAGATGATGTCGATCAAAATAACGATCTAAAAACGATTAAGGATACAAATTTCATTCTTGCCGACAAAGTATTAACAAGTGAATCGAAAAGTAATAGTGAACGTATTAAATATGTTAATAATATACGATTAGAAAATGACTTCTATAATGCATTCAAAAATATCATTCGTAATATTTTGATCTACCCATCCAATAAAAAAATATTAGACAAGATGAAAGATTTCATACAGGATTCCACAATATTATTCAAATATAAATTGGAAAAAATGAATATGATTATTACAAAAATTATAGAAGATTTTATTGACTTTGTAGAATATGATGATAATGTATTACACCAATTGGATACAATTACAAATTGTGTTGATAGTCAAGATAAACAATATTGTTCCTCAAAATCACAAAATGGTATAAATAAGTTGTTGATTCCCAGTAAAAATCTAAATGACAATAGTATCAAAAATAGAGATTTGTATATCGAAAAGATTTCATATGATATTATCTATAACAAAAATATTCAGGATTATTTTTTCAGCAATAAGTTAGCAGTTTATATTCCTGATACATTCTACAACGTCAATAAGAATGAAATTATTATTCCTTCTACACTTATCCAAAATATATTAAAAACTAAAAATGATATTGTAACACAAGCAGAAACCGCGTATATTACTCAAAATGTGTTTGATAATGCTATTCCTGAAATTACACAGAATTATACTAATCAGATTATTAGAACAAGTGTCAATATAGAGACACTTGATGATGTAAATATAAATAGTTGTATTGAGAAGTATAGTAATCAATTGTTAGGTTCCCCGAGTCTTAAATGGAACACCCTTTTACCATCAACAGGTGAAATATTGTTTGGCAATATTCAGGATTGTTCTTATTACATTTGTCAACACATATACAAAATGTATTTCTCCGAAGACATACAAGTAAATGAAGTCAAGAATAAAATATGGTTGGAATATAAGAAATATCTTGAAAAATACAACGTCGCGATTAATGATATTCTTACTAACGAGTCGAAAAAACCGCTTATTGATTCTATCAAAAAAGGTTCTTTGAGTCACTTTTCAATGATATATGACAATAAAGATTATTATCTTAGTCTCCTGGATTTTATTGTATTTGCAAACAATATTAATATACCTGTAATGTTTATCAATAACACTCCAATAAAGCATTTACAAATAAAGAATAATTTTATATTGTCTGGTAATGATATCGATACAAGCAAAAAATACTTCATCGTTCGCATTCACAATATTGATAGTAAGCATAAGTTCTCTTTACTAAACGGCCAATATTTCCTATCTGATATTAATGATTATCAAATCATTATTGATAAGTATATTCATAGTTCATTTGAAGACATTATTGCGAATTACACACTATAGTTCAATAATAGGAGGTTTATTATATTATTGAATAAACTATTTACACAGGCATTATACGTGCTAGGTTGTCATTCTGTTTTTTTCTGTGATACCATCTTCGCAGCTTCTTGTGTATTTCTGAACCAAACATTTGATAACTCACATATATTATGTAACTAATACCAAGTGATCCTAGAACTATTGCAGCGATTATGGATGGTTCTACATCGTCATCGTCATTGTAACTTGTATTTAATAGTTTATCATCATCAAATATGGTTGTTGTGTTGGATGTAGGAATCATTGTAGGAAGGCTTGTAGGTATTCCAGTAGGTATTCCAGTAGGTATTCCAGTAGGTATTCCGGTAGGCATACCAGTAGGCATATCTGACATTTTTAAATAGTTATAACTTAAATTTATATAGTTTTATATGCATTGTTATTATTGATACTTTAAATAGTTAATAAATATAATAATTTATAGTAACTTACAGTAATGTTGTAAAATTAGCTTATGCAGTGCTATGCAGTAAATACCAAAATTTTACGTTTTTCGGATTTTTTCTTCGAAAAAAAAGTGGAACGAAATTTTCAAAAGTGGACATTTTTAAAAATGTCCA
>Ga0181596_10004333_pt1 | contig 12902 bp, 10 predicted proteins | sample 041ome_6_FD_148655 | JGI IMG/M metagenome (GOLD analysis project Ga0181596, IMG submission 148655) | Coastal salt marsh microbial communities from the Groves Creek Marsh, Skidaway Island, Georgia - 041402US metaG (spades assembly) | ecosystem: Environmental > Aquatic > Marine > Intertidal zone... | reverse complement strand
AATGCGGCTTTATGATTTCGGGCGAAGGACATACAATCTATGTCTCGGGCGACACGGATGTTATGGCGGATATGGCCATTTTCAACGACCTTCACCATCCCGATATCGGGATTTTAGCGGCGGGCGGTCACTTTACCATGGATATGAAACGTGCGGGATATGCGGCGGCGAAATTCTTTGATTTCAAAACAATTATCCCCTGTCATTATCGGACGTTCCCGATTTTGGAACAATCAGCCGATGTTTTGGCCGCCGCAGTTCCAAACGCGCAGGTCATTGAACCGCAGGTTTTGCAAGCAATAGAAATCTAATTACATCTGGTCAGGGCGATAAAACCCCGCTAGAGGACGCGTAAATTCACCAAGGAGCATTCCAATGTCAGACATCATTCGTATCGAAACAGGCCCCCGCATGAGCCAAGCCGTGGTTCACGGCAACACCATTTACTTGGCTGGCCAAGTCGCCAATCCCGGCGCCTCTGTCACCGAACAAACCAAAGGCATCGTGGACAGTATTGATCGGCTGTTGGCCGAATGCGGGTCCGACAAAACACGCATTCTGTCTGCCCAAGTCTGGCTTGCCGATATGGCGGATTTTGCTGAAATGAACGCGGTTTGGGATGCATGGGTCCCCCAAGGTCACACCCCTGCCCGCGCGGCAGGCGAATCTGCGCTTGCCACACCTGAGTACCGTGTGGAAATCATCGTTGTGGCGGCAAAAGCCTAATCAACGTCAAAAACAACCTCATCCAGCCCAGCGCGTTCCGTACGAAACGCATTGGCTGGATGATCGGGATCGGCATAGCCAAACGATATCGCGCAAAGCACATCGCGCGCCGCATCCAGACCAATCACATCGCGCACAATCGCCGCCTTGCCGGCAACCGCAGCCTGTGGAATCGTGGCAACCCCGTGCGCGCTTGCGGCGAGCGTAAACGCCGTAACAAATGCCCCACAATCCAATGCGCCATAGGCCCCCAGTTCGCGCGGCGTTGAAATGATCGCCACATGCGGCGCACCAAAAAAACGATAGTTTTCCATCATTTGACGAATGGAACCGTCGCGATCCCCCTTCTTGACCCCCACCGCATCATAAAGCTGCCAGCCACAGACCGATCTGCGATGCTTGTAAGCCCCTGAATAGCGTTCAGGAAAGGCGATATCGGGGGCCTCTTGCCCATCTTGGGCCGCCTGCAACAAACGTACAGACAATCGATCCCGCGCACGGGGCGACAAAAGATGCAGCTGCCATGGCTGCGAATTGCACCAACTGGGTACTTTTTGCGCCGTTGCAACGATTGCGTCGATCACCTTTCGGTCAACGGATGTGTCCAAGAACCCGCGGCATGAAAACCGCCGATCCATGATTGTGTTCAAGACTTGGATATCTGTCATCTGATCACCGTCCTTTGGCCGCTGCGGCCCATGCGAGAATGGCATCGCGATCCCCGTCACGATGCGGAATTTGTCCATGCGGCGCGTCATAATTTGAAAACCGTGGCGCAGGTGCGGCGCTTAGAACGCCATCGGTGTTTTCCCAAATCCCACGCGCGGCGACATGCGGATGCATCGCTGCACGATCAGGTGACAAAACAGGTGCGACGCAAGCATCCGTTCCGTCAAAAAGGGCGGCCCAGTGATCTTGGGGGTGCTGCGCAAACATCTCTGTCAATCGCGCGCAGGCTTTGGGCCATTGTGAGGTGTCATAGGGCCTTGCGAAATCATCATCCGCGCCAAGGTCCATCACCGTCAGGAACAGCGCATAAAACTGGGGTTCAATACATTGCACACTGATATACCGCCCATCCGCACAACGATAGACGCGCGACCAATGCGGCCCGTCCAAAAAGCTCTGGCCGCGCTGCATCGACACCCCGCCGATGGATTGCAGCGACATCACAAGGTTCATCATATGCGCGGACCCATCGACAATGGCGGCATCCACGACAGTGCCGACACCGGTTTTCATCGCTTGGATCAGGCCAGACAAAACCCCCGCGACCAGATAGAGCGCGCCGCCCCCTATATCACCCACAACTGTGGCGGGCGTTTGGGGGATCGCATCAGGCGTCCCCGCATAATGCAAGGCGCCCGACAGCGCGATATAGTTCAAATCATGCCCTGCCACATGTGACAGCGGTCCTGATTGTCCCCACCCTGTCATGCGACCAAATACCAACGCGGGATTGTCACGCATCACGACATCCGGCCCGAGGCCCAGCTTTTCCATGACACCGGGGCGAAACCCTTCGATCACCGCGTCGGCCGCTGCAATCAGATCCCGCGCAATTGCAACATCTGCCGTCTCTTTCAGGTTTAGCGAGATGGATCGTTTTCCTGCGTCCAACGGGCTTTGCGCCGATTTAGCAGGGGAATGGCCGTCATCTTTGCGATGAATAACAATCACATCCGCGCCCAATTCTGCTAACATGCGCCCCGCAAAGGGCGCGGGACCCAAGGCTTCGACTTCTATGATTGTAACACCAGCAAGCATTTGGGCATCCTTTCACGCTTAACACTATTCACATTTGACACAGTCGCAAGCGCACAAAATCGGATTTTTAAGTGACCTTCCGTCATCTCTATGCTAGCGTTTTCAAAAAATGGGCAGTCACATGAAACGAATAGATCGCGCGGAAACACCGGCTGAGAAAATCGCCAAGGGCGAATTTATCTTGGTGATCGCCGAAAGGATTGCACGGGACACCGGTCTGGACGGGTTGTCAATGAACGCCCTGAGTGCCGCATGCAATGTCGCCAAGGGGACGCTGTATCTTTATTTCAAAACGCGGCATGAAATTTTGGCAGCACTTTTTGTAAAATCGCTTGGGGACTGGATCGCGCGGTTTGAACGAACGCTGACAAACACGATGTCATACGATGATTTTTGCCAAACCTACGCCGCAACACTGATCCAAGACGATTTGATTTTACCACTTATGCATGCGGCGCATGATCAATTTGATGCCGGACTGCCAGACGAAACATATCAAGAGATGATGGAATCGTTCCAGCAGATGTTGGACCGACAAGCACAAATTTTTTGCGACGCGCTGAATATTGATTCTGAAACCGCGTCGCGTGCGGTCTGGGCATTTTATACTGCTGCGCTTGGGGCGGGGCATTTTGGCGCAGTTGAACGCAAACGCGCGGCGTTGTCATCCGACATCGTACACTTCCGCGATGCGCTGCGGTTTGAAACGATGTTTCTAAATGTGGTGTCCCAGCTCAATCTGGGCGGGCACAGCCGTTAGATTACAAATATTTATATCTAATTTACTTGACAGATTGCAGGTGCGCGGTCTTCACTGAGGGTGACGCAGACCGATGTGAGAGGCCATTCAAACCAACCAATTCGCGAAACACTGCGATATTGGTGATAAGAACACGCTTTGATTATTAAGTGTTGCGCAGAAAAAACTGGTAATATAACCTTACCAATACAGCGGCCCGTTGGAAGGCCGTAGAATCGAAATGCAAACAGTGAGGAGTAATTGCATGGAACGTCGTAAGTTTTTGAAAGGTGCCGCACTTGGCGCGGGCGCGGTGGCACTTGCCACACCTGCCGTGTCACAGAGCACACGCACAATGACAATCGTTTCCACATGGCCACGGGACTTCCCGGGCTTGGGTATGTCGGCGCAGCGCTTTGCACAGCGCGTTGTCGAAATCTCCAATGGTGCGATTCAAACAGAATATTTCGCAGCCGGAGAACGTGTTGGCGCATTCGATGCGTTTGACGAAGTGTCTTCTGGCAACGCAAACGCGTATATCGGCGCGGATTACTACTGGACTGGTAAACACCCAGGCTTCGCGTATTTCACATCTGTTCCATTTGGCATGTCCACACAAGAATGGAACGCATGGATCAAATACGGCGGCGGCCAAGAGCTTTGGAACGAACTGTCCGGCGAATTTGGTACAGTGAAATTGCCAGTTGGTTCAACAGGTACCCAAGCGGGTGGTTGGTTCAACAAAGAAATGGAAAGCCCAGACGACTTTAAAGGTTTGAAAATGCGTATGCCAGGCCTAGGTGGTCAGGTTATCACAAAAATGGGCGCGTCTTCGGTATCTTTGCCAGGCGGCCAAATCTATGAAAACCTTGTATCTGGCGCGATCGAAGCGACCGAGTGGGTTGGTCCATACAACGACTATTTCATGAAGTTCTATGAAGCGTCGAAATACTACTACACCGGTGGTATGCACGAGCCAGGCGGCGGTCTTGCACTAGGCCTGAACGCATCTTGGTGGGGCTCTTTGACCGATTGGGAACGCACAGTCATCACAGCTGCTGCCTATGAAGAGCATGCTGCGTCACATGACGAAGCTATGGCGAAAAACGGCGAGTACATGCAAAAGCTGATCGACGAACAAGGCGTTCAAGTTCGCAACTTTAACGACGACATCTGGGATGCGTTCGGTGTGGCGGCGGAAGAAGTGTTCGAAGAAACCCGTGCGCACTCTGCATTGGCGACGAAAATCGACGATCATTTCCAGCAAAAGCTGCGTGAAATCGGCGGCACTATCGCGTCGTTGGAAGGTACATTTATCAACCAACGTAACCGTATCTTGGGCATTGGTGGCTAAGTCGGCGAACAGCTGATCTATGGCGAGGTTTGTGTTGGCAGGCCTCGCCATTCCTATATCGTGCCGGTCCACATACGCCGTCATCATGACATTCGGTCCGGCGATATTTCGCAGAATTTAATTTTGTGAATTCAGACACATTTTCCTTTTGGAGAGGGCACATGTCAGATTTGGGCAATTCCCCCAATGTCGAAAAGCATGGTACACCTGCCATCCTGCCGCGTTTGTTCGGTTGGGGATCTTTGGCGGTTCTTGCTGGTTTTTTGATCAATAACATCCTGAACATTGGATATGGCACACCACGCGTTACTGAAATCCCGACGGTCGGGATGTCAGGCGGGGCGTTGATCACTGTTGGTATTTACGTTGTTGGTTTGGTCATTGCGTTGGCATATGTCCGTTCGACCCCGAACCAGTCGCTGCGGTGGGATGCGCAAACCATCCACAATTTCAACTGTTATCTGGTTCGCGCCCTGTTTTGGAGCGTGTTCATCGTTGGGATTGCGGACGCGGCCCTGTCGTTCCTGCGTGTTGAAGAAGTCTTGAACCTTTGGTTCACGGTTGAATTTGCCCGTGAATTTGGACGCGCGGCGTTTGTGGCCCCCTATATTCACATGCCCTTGATCGTTGTGGCCTTTACATTGGCCCGCTTTACCCCGACACTCGGGTTCCATTGGCTGGCCGCGTTGATTGCCGCCGCCGAATTGGGCATCGTGCTGTCGCGCTTTATTTTCTCATATGAACAGGCGTTCATGGGCGATCTGGTTCGCTATTGGTACGCGGCCTTGTTCCTGTTTGCGTCCGCCTATACCCTTTATGACGAAAGTCACGTTCGGGTTGATATCGTGTTTGCCGGTCTGAATTCCCGCGCCAAGGGCAAGGTGAACGCCATTGGCACTGTGTTCTTGGGCATGTCCACGGCTTGGGTGATCTTGATCGTTGGGTTTTCTGGCCCAACTTCGATGATCAACGCGCCTGTGCGCACCTTCGAAGTGTCCCAATCCGGCAGCGCAGGCATGTATATCAAATATCAAATGGCTGTCTTTATCGGCCTGTTCGCTATCACCATGCTGATCCAATTTGTCAGCTATTTCCTAAGTGCAATCGCAGACAAACGGGATGAACCTGGTCGCCGCGAAATCACTGCTGTTTCTCACTGAGGTCTATGATGGAACTGTTTTTTCTTCTTATCTTAGTCGTCATTATGGCAGTCGCGTTGGGGTCGGGTTACCCCGTTGCTTTCGCACTGCCTGGTGCGGCGATTATCACGATTACGCTTGCGGCTGTGGCAGGATACCTGACCATGGGCAACACGGCGGCGTTTTTCCATTCGGGCGGCCCCTATGAATGGTTGTCAGCGGGGGTTTTGAACCTGCGCGGCGTCTATTGGGAGGTCGAGCGAGACACGCTCATTGCGATTCCTTTGTTCATTTTCATGGGCATCATGCTGCAACGCTCAAAAATTGCCGAAGATCTGTTGGTCACAATGGCACAGTTGTTCGGTCCGGTGCCCGGTGGTTTGGGGATTTCTGTTGTGTTCGTGGGCGCATTGCTGGCCGCGACAACGGGGATCGTTGGTGCGACCGTGGTTGCGATGGGGATGATTTCTCTGCCCGCTATGTTGCGCAACAACTATTCGCCATCACTTGCGACAGGGACGATTGCCGCCTCTGGTACCTTGGGGCAGATCATTCCGCCATCAATCGTGTTGATCATCTTGGCGGACCAATTGGCATCCGCCACGGACCAAGCGTCAACAGCGCGTAAAGCCTTGTTCAAAGAAACAACTGGCGAATTGCAAATGCCATCGGTCTTTGACGTGGGATCGACATCTGCGGGCGAAATGTTCCTTGGCGCCTTTGTGCCGGGTCTGTTGTTGGTCGCAATCTATATGGTCTACATCCTGGGCTATGCAATCATCAAACCCAAGTCGGCCCCAGCCGTTCCTTACGAAGGATCCTATGACCGCAAATTCCTTGGCACGGTGCTGCTGACGCTGGTTCCGCCGCTTGCTTTGATCTTTTTGGTGTTGGGATCGATCATCACAGGGATCGCAACCGTGAACCAAGCCGGCGCAATCGGCGCGGCGGGTGCATTGATCATGGCAGGTTACCGTCTTGAAGGGGATCACAAGTACCCATTCGCCCCTGCGATTGTGTCAATCCTTGGTCTATTGGTCGTGGCCTTTGCCTTGATGAACTATCCCATGAACGTGAAAGCAGCGCAAACAGCCGAAGACTTTATGGGGATCACAATCGGTGCCGTCGGCACCGTGATGATCCTTGTTGGTGTCGTTTGGTCGGCCTTCCGTGCCTTTAAGATCGAAGATACGCTGAATGGCGTGATGATGGAAACTGCCAAAACAACTGCGTTGGTTTTCGTCATCCTGTTGGGTGCAGCCATGTTGACCGCGGCCTTCCGCGCCTTTGGGGGCGAAGAATTGGTTCGCGAATTCCTGGTATCGTTGCCCGGTGGGTTCTGGGCGCAATTCATCATCGTTATGGCGGTGATCTTTGTATTGGGCTTCTTTTTGGACTTTATCGAAATCGCGGTTGTGGTTGTGCCGATTGTGGCGCCGATTTTATTGGCTGATCCGTCTGCCAACATTACCGCAGTTTGGTTGGGTGTGATGATTGGTTTGAACATTCAAACATCGTTCCTCACGCCGCCCTTTGGCTTTGCGCTCTTTTATCTGCGGGGTGTTGCACCCGCGACGGTTAAAACAATTTCGATGTACAAAGGTGTCGTTGCCTTTATCTCATTGCAGTTGTTGGCGCTTTTGATCGTTGGGTTGTACCCGCCACTGGTGAACTATCTGCCAAACCGATCAAGCTTTCTGTCAGAATCTGCGCCCCCCCCGCGCAACCCGCGTCTTCAGTTCTGTCTTGATCAATTTGTCATGGACGAATTGGCGTCAGGCACGTCGACCACGTTGAACGCGATTGAAATGGCAAAAGCGATCAACACCGCAAACATGCCAAAAGATTTGGTCAAGCTGTTGGCGTCATCGACAAAATCCGCGGATCAAGCAATCGCAGGATTGGGTGAGATCACAGCATCAGTCGATGCCGTATCCGCCGCAGAGGCAGATTATCGTCCAACATTGGTCTTTGTGCGTGGTTTGGAAAAGCAGATGCGCAATATCAAAGAACATCGTGACGTGATCGAGATGGAAGTCAGCCGTATGAATGACGACAATCCAAGACGCGGCGAATTGGTCGCGCAATTGGATGATATGAGCGCCGAAATCGAAGCCTATCGCGCACAAATCCCTGCGAATTGGGATGACATGCACGATACATTCAAGGTGCTAACCGACGCAGAAACCAAAGCGCGCAATACTTATCGCCGTGCCGCAGACAGCGCCTATGAGGATGCGGCCATGGCTATGGCGATGTTGGATGGCACACAAAGCTATCTGGCGTTGGAAGCTGATTTGATTGCGTTGAAAACTGTGATCGAAACCGCCGAATTTGACGTCTCAGAAGAGGCCACAAAAGAGATGGAGCGCGCTTTGCGTGACATCGAAGGGTCAGACGACGTTAAAAAGGCTTTGGGCAACGTCAAAAAATCGCTCGATAAGCGCAAGCAAGACCGTGAAAAGGCGCTCAAAGACTTTGAAAAAGTTATGACCGCCTATGAAGGTCAAAAAGAATGGCGTGCCTTGGCAGAAACCCAAGTGCGCGGTGATCTGAGCGCATATTTGGACGGTATTCGTGGCACAATCGGTGCCCGCGCCCAAGATCGTCTGACACGGGATCAGGCGCTGTATCTGGCGTCGTGTACTGCCAACCACAAAGATTTGTCACTGAATTTCTAGGACATTTCTGATCAACACTTCAAAGGGGCTGCGCTGCGGCCCCTTTTTCTTTTGCGCGATCAAACGGACGCGACATGCTTGATTTTTCCGGCCCATACGAATATGTGTTGTCGACCCAACGATGGCAGTGTTCGACCATGATTAGCTATAGCTTGAAATGTGACAACGATCATACATTCGACAGCTGGTTTGCATCCGCTGATGCGTTTGACAAACTGTCTGGTGCGGACATGGTGACCTGTAACATCTGCGGATCGACCAAGGTGCAAAAGGCGATCATGGCGCCGCGTGTCTCGACCGGCAAAGCCGCAGAAACGACACCCCTGATGGCACCAGATGATCACACCGCGCGTGCCATCCAAGAGATGCGCAAAAAGATCGAAGCCAATTCGGATTATGTGGGAAAAAACTTTGCCGCAGAGGCGCGCAAAATGCATCTTGGGGACGCACCAGAACGGTCGATCTATGGCGAGGCAAAACCAGAAGAAGCAAAGTCCTTGATCGAAGACGGGATAAACGTTGTGCCCCTGCCATTTATGCCGAACCGAAAAACCAATTAAGTGTGCGGTTATATGTTGCACCTGAATTGATTGTATCTTGTATCTGATCGCGCAAACGCATAAACCCGCCGCAATTCAGGGATAAAGGGAAAGTCATGCCCGTCTTAGTCATGAAATTTGGCGGAACGTCCGTCGCAACGTTGGATCGAATTAAACGTGCCGCAAAGCGCGTCGCGCTTGAAGTTGCCAAGGGATACGATGTTATCGTCATCGTATCAGCCATGTCTGGCAAGACGAATGAATTGGTTGGTTGGGTGAACGAAACCTCGCCTTTGTATGACGCCCGCGAATATGACGCGGTGGTGTCGTCCGGTGAAAACGTCACCGCAGGCTTGATGGCATTGACGTTGCAAGAAATGGACATCCCCGCCCGCAGTTGGCAAGGATGGCAAGTGCCTTTGATCACGACATCTGCCCATGCCGCAGCGCGGATCGAAGACATTCCAAATGAAAATATCAACGCGAAATTTGCCGAAGGCATGAAAGTCGCCGTCGTGGCAGGATTTCAGGGTATTTCCAAAGAAGGCCGCATCACAACATTGGGCCGCGGTGGATCGGATACGACCGCCGTTGCCTTTGCCGCCGCTTTTGATGCGGAACGCTGTGACATCTATACAGACGTTGACGGTGTTTATACCACAGATCCGCGTATTTCTGAAAAAGCCCGCAAGCTTGATAAAATCAGCTTTGAAGAGATGTTGGAATTGGCGTCTTTGGGTGCCAAAGTCTTGCAAACGCGATCCGTCGAATTGGCGATGCGCTATAAAGTGAAATTGCGTGTTCTTTCAAGTTTCGAAGAACCATCAGATAACGCAGGTACATTGGTCTGCGCCGAGGAGGAAATCATGGAATCCAACGTTGTATCGGGCATTGCATATTCCCGTGATGAAGCGAAAATGACCCTTGTGTCCGTCGAAGATCGCCCAGGCATTGCGGCCGCCATCTTTGGCCCATTGTCGGATGCTGGCGTGAACGTTGATATGATCATCCAGAATATCGGCGAACACGGTCTCACGGACATGACATTTTCCTGCCCAACCGACCAAGTGCTGCGCGCCCAAAAGGCATTGAACGCCACCAAAGACAGCGGTGCGTTGAAATTCGAAGAATTGATCGCAGACACCAATGTGGCAAAAATTTCCGCCGTGGGCATTGGCATGCGTTCGCAATCCGGCGTTGCGGCCAAGATGTTCAAGACTCTTTCTGATGAAGGAATAAACATTAAGGTCATTGCGACATCAGAAATCAAAATTTCTGTGCTGATTGATCGAAAATACATGGAACTTGCGGTTCAGGCGTTGCATGATGCATTCGAGTTGGAGAAAGCATCCTAAGGGGGCACCACGCCCATGCCACATCGGCGAGAAAGCGACAGTCGCAAGCTATTAGGCCGCTTGCGCGATACCATGGCCGAAGAGGCCAAGGGACAAGAGCGGCTTGATAAAATCACCCATCTGATTGCGGATTCGATGGGAACAGAGGTGTGTTCCATCTATCTGTTCCGTGACGAAGACACGCTTGAGCTTTGCGCGACCGAAGGTTTGAACCGCGAATCTGTGCACCAAACCCGCATGCGTTTAGGTGAAGGTTTGGTGGGCCAAGTCGCCAAAACCAGCAAATTGGTGAACACCGCCGACGCACCGTCGCAAAAGGGCTTTCGCTATATGCCCGAAACGGGCGAAGAAATCTATTCGTCGTTTCTTGGCATTCCAATCCAACGTTTGGGCGATACATTGGGCGTTTTGGTGGTACAATCCAAAGTGGCCCGCGAATTTTCTGCTGATGAAATCTATGCACTCGAAGTGGTTGCGATGGTGCTGGCCGAAATGGCAGAACTGGGTGTTTTTGTCAGCGAAGAAACAGGCGTAAAAGCGCTTCACCAACGTCCAACCCTGTTTCGCGGAAGCACCGCACAAGAAGGCGCTGCCAAGGGTCATGTCTGGCTACACGAACCCCGCGTTGTCGTGACAAACCTTGTGTCCGAAGACCCCGACGCCGAAAAAATCCGCCTCAATGAGGCTGTCACAACGCTTCGCAATCATGTTGACGATATGATTGATAATGCTGCGGGGGGCGACAAAGAACAAATCGAGGTGCTCGAAGCCTATCGCATGTTTGCCAATTCGCGCGGATGGATGCGGCGCATCGAAACCGACATTGACTCAGGTCTGTCTGTCGAAGCCGCTGTTGAAAAGGAACAATCCTCGGCCCGCGCGCGCCTGTCCAAGGTGACAGATCCCTATATGCGCGACCGCTTGCATGATTTGGATGATCTGTCGAACCGCTTGTTGCGTATCTTGACAGGCCAAGGCCGCGACACCGGCGCGGAAATGCCCGACAATCCGATCCTGATTGCGCGCAATATCGGCCCTGCCGAGCTGTTGGATTATGGTCGATCCCTAAAAGGCATCGTATTAGAAGAAGGTTCCGTCGGCAGCCACGCCACCATCGTTGCCCGCGCCTTGGCGATCCCTTTGGTGATTCACGCGAAAAACATCACAACCGAAGCCCTAAACGGCGATCCCATTTTGGTGGACGGCGAACAAGGCGTTGTGCATTTGCGTCCCGATGATTTGGTTTCAAGCGCCTTCGATGACAAGATTGCGATGGAAACGCAGGCCCAGCAAAAGTACCAAAAGTTGCTGGATAAAACCGCAACAAGCCGCGATGGTCGCACGATCAAGCTGACTATGAACGCAGGCTTGATGGCCGATTTGCCCAGCTTGACAAGTTCAGGCGCCGAGGGTGTGGGATTATTCCGCACCGAGCTGCAGTTCCTTATTCGGTCCCAAATGCCCAAACGGTCCGAACTCAGCGCGCTCTATTCGCGTATTTTGGACGCCGCAGGCGGAAAACAGGTTGTGTTTCGAACCTTGGACATCGGGTCAGACAAGGTTTTGCCATATATGGCGCATGTTGACGAACCCAACCCTGCCCTTGGGTGGCGCGCCATTCGTGTAGGATTGGACAAGCCCGGCGTGCTGCGGATGCAGTTGCAGGCGCTCTTGCGCGCGGCGGCAGGGCGACCTTTGTCCGTTATGTTCCCGTTTATTGCCCAAGTCGAAGAATTTGATCGCGCCCGCGCCGAAATGGATCGCGTATTGGATCGCGAACGCAAACTGGGGCACCCTATTCCAACACAGTTGCGCGTTGGCGCAATGCTTGAAACACCGTCGCTGGCATTTTCACACAAATCATTTTTCGAATCTGTCGATTTTATTTCGATTGGCGGAAACGATTTAAAACAATTCTTCTTTGCCGCAGATCGTGAAAATGAATTGGTACGAAAAAGGTATGATACCTTAAATTTATCCTTCTTGAACTTATTAGAACTCATCGTTTCACGCTGTCGTGAGACAAATACACCGCTTTCATTTTGTGGTGAGGATGCGGGCCGCCCGATTGAAGCTGTTTGCCTGGCCGCAATCGGCATTGAATCATTATCAATGCGCCCGGCTTCAATCGGACCTGTGAAAAGCTTGATATTGAATACAAATTTATCAGAGCTTTATGCTGGAATCCACAAGGCCCGTGAACAAGGTGTCCAATCTGCAAGACAAATAGCAGAAGAAATAATTTCAAATAACACTAAATAAGTAATAGCCTAAGCTATTCATTTTAATATCGTATTCGGACATACGAATTTATTTAGTATTCCTTTTATCCACAGACTAACCCCTAAGGGTAATACACGAAAGGTATTGTCATACGCTATCTTGTCTATATATCAAGACAAAGGTTTATAAAATTACATTCGATAGAATTATAATATTGACGATTTACCAATCCCTGACCGATTGGCCAAAATCTCCGGTGACACACAGTGCCGCGGTTGAGGGTGTCAAACGCAATGCAGAAACCCCCAAGGCGACTGCACCTATATTTCACGACCAAATTCCAGCGTTTGAAATCCCAAAACATCTTGATGCGGATACG
>Ga0181596_10004329_pt1 | contig 12911 bp, 9 predicted proteins | sample 041ome_6_FD_148655 | JGI IMG/M metagenome (GOLD analysis project Ga0181596, IMG submission 148655) | Coastal salt marsh microbial communities from the Groves Creek Marsh, Skidaway Island, Georgia - 041402US metaG (spades assembly) | ecosystem: Environmental > Aquatic > Marine > Intertidal zone >... | reverse complement strand
CTCTGCCGTCAGCACCATCTCAACCTGAAAGCCCGCGGCGAGGCCGGCCTGCGGCCATCGCGTCGTGGTGTGCCTGTTGTTGCTCTCAGCAGCAGCCTGTCCCATCGACGCCACACTTCTCAGGGGCGAGGCAGGCGGTGTGCTTTGTGCCCAGAGAGAACAAGAGCCCAGAGGGCGTGACCTCCATGCCAGCGACGGGATACTGCGAGATCACGCCATCCTCATACTCCACCTCAAGCGGCAGTTCGTCGGTGGCCAACAGCGGCTCCGCGACCGCCATGATGCTGGCGAGTGTGTTGGTCTCGAGCCGGTGGTCGGTGTCGTTGGCTACCCACACCTGCAGCAGGCATGACGTTGCCGATCGCACCGTGCCACCACAGTCGATGAAGTCCTTCTGCACCTTGCCGACCTCAGTGATGTGGTAGTGGGCAGGCACAAACGACTGATCCGGCAGCATCCAGTGCATCTTCACGCCGGGGTGCTTCGCCAAGGCCGCACAGAACTCTTTGACGGTCACAGGTTGTCCTTTCGGCACAGGTCAGCAGAGAGGGAGAGGGCACGCCGAGCCATGTCGCACGGGCAGCGACCGCGTTGCCAGGAAACGAGCGACCTGTAATGTACCGCAACCACCGGAGAACCTATCCGCCCTTCAAAGCCGCAGCCCGCCGGTCCATAATCAGACCACGCATCTGATGCGAAGGGCCCGTAGCTCAGCGGTTAGAGCAGGGGACTCATAATCCCTTGGTCGCGTGTTCGAATCACGCCGGGCCTAGTTTTCATTCGGCGTTGTCATTCGACGATAGGCGGCGTGCGGAGCACATGCGGAGCCGGGACCATGTGACGGCTGTTACGCAGCACAGGCCACTGGCGAGCACAGAACGCTCAGCAGCAGAATCCGCTGGTTAAAAGTTGGCAAAAAAGATCTTTTTGGCTTCGAGTTCTGCTGGGGCGCCGACAAAACCCCACGCCTCGCTCTGCATCATTCCTTCGCCAAGCCGACCCATCCACAGTCGTCCGCGGGCAGACTCCTGCGAACTGGCGACTCTTCCAACGATGTCGTCGCGACCGTCGCCGTCAGCGTCACCGGTGATGATCCCAGTCCAGTTCACGCGTCGACTCCAATAGCCAACGAGCGTGTTGGTTCGCAGGCCGCCAGCGGTTCCGTCTGACATGAGGCCCCACCACTGGCCGTTCGAAGCTCGCCCCACGATGTCTGTACTGCCGTCGCCATTGAAGTCGCCCGAGGCGACACTCGTCCATTCGGTCCGAGTTGACCACCCACCAATCAGCTCGTTGTTGAATCCGATCACATCTGGCTTTGCCATCGCGGCCCACCACTGCCCATTCGCCGCTCGACCGACGATGTCGGTCTTTCCATCGGCATTGAAATCACCGGTGGTGATATCCCCAAATCCAAGGGCTGGACTCCAGACTCCAAGCGCTGCCACATCACCTGTGCCGTCTTCGTTGCCGAGTGCACCCCACCACACTCCACTGTCTGCGAGCCCGGCTATGTCAGCCATGCCATCGCCATTGAAGTCCCCAACAAGAACCTCTGCCCAGACAGCCTCCGCCGTCCATCGTGCCAGTCGCTGATTGGTAAAGCCGAGGCGATCGGCGTTACTGAGTCCTACCCACCACTGCCCGCTGGGAGTCCGACCAGCAACATCATCTCGCCCATCACCATTGAAGTCGGCACAGACCACATCACTGAATCCCATGTCCGCCTTCCAGTAACCGAGAAACAGGTTGCCGCCACCTGTGCCGTCGCCCTGGTTCAGTGTGACCCACCACTGTCCAATGTGCGTCCTGCCAATCACATCGATCAGTCCATCTCCGTTGACGTCACCTTGCAGAATAGATGTCCACTCAACGTTCATGTTCCAGATACCGTAGATCGACATGTCGAACTGCGAACCGTTGCTCTTCCCAAGAAACCACCTTCCGTCGGAGACGAGCGTCATCACGGAGCCGAAGGGTGGTTCACCGACATTCGTGATCTCCAGACCAAACGTCTGTTGAACGGCGATGCTCCCTGGCAACGCTGGATCAGAGGCAATGATCACTGCTTCCAAGTACGGCCGTGTTTCGTAGTCAAGGGAAACGTCAGCGCGGACATAGACCGCCGCGTCCACCACCTCGAAATAGTCGGCATCATCGCCAGCGATCGAGTACGTGTTGCTACCCAGGGCATCATCAACAACCGAAATCTCCGCGACCTTGACCCTACCCGCCACGTTTGCGTCTTCGGGCACTGCATCAACACGATTATTGAGCAGCACTGCTGTCGGTGGCTCATTGACATCAATCACGCTGACAACGAGTTCAGCCGCAACCGCCGTGCTCGGGTCAAATGAGGCATCGACTGCCTCGACGGTGACCGAAAGGCTTCTTTGGGTCTCATAGTCCAATACAGTCCCAGCCTTGAGAAAAACAGCAGCCCCATCAAGCTCGAAGTTGATCGCATCGCTTCCGCTGAGCGAGAGCGTGTTGATACCAAGGCCATCATCGACGACAGACACCGTCGCGACTCGAATCCGGCCAGATGTGTCGGCGTCTTCCTGAACTGCTGAGACAACATCGGCAAACGACACACTCTCCGGAGGCCGGTTCCCAGGGAAAACTGTCACTCCAACAGAATCACTCAACGTCGAGACTGAACTGTAGCCAGGCAACAGCCGAGCAAACGACACCGCTCCGGCATCCTCTCCAGCACCGTCACGACCCGGCACTCCAATGGCGAGCGTCTGTCCATCGTCTGACAAAACAACCGTGCTTCCACTCTGATCGGCATACGACTGCCCGTTGATGTCCGCAGTCAGCCGCTCCCACGCACTGCCCGTCCAGCCATAGAGACGAACCTGCCCTGTGTTCGTCCGCAGCGCTGTCGCAGTACCATCGTCACGAGGAGCACCGACAGCCAGTCTCATCCCATCCGCAGACAGGGAAACCGAAGCGCCAACCCGATCGCCTTGGCTTTCGCTAACAATCGTTTGGCCTCGCTGCTCCCAGACTGTTCCTGTCCAGGAAAAAACTTCAACACGCCCAGACGAAAAATCGTCGTCTACTCCTGGCGATCCGATAGCAACAAGCTTTCCGTCGTCAGAAAGTGACACCGACTCGCCAGTCCTGTCTCCTATGGCCAACCCGTCGATGTCGCTGCCGACCTGCCCCCATGCGCCATCAAGCCAGCGGTAGATTCGCACATGGCCACTCGCTATGCCATTGGCTTGGTTGAGCGGGGCCCCAATCGCAACGGTCATGCCATTCGCCGAAAGGTCGAGAGCTTCTCCCGCGGAATCTCCTGCCGACTCGCCAAGCAGCTCTGCCCCCATCCGCATCCAGTCACTACCCGACCAGCGAAACATGGAGACGGAACCCATGTTGCCCCCAGCCCGCGCACCCACTGCCACGACCTCTCCGTCAGCTGAGATTGCCACGGAACGGCCTACCATAGAGTGATCCAACTCAACAAGATCGCTGCCCCGCTGCTCCCACAAAGTTCCTGTCCAGCGATAGACGCGAACATGGCCGGCGTTCCCACCAAAACCGTCATGAAACGCACCGCCGATCGCCACCGTCTTCCCATCGTCTGACAGTGCGATCGCTCCGCCAAACTGATCGTCCGCAGCCACACCATCGAGACTTGCGCCCACCTGTTCCCAGTGAGTTCCCGTCGAGCGATACACTCGAACCTGACCAGAACGCACACCATTGACGTCGCGAGAGGGTGCCCCGATCGCAATCGTCTGGCCATTGGCTGACATCGCAATGGAGGAACCGAGGGCTTCACCGGCTTCGTCGCCATCGATGTCGGTGTTGAGCGGCCGTAACACACCATACTGGTCCCAGGCTCGAAACGAGATCACATCCACAATCGTTCCGTGAAAGCCCGCTGGTGGCTGAAAATAAAGCCGATTGTCTTCATTCGCGACGATGAACTGCGGGGAGTTTGCAGAAACAGCTGGCACCGGCGTCCAGGTCAGCCCACCATTCGAGGAGCACCAGAGTGAACCGCCTTGGAGATTCACGCCGGTAATCGCTAACCCAGCAGCATCCCCATCAGCGTCGGAAAAGTTGCTCAGCGACCCATTCTTGTCGACCAGGTCGGAGACAGGCGTCCCCACTGCACCGACTGGTGGTCCTGAGTCCTCTTCAACATCGCCGAGTATTGGTGTTGGCGTCTGGTTCAGGACTGGCGCAACGTTCGCTAGAGAAACGCGGACCTTGGCGGTGCCAACTGAAACAGACGTGCTGGTGGGAACGATGCGATACACACGCACGTGACCAGCTTCGGCCCCACCATCAGAGTTCTGCCTCGATCCAATCGCTACGGTCTGTCCATCGGTCGAAAGAGCGACAGACCAACCGGACTCGTCTCCTTCCGCTTCGCCATCGATGTCTGGACCAAACTGCTCCCACGCCGTTCCCGACCAGCGGTAGAGTCGCACATGTCCAAAATTATTTCCGCTGCCTTCGTCATCATTCGCACCGTATGCACCAACCGCCAGTGTCTGGCCATCCCCTGATAACGACACGGAATACCCAGAAAGATCGCCTGCTGCCTCCCCATCGATGTCGCCTCCAAGCTGATCAAAGGAGGTGCCGGTATACCGGTAGACCCTCACGTGTCCAGAAAGAACGCCGTTCCCGGCATTGCCAATCGCTCCAACCGCAAACGTCCTTCCATCTGCGGAGAGAGAGACTGCAGATCCTGATCTATCGAAAGCGGCTTCACCTAGAACACGCGCTGTATTACTCCAGCCCAAACCCAGCCAACCGTGAAGAAACGCATAGCCTGCATTCTGGCCACCGTCATCACTGAACGGTGCTCCGGCGAGCAGTCTCGCACCATCCGCAGACACGGAAACGGAAGTTCCATATCGATCTCCCAGTGCTAGGCCCTGCAGATCGTTTCCCAACTGTTTCCAGGCTGCTCCGTTCCAGCGGTACACGCGAACAAGCCCAGCATTCTGCTCATTGCCATCGTTCTCTGGAGCACCGATGACGACCGTTTCACCATCCGCCGAGAGCGCAACCGACGTTCCCAACGCATCCTCAGCAGCTGCACCGTCGAGGTCTTCACCGAGCTGCTGCCAGTCACCGGCCCAACGATATACCCGCACCTGACCGGCCCCGTCGCCATTCCCATCATTTTCGGCCGCTCCGATCGCCACCGTCTGACCGTCTGCAGAAAGGGCAACCGACACCCCAGAGCCGTCTGCTTTCGCTTCGCCTGGAATGGCCGAGCCAAACTGTTCCCAGGCTGCACCTGTCCAACGAAACAGCCGCACATGTCCTGCCAAAGCCTCGGTGCTGCTGTTGTTCACAGCTCCGATGGCCACGGTACTGCCATCCGCAGACAGTGCTACCGCAGACCCTGACCAGTCACCCGCGGCCTCACCGTTGATGTCGTCACCAAGCTGAACCAGCACTCCAGACTGATCCCACGCCTTGAAGGAAATCACATCCGTGATGGTTCCGATAAAGTCGGCTGCAGGCTGAAAATAGACACGGCTCAGTGAATTCGCCGCAAGAAACAGAGGCTTGTCTTCAGAGACCGTCGGCAGCTCATTCCAAGTCACACCGTCATTTATCGAATACCAGAGAACGCCACCTTGCGGATTGCTGCGGGTGATCGCGATTCCCGGATCATCACCATCCGCATCAGAAAAGTTGGCAAGAACCCCTTCGGAATCGATCAGTGTTGAGACGAGCGCGCCCACCTGTCCCTCGGGGGCGGCGTCACCTTCATCCACCGCTGGCAACGACAGGGAGACATCCACATCAAGGACTGGTGCGGCATTGAGCACATACCTCGGCTCAAGCCCTTCAAGCCTGCAGCAGACCCCTCGTGTGGGGCCACCATGCCGACGAACAGAACGACCCGCACGACGAGAGATAGCCATTGAGCGCCTCCACGACACATGGAAGGGCAACGGACCCACACCCCTCCGCAAATGCGAGTCTAGAGCGTTTCTCCCTCGGCCGACACCCGAGGTGCGAAGCGGGGCAATCGTGATGACAACGTCAGCGTGTCCAGCGAGCACAAAGCCTTTGACGGTGGCTTACACTGGTGTGCATTCACTCCCTGACACGCGGAGAACTCGGCTATGAACCCCGCACCACCGGAAATCGATTTCTATGTCGGCTGGGGAACGCTCTCGCTCATCAACGCAGGTCTTGCACAGTCGAAAGGACGGGGTGGTCTCACCTGGTGCCTGCTCTCACTTCTCCTGGGGCCAATCGCAACCTTCCTGATTGTCATTCTTGAGAAGGTTCCACAGGAACGCTATGTGATCCACGACGACTGACGGGACAGATCAGATCAACGACCCGCCAGTCGAGCCAGCGGCTGTCTGGATCGCCCTCACTGCGGCCAACAAACCCAACATGGCCACCGGAATCAGTCGCGATCAGCCGCACGCATGCTGGATAGTCCACCCGGTCGTCGGCAAAGATCGAAAATGGGACAAGCGGGTCGTCTTTGCTGGCAATGATCGCCGTGGGCGTACGGATCGCCGGGATGAACTGCGCCGAACTCGACTGCGTGTAGTAGTCGAGTGCGTCACGAAATCCGACAGCTGGTGCCGTATACCAGTCGTCAAACTCGCGAAGTCCCCGAGGGCGTCGGCCTGAGCCGCCCTCTCCTGCGGTGGGCCGAAACGCATCGGGCCGTTCCTGCCACCACTCGTCGAGCCGTGCCAGAAGCCTTCGCGTCAGGTGACGATCGTAGAGTCGACTCGCTCCAGTACCGATCGCCTCCACACCTGCCACAAGATCAATCGGCGGATTGACCGCAATCGACTGGCGAATCGCTGTGGGCACGCGGTCTGGATCCTCACCGAGATACTTCAGCACCACATTCCCACCAAGCGACACACCAAACAACGAGAGCTCAGCAGGTGTTCCATCCGCGGCCGCAGTCCACTCCAGCACCGCCTCCACAACCTTGGCGAGATCCGCGGAACAGCCCGCATGGTACGGCCTGCGAGCAAGCGGCTTGCCGGCCCCGCAGCCCCGCATGTCCCAACGAAAGACACGCACGCCCCGTTGATTGAGCTTCGTCGCGAGCCGAACGAGGAGTGGCGAACGGTGATCGTCAGAGACCCCGTGGGCCATCACCACCGTCTGGCCTCCTGGCTCCCAGTCTGCTGGCGTGTCATCGTGCACGGCTACGGCATCGCCATCACCAAGATCGACTGTGCGAATCATCGCCTGCTCCTTTCGCAGCCTCTGTGGCCACTGTGACCCAATGATCGTCTGGGCATGGCCGCCACGAATCCACCATGAGGGCCTAAACAGGGGCAGATCGCCTGCTGTTCGAGCGGCAGGATCGGTACTGGGCATGCGAGTCACTCCATGCCCTCGATCCACTCGGTGAGCAGGGCCAGGCCCTCCTCATGCACGAGTGATCGGCCAAACTCGGGCATCATCTCTCCAGCCTTTGTCGTCTCCACCCGGTAGTGCATGATCGACTCATGCGGCTTCCCAGGAACGATGCCATAGAGCCTGCCCCCTGTGCCACGGCCGGCGGCAACGGGCGTCTTCAACACGCCAAGGCGATACGGATCAGCCTCGGCCACGTTGAGATGCAGTCCTGAGTTACGAGCGGGTCCTTGTTCACTGTGACAGTGGGCACAGTTCACATCGAGGTATGCCCGGGCTCGCTCGTCGACCGTGCCAGTTGAAGGATCATCCCAGTCAGCCAGTCGCGGCACCTCTTCATGCTCAGGCATGCCCGTGAGCATTCCCATCACTGACCAGGCCATCAGCTGATTAACCGATCCAGCCAGATCGAGGTTGAGGTTTCCCGCTTTCGGACCGATTGGCTGCATCGTGGGAGTGGCATGACACCGCTTGCAGTCATTGAAGTTGGGCACGAGATGCACATTCTCGCGACGTTCACCGTCGGTATGCACCCACGACACCGCCACCTCACCACCGGTCAACGCCAACACCGCATCAGTCTGCTCTGCATTCCAGAGATACGGGATCCCCACCCAGCCATCGTCACGGTGCTCAAGGATGCGGGTCTCCACCAGCTGTCGCCCACCATCAGCCGCGCGAGCGTCCGCTGGATAGAGAAAGGTCTTGGCGATGATCGTGCCGACGGGAAAGTCGAGAGGCCCACTGGCTGTGTACCCTGCAGCGGTGCCCGGCGGCAGCTTGATCAGCCGCTGCTTTTCGGCGTAGTCGGTAAACAGCGGCGTGTTGAGCTGATACTCAACCACACCTTCGGCTGGAGTTAAAGCCGACATCGGCCCGTCGAAGAGCTGATAGTCCGAGAGCTTGGCTGCGTACGCCATACGACTCCGTCGCAGAGCGACCGGTCGGATTGAGGCATCGACCCCGCCTTCCGGCACCGCGTCGGACTCTCGATCTGCAGGCGGTTCATCAAACCAGGGAAGACCACCGCTGCTCGAAGACAGCACGGCCACAACCGCGACGATCTTGATCAGGAGAAGCCCACCGACAAACAGTCGTCGCCGGCGACGGCCAACACCAGATTCCCGAGCCGCCTTCACGGACGACCCCGAGGGTGGTGTCTCACGCTGTTCGGGAGGAGGCATAGCGGCATATCAGTGAACATCACTCGATGCCGGGGATTTCCACAGGACTCACCGGCGGAAGGGCGGCAGCAAACGGCTCAAGATCCATGCTGACCTGTGGCGTTTCACCAGCCATCAGTCGCCCGAGATCCAGGTTCACGAAGCTGGCATCCCCATTATCACGGATGGAATACCGCATCGCTTCTGGGAGCGCACCGTCCACTAACTTCCCTTCATCAAAGATACCGTCGATCACGATGTCGGGGAGTGGCAGACCAGCGGCAGCGGTATAAACCCCGAAAAACTCGGCCTGCGGATCGGTGCCACCGCCCTCGAATATGTTGTCGTGGATCTGCACGGCCTCAGGAAACGGATCGTAGTCGGCATCGCTGAACTCACGCTGCGTCACGAGAAAACTCGCGATGAGACAGTGCGCACTGTTGTTGTCGCGAAAGGTGTTGCCAAACACCTCGACACGATCGTTAGCCATCACCATCAGTCCACTGCCGGCCGGCACGGTGGCCACCATCGCCCCTTCCTTCGCGAAGTTGGGATGGTTGTTTTCGACAATCTCATTCTCGTAGACCCGGCAGTCGCTGCCGTTCTTGAGCGTGAGCCCAGGCAAGGAGAACACAAGGATCCCGCCCGCATTGCCCTTGGCCACATTGCCATAGACGTCAGCATGAATGCAGTTCTCAATCTCAATGCCCGCGACATTCCGCTCAGCGATGCAGTTGCGAACCACCACACCCTGTGACTGCCCCACATAGATCCCTGCATCCGACGCACACTCCGCCACACACTCTTCGATCAGCACATTGGTCGAGAGCACCGGATACAGACCGTAGGCCCCGTTTTCCTCGGAGGGACCATTCGTCCAGCGGGTGCGAATCCTTCGCATCACCAGACCGTTGCAGTCTTGCAGTTTGATCGCGTCGCCAGGTGAGTCTTCGATCGTCAGGTCTTCGATGACAAAGTTGTCGGCCTTGATTTTCAGGCCTTCACCTCCGGTGGCCGCTCGCTGGTCAGCGAAGCTGAGGATGGTCTTCTCCATTCCTTGGCCACGCACCACCACGTCCGCCACACCGTCGAGCGACAGCGTGGCGTCAAACGCAAACTCACCCGCAGCAAACTCAATCACATCACCAGGCTCAGCGAGGATCATGGCCTCTTGGGCTTGCTGCTGGGCATCATCGCCCGGCTCGATCAGATGTACGACAGGCTGTCCTTCTGCAGCGGCCTCGGCTGGCTCGTTCGCTGTGTTCTCCACGGTGGCGGCTGGACCTTCATCGTCGCCAGAGGGCGCGGACGTGTTGCCTCCACACCCAGTCAGTACGAGACCGATCGAGAGTACTGCCGCCGGCCAGAGAGACCACATCGTCATCGAAGATCTCCGCACGAAGAAACAGCTACAACGAAACACCATCAAGCCCGAGAAACTCCGTCGGCACGGTGCGGAACACCTCCTCAACGCTCGTCAGCCCGTTGGCCACATGCAGCAGGGCCGACTGCCGAAGAGAAATCATCCCTTCTTCGGCCGCGATCTCATTGAGCAGGCGGGTGTCGCACATCTCGACGGTCGCGTCACGCAGTCGTGGCGACATCGTCATCACCTCAAACACACCGACCCGCGATCCATAGCCCACCTGATGGCAGCTGTCGCAGCGTCCTGCCGCATACATCTCCTGGCCACGATCTTTGGACATGTGGCTCTTGATGTCTTCAAAAACCTGCAGCGCCCCGGAGAGGTCGATTCTCACTCGGCACTCAGGACACAAGCTCCGCACCAGCCGCTGCGAGACAACGCCAAGCAGCGAGGTCGAGAGGAAGTGCGGCAGCACTCCCAAGGCGAGCATGCTCTGCACGGCCGCCGACGCAATCGGCGCATGCAGCGTGGCAAACACGAGATGACCACTGTTGGCAGCCCGTACCGCGGTGGTGGCGGTCTCGTTGTCACGAATCTCACCGATCATGATCACATCGGGAGCCTGCCGCAGCACCGACCGCAAGATATCGGAAAAACCGAGTTCAATCGCTGGCTGCACCTGTGACTGCCGCACTCCCGGTAGCCGATACTCCACGGGATCTTCGATCGTGTTGATCTTACGAGTGCCGTCGTTGAGCCTGTCAAGGAAGCTGTAGAGCGTCGTCGTCTTTCCGGAACCGGTCGGTCCAGTCACCAGAACGAGACCACTCGGACTCTGCAGCATCGGCTCGAGTCGCTGCAGCTGTGGCTCCGAAAGCCCGAGCTGTGCAATCGACTTCCGCTGGGAAGATCCATCCATGATCCGCAGACACACATCTTCGCCGTAGACCGTGGGTAGCGAACTGGCACGGACATCGACTCGTTGGCCATCGTCTCGCCTGACTACCCAGCGACCATCGAGTGGCCGCCGTCGCTCGGTCAGATCCATCCCCGCCAAGACCTTCACATGGCGGATCAGCCGCTGCCCTTCCTCGATTGGAAACGCAGAAATCTTTGAGACCATGCCGAGGTGTCGTACCGACGCAACCACCTCAGTTTCTTCTGAGAGCAGCATCAGGTCGCTCGCTCCCATCTCGACAGACTGATCGATCAGTCTCCCAAGGGCGGCTTCCGACGACTGATCTTCCTCGAAATCGATCTCGTCAGTCGCCATCAGCCCTCTCCTTCAACGAGGACCCGAGCGGCGGCGGCATCTGTTGCGATCCTCAGCACCCGGTGCAGGCTCATCAGCTGAATCACACGAGACACCATCGGCGGAATCGAGTGGAACACGAGCATGCCACCGGTGCTCTGAAACAGCTTGTTCTGCTGCACGAGCCACCCGATGCCAGAGGAGTCAAGAAAATCGGTGCCACTGAGGTCGACGAGCACACGCTTGGAGTAGGCGTCGCCGCCGAGCAGGCCGATCGGATCGCAGTGTGCCTCGGCGAGCGCATCGCCGGTGATATGGCCGGAAAGCCGAAGCTCTGGAAGAGAGTCTTCAGACTCACTGAGCTCATACGTCAGCGCCGCATCGGACATGCCATCTCCTCAATCCAACCGGATTTCTGATCAACAAAGAACTTCTGCCGGAAATCTCCCGAAACGCCCCGCGGAAGATCGTACCATCTCGCGGGCGTCTGTTCCCGCGAGCCGAGGCCACAGGGTGCTGAGTCGCGCTCGTTTTGCGAGAAAAAGCCAGAAGGGCCGCCCTTGCGACGCAAGGACGGCCCACTGTGGTGGCTTGGGAGGAGGTGATTTCTCGCAGAATTGTCCAAGGGCTCAGCACGCCTTCGTGCGGCGACGGCGGCGAAGCGTTCTTCGCCCCGCGTACGTCAACACGGCAAGACCTCCACCGGCGAGTGTCACGATCGTGGACGGCTCAGGGACGGGAGCGAGAGCCGTGACGGTTCCAACTTTATTTGAACCACCGCCGGCGTAGTTATAGAGAAACCCGCCAGGAGTTCCTGAGCCTGAAGAGCCTGATGTGAAGTCGGTGTCGATAAACGCCTGCGTCAAGCCGGCCTGCGCAACGTTGCCGACGTCGTAGGGAGCGTCATACGTCGCCGTCATATACGGACCGGCCAACAAAGCCGTACTAATCCGATTGTCGTTGTCGACTACAGGAGGGAACGTCGGAGCAGGACTGAAGTTCGCTGCATCTCCCGTGAAGACACCGGAGGTACTGTTGAAATCAAAAACCGCGAACTCTGCAGTACCAACCCACGGAGTGCTGGTGTCGCTGTCGAATGGACGAATCGAAATGTTGCCGGTCGCTGGATCATAGAGCGCCTCGAACGCGAGCGTGGCGGCGTGGGCCTGCGTGGTGAGCATCGAGAGAGCAACGGCGGCAATCGCAACAAAACGACGGACAAGCGACGCCTTCATGAGACGGACTCCTTGGCAACTGTGGTGGTTTCACACCGCGGAAACTCCGCGGATGCCAAGGTGAGAAGCGAACGCCGTGCCAAACCTCAGGTTTTCTTTCAGAACCCCACGGATCGCCTGAAAGAGCGCGAAGGTACGTATGAAGGCGGGAGCCGAATCGACGCCTCACAGAGTGCAGTTTTGGAGACCACCAAGTTGGTGGCACTGCTTTGGTGAGGCTTCACCAGATTGGTGATCTCAGAAGTCACTTCTCATCGAAAAAGCGAGTGATCGATAAGATTGCACATGGCGTGCCAAAACTTCGTGTTCTCGATCGTGAGCGATTTCCGCTGATGACGATGAGTTGGCGAAATGCTCAGTCGTCCTCATCCTCAGGTACGGCCGCCCAGGCGGGATAGGGCTCCTGACTCCCTCGCATCGCATGCCAGAGCACCCGGTTGAGCAGGTCTTCTGGTGCCCGATCGATCTGGGCGAAGTTCATCTGACTGCTGGCGGTCGCGTGAGCC
>Ga0181596_10004326_pt1 | contig 12914 bp, 12 predicted proteins | sample 041ome_6_FD_148655 | JGI IMG/M metagenome (GOLD analysis project Ga0181596, IMG submission 148655) | Coastal salt marsh microbial communities from the Groves Creek Marsh, Skidaway Island, Georgia - 041402US metaG (spades assembly) | ecosystem: Environmental > Aquatic > Marine > Intertidal zone... | reverse complement strand
GACGTCATGGCATTCATGGCGAGATCATTGCAAGTGCTGAGACAGCTTCACGAGAGGCTCGCGTCTACTCCTGGAGTCCAGAATATGAATTAACGTACTACCTTATCCATGGCTTGCTTCATCTTGTCGGCTATGACGACCAGACACCTTCAGAAAGGATCGCTATGCGAAAAAAAGAGCGGTCGGTAATGAAGGCAATTGGGCTTCCACCTCCACCACGAAGGCGTCCCAAAACCACTTGCGACCAACGCTAACCTTTCTTATTGTCCTGAAACACGCTCATGCAAACTGCAATTTTCCTATTAGCTATCGCAAGCCTCGCTGCCCTGCAGTCCCGTGCCATTCGGGGAGCAAAGCGACATCAACTTCAGGACATCTGCCGGCACAAAGGGGTTCCTGATGTCTATGACGAACTCGTGCGAGCAAGTGAGGGAGTTGCATTTTTTGCTGCTACTGTTGTGGTGCTCGCAGGAGTTGCATCAACTGTTCTAATATCAAAAACACTCACGACAAATTTGTCTGCTGGGCTCTGGGCAGGTCTTTGCTGGATCATGCTGGTCATTGTGCCAATGACACTCACACGGTTTGCTGGCGTTTGGATCGTCGTGACAACATGGTGGTTATGGCGTCCACTCATTCAACTTGTCACTCCTGTTTCCAAAGGCATCAACAAATGCATTGAGGTACTTCAAGGTGTGTTCTACCGTAGCCAGAACCGTGCAACTGCTGATGAGTCACAGGATGAAATTAGACTCGCTATGGATGAGGCTCATCGTGAAGGTCATCTGGATGAAGAGGCGAGGGAAATGATCGAAGGAGTTATGGAACTCGAAGATGCTCAGGTCTCAGAGATTATGACTCCTCGCACTCAGGTCATCGGCATCTCTGTAAACTCATCGTGGAAAGATTCTGTTGAGGCTGCAGTCGAAAGTGGATACTCAAGACTTCCGGTCTGGAAGTCTTCACCAGATGACATCATTGGGGTTCTTTACCTGCGTGAAATTTTGGCCAAACTGGCCCAGCAGCAAGATTCTCCGAGTGAGATCCGACAAGACGAACCAAATCTTCGTGATCTTCTTCGGCCACCTTACTTTATTCCTGAATCCATGAGTGTTCAGTCATTGCTCCGCGACCTGCAGCGTGGCAAGTCACATATGGCCATTGTTACTGACGAATTTGGTGGTGTGTGCGGTATTGTTACAATAGAAGATGCTCTTGAAGAAATCGTCGGAGAGATCACAGATGAGCATGATGAAACACTGACTGATGGCATCCTTGTGCAGTCGAAGGATAGCTGTGAAACTTTGGCTAATGTTCCTATTGATGACCTGAATCAGCGAATGCATTTCTCATTACCGGAAGAGGCTGATTACGACACGATAGGCGGCTTCGCCTTCCATACGTTTGGACGAATACCGTCCGAGGGAGAAACTATAGAGGCCGATGGTGTCTCGCTCGAAGTATTGGCAAGTTCAAAACGTCGAATTGATCGACTCCGCGTTTCAAGATTACCCCAAACACCTGATTCACCATGAGTGCCGAAAAGGCTCAGGCTCTAGTCCTGCGGTCCCTTCCATTTGGCGAAACGAGTGCGATCATCACCCTGCTGACTCGCGAAGCCGGTAAGGTGCGGGGACTGGCAAAGGGAGCGTGGCGACCAAAGAGTAAATTTGACGCCGCCCTTGACCTCCTTTCCATCTGTCAGGTACTCGTCCTTCATCGTCCGTCTGGCAATCTTGATCTATTCACAGAGGCATTCCTCGAACATCGATTTAGAATCGGTCGTTATGAATCATCATTTGCTGCCGGACTCTACATAGCCGAACTTCTGGATTCAGTCACCGTTGATGCAGACCCACAACCTGAACTCTTTGATCTCGCCACACGAGCGATCCGATTCCTCTCTGCTCCAAGACCTGGACAGAGAACGAAGCAGCAGTCTGCATTCGAATCCAGAACTGTTTCAGCACTTGTTATTCACACAGAACTTGGCATCCTCCATCAACTTGGACAACTGCCATCACTCCATTGCTGTGCGGAATGTGAACGACCACTGGAAGGCCGAAGAATATCGTTCAGCATGCTTGCTGGGGGAGGGCTTTGCCCACGATGCCGACGAGGAAAAAGATCCGTTGTCTCAATCTCGAACGAGGCAATTGTTTCTTTGCGACAACTTGCAGATTCCTTCGACCAGAGTGAATGTCACTCACAGCAAGAACCTCCGCTTGGAGAGATTCGTGCCGTCATGAATACATTATTTGCCAATATTCTTGGATATCGCCTGAAAACCAGTCATTGGCTTGCGACAACCTTTCCCTCGTCACGCGAGAAACACCGATGAACCGTTCAAACAACCTGAGAGTATGGCCTCTAGCTTTCCCATTGTTCATAGGGTTCTTTGTCACGCTCCTTGCAAGCGGATGCGCCACGCTCACGAAGCCAACATGGCCATGGACTGATACGAGTACAGGACAAGATGACTCAGATGGTGATGATGAATCATCTTCGGTCATTTCATCAGAATTCACACCAAGTGATGACGATTTTGGTTGGAATTTATTAAAGGGCGAAACAATAAACCGGCGTTTCAAGAAAATGGTTGGCCGTGGCCCAAATGAGTCCGTGGCAAAAGATGCTCTTGCCGAAGGTGATGACCTGTTTGTTCAGAAAGAATACAAAGCTGCTCTGAAACAGTACTATCGCGTTATCGACCGATGGCCAGATTCTGCTATCGAAGAGGATGCAATGTGGCAGATTGGTGAATGTCTTTTCTTTACTGACCAATATCCAAAGGCTGAAGATCAATATGATTCACTTGTTAAGAAATATCCAAACACTCGGTACCTTGACCGGATAGCAAAACGACAGTTTGTTATCGCCCAGTATTGGCTGGCACTTGATGAAAAGAAGCATGTGCCACTCTTGATACCGAATCTGATTAATCGAAGTCGCCCTCTTTTTGATACACGAGGACGAGCCCTCAAAGCGTATGAACATGTTCAACTGAATGATCCACGTGGGTCACTTGCTGACGATAGTCTGATGGCACAAGCAAATGCTCATTTTCTTGAAAAAGAATGGCTTGATGCCGATTACTTTTATTCAGTCTTACGAACAGAGTACCCAGACAGCGAGTTTCTACTGCCGGCCCATCTGTTTGCACTACAAGCAAAACTTCGTGCATACCAAGGGCCCGCGTACGAGGGAGGTATGCTCGATGAGGCCGAGATTTTGGCAGACCAGATTCTTGTCCAATTCCCGGATCAATTAGGCCCTGAAGAAGAGGAACGAGTTGTTCGCACGCGTGCTGAAATTGCAGCTCAGCAGGCCCTTCGTCACTGGAAGAGAGCTGAGTTTTATGCAAAAGGAAAACATTATACTTCTGCACGAATCTACTATGCGCTCATTGCTGAAGACTACCCAAAAACAATGCTTGCTCAACGTGCTCGAAAACAGCTCGAAAGCATTGCAGGGCTTGATGATATGAATGACAATCCCTTTCCGACTCTTACCGCTTTCCTAAATCCAGATTCTCTGAAAGAGGCTGAGCTTGACGCGATGGCTGAAGCCGAAACAGTCATTGCCAGCCAGGATAGCACTGGCGAAAGCCAGCCACTGAGGTGAAGCTCACAATGGTCCCATCAATCAACCGCCGTGAGATTTTGTATGGGCTTACCTGCTTCCTGCCCGCAATCGTAGGCTGTGCGGCTTATCAGTTTGGGAACAGCACATTATATGCAACAAATGTTCGCACAATCTATGTACCACTTTTTCAGTGCGACAGCTTTCGGATGACGCCTGCTCTAGATATAGGTGAGCGTCTGACTGAGGCCGTCTGTAAGGAAATTGAGAAGAGAACCCCTTTCAAGGTTGTTGATAGTGCTGGTGCCGACAGTATTTTAACTGGTCGAATTGTTGCTGACACGAAGCGCATGATGGTCGAGAGTCCAACAGACCAATCCAGAATGGTTGAAATGAATTTGCAAGTTCTTGTCACCTGGGCTGACCGCGGAGGGGCTGTTCTTGCTTCGGGTTCCATCCCTGTGCCTGCTGCAAGTGTCGATGTTGGCCAAGCGGCTGCACTCGTTCCAGAATATGGTCGATCCGTAGTCAGTACCCAACAAGAGGGCATCGTGAAAATGTCACAGCAAATTGTTGGACTCATGGAAGAGCCGTGGTAATGAAGCCACATGATGATGATCCTGCTGAGTGGCAACTTCGCACACGAAATATGCCTCTACACAGATCCGACGGATTGCCGCTCTTGATGGGGATCGTCAATACGACGCCTGATAGCTTCTCTGACGGTGGACTCTGGGAACAAATTGAAGCGGCAGTAGCACATGGCCTGTCCCTCATTGAAGCTGGTGCCGACATCCTTGATATCGGTGGCGAGAGCACCCGGCCTTTCTCAGACCCAGTCGATGCAGAAGAGGAATGGCGTCGAGTCGGAGAAGTGGTCCGGATTCTCTCACGTGAATCAGACTGCCCACTGTCCATTGATACGTCCAAGGCTTCTGTGGCCAAAAATGCGATAGAAAACGGCGCTGAAATAATAAATGATATTACAGGCCTTGAGGGCGACCCAGAGATGATCAGAATCGCCCGTGAGACTGGTGCTGGAATTTGTGCCATGCATATGCAAGGCACTCCAAAGACAATGCAGATAAACCCAACGTATGAAAACGTTGTTGCAGAAGTTTATGCATATCTAGAGAATAAAAAGAATGTGTTCGCTACGGCTGGTATTGCCCCCGAAAAAATCTGCCTTGATCCCGGCATTGGCTTTGGAAAAACTCACAGTCATAATATTGAACTGATTAAATATGCATCCACATTCCTTGATCTTGGATGCCCAATTTTAATTGGTCATTCCCGTAAAGGGTTTCTTGGCAAATTAGTGAAACAAGCACTCCACAGGGAACCTTCGTTACACGAACGTGATATCGCAACAGCGGCGGCAGCCTGTAGCCTAGCTGACCAGGGCATCCATATCTTGCGCGTGCATAATGTAGCGACCGTGCGACTTACTCTCACTACTTACGCATCGAGTCGGACAAGCGAATAGTCGTCATGAAGCCATTGCATTGCGGGCAATGGCAACACACTGCCGAATGTCATTCAAAGGATTATCTGGGTTTTTCTCATACTCCAAAGAGAGGGCTCCATCTTCTGGAAACCCAACCTGTTCGAGTGCTACAAATACTGCCGGCACATCAAGATGGCCCTGGCCAAGGATCACTCCCTCTGTCTTTTTTTGCATATCAGCAAAATCTTTGAGATGAATACCGTATAACCTGCCTTTCAGAAGCCGTATAACTTCGACTGGCCGTTCAGCTGATCGAATATAGTGCCCAAGGTCGGCACAAGCACCGATCCGCTGATCGCGGTTTTCAATAGCTCGCAGAACATCCAGGACTTTACTGTACCGATGACCGGGCCCGTGATTATGGATAGCGACACGCATATCAAATTCCTGAACGAGCTCCTCAAGATTATCGAATGAATCTGCTGATGGATCAGCTGTCAGTGTTTTTATTCCAGCCTGCTTTGCAAAGGAAAACACTTTTCTATTGGCTTCACTGTCTGCAGTGAATTTATTGACACCATGGGCAGAAATCGTCAGCCCCTGATCTCTGACTTTCTGCAGTACTGATTTGATTTGAGCTGGGTCGTTCGTAATCGGAAACATTTTCGGATAGAACTCAATTGCATCAAAACCCAACTCTTTCGTATGACGCAGAGCGTCATCAAGCGAATACTTTCTCAGCGAAAATGCTTGGATTCCAAGACTGAATTTGGGTGGTGCCGGTGCGGCGGCATGAGTGAGGGAAATTCCAACTATCCCGGCAGCAGTTGATGTCATAAAAGATCGACGACTATGAGTACCCATAAAAACTCCCCAGATAGGTGTAATTCGACCTACAATGGCCTTCGACCATGTATGCTGACCGAAACAATGGTATCTGGTAGCGTACCATTACAGGAGAAATATTCAGACCTGCGTACAATCTTCATTTTTCCTTCTAAAGAGCCGACTCATGCCCGATTGTTCAACAGCCTTAAACAATGAGCTCAGCGATCTTTGCCGTCATACGGCTGAAAAGAGCCGTGCAGCTGCGATACAGCTTGCAACAATTTCAGGAGAGCAGCGAGCGGCATGCCTTCGGGTGGCTGCAGATACAATCCGGAAGGATGAAGCCGACATCTTGAAGGCTAACCTTCGGGATCTCGCCGCAGCACCCGGCTTTGGACTCACAGAAGCTGCCACAGACAGACTCCGCCTCGACAGCGAGCGAATTGAAGGTATTGCCGCAGGAGTTGAAGCAGTAGCCGCACTGCCGGATCCAGTCGGCGAACTCATTGAGACATCAACACAACCCAATGGGCTTCAAGTTCGTAAGGTACGTGTCCCTCTTGGTGTCATATTTTTCATTTACGAGTCACGGCCAAACGTCACTGCGGACGCCGCAGCAGTCGCGATAGCTTCAGGAAACGCTGTAATTCTACGAGGAGGAAAGGAAGCAGCCTACTCAAGCAGAAGAATTGTTGAAAGCATTCGTCAGGCGATCTCTGCAAGCGGCCTCCCAACTGACTGTGTTCAACTTGTTGACATTGCAGACCGTGAGGCTGTTGGTGCTTTTCTTCAGTTCGACAACCTGATCGATCTCGCAATTCCACGTGGTGGCGAAAGCCTCATACGACGAGTCTGTGCTGAAGCACGCATGCCAGTCCTTAAGCATTTCAGTGGGAACTGCCATGTGTACATCGACAAATCTGCCGAGCTTGATATGGCTGAAAGAATTTTAATTGATGCTAAATGTCAACGTATGGGTGTCTGTAATGCAGCAGAATCACTTCTGGTGCACAGAGATATTGCACAGGAATATCTTCCTCGTATAGCCGAACAACTTCGATCAAGGACCGTTGAAATACTTGGTGACGAAGCGACCTGCCAGATTCTTCCTGGAGTAGGGAGGGCGACTGAATCCGATTTCGCAACGGAATTTCTTGGCCCGAAACTTTCCATAGGCGTGGTCCGTTCAATTGATGAGGCCATTGAACACATCAACCAGTTTGGTTCTCGACATACTGACGCAATCGTTACTTCGGAGGAATCTGCTGCTGAAAGATTTACCACTCAGGTTGACACCGCAGTGGTACTCGTCAATGCAAGCACGCGATTCAATGATGGTGGCGAACTTGGGCTTGGTGCAGAAATTGGAATTTCAACGGACAAACTCCATGCGCGTGGGCCATGTGGCCCAAGGGAATTGACCACATACAAGTATGTGGTTGTGGGAAATGGACAGACCAAAGGGTCGTAATCAAAACTCAGCCGGAGAATTCGATGAACCAGAAGAACAGGAAGGCACCAAGACATCGACTTCGGGCGGTCGCTTTTGTTCTTGTCTTAACAACTTTTTCAATAGTTCTCTTTGCGCAAGGTCCTCCCCGAATGCGGAAACATAGAGTTTCTGAAGCAAAGACCTTGGAACTCGTTCCAGCAAACAAAAAACCCCCTGCAACAAACCGTGTTCGAATAACTGAAAGAGATGGCTTTCGAGTTATCGAATCAAATGACATTCCAAAACACTCCGTTGGAGAATTTCCAAACAGAGGTAATCCAAACGCTATTGCGGCACAGAGTTGGACAATTAAAATTCCGCTGCAACCAACCCCAAACGATACGATAACTCCACTCCACCAAAGCACCAGCCACGGCCCACCGAACATGCCCTTCGGTGTTGGCATTAACGGCGTACTTTTTGAGCCTGGGACGGCCGAGTTCTGGATGGGTGATCGACATGCTGACTGGAACTACGAGGCACTCGGAGGAGCAGTTGGTCTGGGACTTGATTCCAATCATGCTCATGTTCAGCCCGGCGGCATCTATCACTACCACGGTCTTCCTACCGGCCTCCTCGAAGAACTCGATTTTGCACCAGGCAAGGGTGACCACGACACGCATTCCCCACTCATTGGCTGGGCCGCAGACGGATTCCCCGTGTATTACGCCTTTGGCTACCAACAAGCAGACGACCCGACAAGTGATATTGTAAAACTCACAACAAGTTTCCAATTAAAAAAAGGTGAACGACCAGGTGGAAGCGGCGGGCCCGGTGGCCAATATGACGGAGCCTTTATCCAAGATTATGAATTTTCCGTAGGAACAGGAGATCTCGATGAGTGCAATGGAAGATTCTGCGTCACACCCGATTTTCCAAAGGGGACATATGCCTACTTCCTCACGGACTCCTGGCCAGTTATCCCCCGTGGTTTCCGCGGAACTCCTGTCTTGCTAAAGGAAAGAAGGCATGGTGCACACCCAAGGCGCCCACGTTGACTCACACGAAGCGACCGAAGTCTTTGCCTATAGAAACTTATAATCCAAATCGATTACGCACAACTAGCGGCACACCAATATCGAGAACGTGAATCCTACCTGTATAGTGCTCTGCATCAATTGCCTTAAAACCCTGTTTCAATGCAACGAAGGTCAGTGTCTCATCAGCACAAACACACGGTCCGCATGGTACTCCACGATCGCAATCAAAACCTGATGGTACATCAATAGAGATGACCGAGGGTCGGGAATCCATTTTCATTCGTCCAAGAATCGATTCGATTGCAATTTTCGAATCACCTCTTGCAACACCAGTCGCACCCGTTCCAAGAATCGCATCAATTACACATGTCGCCGATGACAATGCGTTCTGCCACTGTTCTATTGCAGCCCCCGCAAGGCATACCTGGTCTATTCCTGATCGATTTATGATCTCGAGATTTGCCAATGAATCTCCTTCGAAACGCTGTGGGGACGCGGCGAGTACTACCTGAACTTTTGCGCCAGCAAGTTCCAGATATCGTGCAATGACTAAACCATCTCCACCATTATTCCCGTGGCCCGCCACCACAACCACGTCCTGGTCTGAAATAGAATCAAATAGACGTACAATAGCTTCACTCGCGTTGCGGCCAGCATTCTCCATGAGAACAATACCCGGGACGGAATATTCATCCATTGCCACGCGGTCAACCTCACGCACTTGGGCTCGACTGAGTGCCAGCATGCAGTTTTCTCCCAAAAATACCTTGCTTCTTCAACGCACCGTTTTGGTGCGTCAGAAATCATAACTGAGGGCGAGAAATTGTGTGTTTTGCGGCAGACGAACCATACTGGTTTTCGAGGCAGTTTTGGCTGCTATGATCAGGAGCGGTGTAACCGCCTTCAAGGTTTCCGCAGTTTGACAATCCGAATCGAAAAGGAGTTTTGGTGTGGCACAAGCAGCCCTTGCACTCGAAGACGGTACATTTTTTTTGGGTGATGCATTTGGTCATCAAGGAACGGTGACCGGAGAAGTCTGCTTCAACACCTCAATGACCGGATATCAGGAGATTCTTACTGATCCGAGCTATCGAGGACAGATTCTTACCATGACTGCTCCACAGATCGGCAACTACGGAATCAATCCTCAAGACGTAGAGAGTGGCCATCTTCAGATGGCCGGTTTCGTGGTCCGAGAAGTCAGCCGGGTGGCAAGTAACTTTACTGCAACCGGCACGCTTGATGAGTATTTGAAGGTAGCTGGTGTTGTGGGTATAAGCGGCATCGACACACGAGCTCTTGTTCGACACATCCGAATTCAAGGAGCAATGACTGGTGTCGTTTCAAGTGAAATTCTTCATGAAGATAAACTCGTACAAATGGCCAGAGAAGCACCAAAACTCGTTGGTCGAGATCTTGTAAAAGAAGTCATGCCTGCTGACGTGAGTCACTGGAATGAACCGCTTACTTCTGATGGAACACCGCTTCGCCAGCCAACGGAGGGTGGAGAATTTCCACCCGAACCGCAGCATACTGGTGAAAAACATGTTGTTGCACTTGACTATGGTATGAAATGGAACATCGCAAGGCATCTTGTTTCACAGGGCTGTAAAGTTACTGTCTTGCCGGGCACTACGACAGCACATGAGGTACTTCAACTGAAGCCCGATGGTGTTTTCTTGAGTAATGGACCAGGTGATCCTGAAGTGGTCGATTACGGGGTGGCTACCGTCCGAGATTTGGTTGGAAAAGTACCGATCTTTGGCATATGCCTAGGACACCAATTGTTGGCTCAAGCGTGTGGTGCGAAAACATTTAAACTCAAGTTTGGTCATCGTGGAGCCAATCAACCCGTCATTGATCTTGACACTGGACGTGTTGAAATCACATCACAGAATCATGGATTTGCTGTTGAGGAAGAAACCCTTCCTCCAACACTTGAGGTCACGCATAGAAACCTCAATGATGGCACAATTGAAGGCATCCGCCATAGGACCGAGGCTGCGGCAAGTGTTCAGTATCATCCAGAAGCAGCAGCGGGCCCTCACGATTCTTCACCTCTTTTCGGCCGCTTTCGTGAAATGCTGAACTAGCAAATCCAAAGTGAGACCGACCCAGTTCTACCACTTTACAGGGGGCCGTCTGGACCCTGTTTTCAAGTAGCGTATTTTCTTAGAACTCGACAGATTCAAGCAAAATATTGTTTGAAAGCAGTCTGTAGAGCTTTATAAAGTCCAAAAAACCCTCTATCAGATTTTTTTTCAAAAAAAACCCCCCGGAAAAGTTTGACATTGCTTTTCTGTGTGCAAGTTTTGAGGGAAGCTTCGGGCGCCTCCGTCGCTTCGCCGTCGATCAAAGGATTCGGCGGATTTTCCACCCTATTCAAGTGTCAAGGAGGCTCACCCATGAGTCGTGCGTTTTACTTAGGCGGTCTATCGGCCGCACTTTTATTGTGTTTTGGTACCTTTGCCGAAGCTGGTCTTTTCGGACACCACCATGGTCGAGCTGGCTGCTGTGAGCCAACTTGTGGTTGTGAGCCAACTTGCGGTTGCGAGCCAACTTGTGGCTGTGAGCCAACTTGTGGTTGCGAAGCTGCTTGTGAGCCTGCCTGTGGTTGCGAGCCAACTTGTGGTTGCGAGCCAAGCTGTGGTTGTGAGCCTGCTTGCTGTGATTCCGGTTGCTGCAGCAAGAAGCGATGCTGCCGTCTCGGCGCATGGCTTCGAAGCCTCCACGAAGCAAAGATGGCTCGACGAGCACAACGCCGTTGCTGTGAGCCAGCTTGCGGATGTGAGCCAACTTGCGGATGCGAGCCAACTTGCGGTTGCGAGCCTGCCTGTGAGCCAGCTTGCGGATGTGAGCCAACTTGCGGATGCGAGCCAACCTGTGGTTGCGAGCCATCTTGCGGAATCTAAATCAGCGTGACCTCTGAACTATTCCCCGATAGTTCAGTAACCATGCCACATCGACCCGGCCGGATACCATCCGGCCGGGTTTTTCTTTTTAAAACCAATGGTTCTCCATAATCCGATTTTCTTAAAAATTCGAAACATGACCCGGAGTCTTTTCGACTCGAAACCGTGACGTCTCAACGCTAGGTCGCCTACTCATGTTCAGCCAGCCATCGCTCGGCATCAAGAGCCGCCATACACCCCGTGCCAGCCGCTGATATAGCCTGACGGTAATAGTCATCAGCTACATCACCAGCTGCAAAGACACCCTCAACATTCGTCGACGTACGGAAGTGATCTTGCCAAACAATATATTTCTTCGGTGTAAGTTCCAACTGGCCATTGAGAAATGATGTGTTTGGCGTATGACCAATGGCCAGAAACACACCAGCTGCGGCAAGTGTTGTTTCTTCGCTCGATTCTGTCGTACTCTGCAAGCGAACACCGGTGACACCATCATTGTCATCACCGAGGACTTCTACCAGTTGCGAATTGAAGTGAATCTCTATTTTCTCACTATCATGCGCTCGTTTTGCCATGATCTTGCTTGCTCGCAATTCATCCCTGCGGTGAATTAGATGAACTCGACTCGCAAACTTCGTGAGATACGTCGCCTCTTCTACGGCTGAATCTCCACCACCAACTACAACAAGTTCTTTGTCTCGAAATCTCGGAAGCGCTCCATCACAGACTGCACAGGCGCTGACTCCTCGATTCTTAAACCGCTCTTCACTCTCCAACCCAAGCCAGTTTGCACTTGCACCTGTTGCAACAATAACACTTCGTGCTTGTGTTTCACCACCACCCGCTCGCGTCAGGGTGAATGGCCTTTTTGAGAAATCAACCTTCTGAATATCATCTGTAATGACACGCGTGCCAAAGTTCACTGCCTGCTGCCGCATTAATTCCATTAATTCTGGACCCGTCACTCCTTCACCGGCGTGCGGCGCCATCATCATTCGTCGATCTTCAGGAAGTGCTGAATCAAGAAATGCTGCAAGATCACCTGCCGGGAAGCCTGCATAGTTTTCCACTTCACTTGTCAGCGCTAACTGACCAAGCGGCAAGGTTCCCGCCATTCGATTCTCTTCAGTAATAGCACCCTCAAAGACAAGCGGCTTCAACTGCGCTCTTGCGGCATATGTTGCAGCACACCAACCTGCTGGGCCGCTCCCAATGATGACAACATTCTCGAGTGAATCTTCTGACATTCCTTACTCCCTTGGGATTACTCACGCGGCGCGTTCTCACTTTTGTGCCTACACCAACGTTCTCAAAAACAATTTTGCTGTTCGCATGATAACGTGAAAATCATATTTCTGTGTACGCGTGTCATCTCGACTACCACCATTGCTCATGTCAGTCGATTCAGAGCGGCTCCATCTTAATCCGCGCTTTTTGGTTGCGACCCTCGTCTTTTGGAGAGCTTTTGGGTAATTACCCCCACTCATGACCAAAAGAATTAGTAAAAATAAAGCAACAAGCAGTTGGGCAAAACATCATTTATTTTGTATTTTTAAGGCGAGGCAGTATAATGCACTGGGTTTTGTGCCAGTCACACGCATTTCAAATATAGTGAAAAAATGGGACAATCGATCAGCATAGATCAGGTTTCTGGACTTTTTAATGCTATCCCC
>Ga0181596_10004316_pt1 | contig 12923 bp, 8 predicted proteins | sample 041ome_6_FD_148655 | JGI IMG/M metagenome (GOLD analysis project Ga0181596, IMG submission 148655) | Coastal salt marsh microbial communities from the Groves Creek Marsh, Skidaway Island, Georgia - 041402US metaG (spades assembly) | ecosystem: Environmental > Aquatic > Marine > Intertidal zone >... | reverse complement strand
CGATGGAATAGCCGAATTACCGTTCTTACCAACTGAAGCTTTCAATTTCAGAAAGTTTATTGCGCTAAGCCTGTCCAAAAATTCCTCATCGGACATCACCCATCCAACGGATGCAGCCGGGAAATTACCGTACTTATTATTAGGGCCGAATTTAGAAGAGCCGTCACGACGAATCAACGCCTCAGCATAGTATTTGCCCTTGTAATTATAATTCAAACGAGTAAAGGCCGAAGCGAACGCATACTCTTCTATATAGCTCAACGGGTCATTCACCCACTGACCTGTTTCTCTTATCTGACCAAGGGCCTCACTATCATAATAACCGTCCCAACGTTTGATTCTATTGTATTGATATTCGGATCCGATTAACCAGTTTATATGATGATTTTCTCCAAAATCCTTGATGTAGTTAGCAGTTGCATTTCCAGAAGTATTGTATACATCATAAGTATACATATTTGCGCGACCTAAAAAGTTTCCATCTGCATCTTTATAGGTAGGGTCATATCCAGGTTTTTCCCAAATGTGATCCTCAAAGTGCATATAATCAAACGCGCCTTGACCGCGAATAGTCCAAGCGTCACTAAGCTTGTAATTCATAGTGACATTATTTATTGAGCGGTCCTCTAGGGCCGTCCAATCTTTTAAGTCGCGCTGCGCTACTGGGTTTAAATTAATCCCTCCTTTAAGCCAATAGTCTCCGGCATTAGCAACTAAATTCCCGTCATCATCGAATTCATCATTTTCATAATAAATAGGATAAATAGGAAGTGCCTTTGACATTGCTTCTCCAAAACCTCCTGACCATGCAGCATCAATTCTATTATTTACACCGCGGGAGAGCGAAGTGCTTAAGCCAAGCTTAAATCGCTTGGAGATGTCAAAATCTGCATTTATACGTCCTGATAGGCGCTCATAAGAATTCCCGGCTAAATAACTGTGGTTATCATTGTAAGAAAGGCCTGCATAAAAGTTGCCCCCCTTGAAACCGCGCGATGCAGAAAAATCATAACCGTGTTTTACTCCCTGACGTATAGTTTCTTGTATCCAATCTGTTCCATCATATGCTTGCGCTTCTGACCAACTCATTCTGTTTCCTGGAAGTTCTGGTACACCAACATTTCCGTCATTCACCCACGCTTCCTCATACATTTGCAAGTACTCCTCTTTATTCATCATATTAGGCAATGCTGTTGGGTTTGAAAAACCCACTCTAGATGAAAAGTTGTAGGTCAACGATTTGCTTTTACCTCTTTTCGTTGTAATGAGCACAACTCCATTTGAACCGCGTGATCCATAAATACCTGTTGCCGCTGCATCTTTTAGTATTTCAACAGACTCTATATCGTTTGGATTAATAGTGGCTAGTGGATTTGTGTTAAAACCACCACGATTTCCGTTTAAAAAGTAATCCTGCGTAATTGGAATTCCATCTACAACGTAAAGGGGATCACCACCGGCAGAAATAGACGCGACACCCCGAACCCGTACCATAGAACCAGAACCGGCAATACCAGAACCCGTAATCACCTGAACACCGGCCGCTTTACCCTGAATAGCGTTTTCAAAAGACGGTGTGGGTATATCCGTTAATTCCTTGGATTTTATGGACACTACAGAACCCGTTAAATCGCGTTTACGAGCAACACCATAACCTACTACTACAACTTCATTTAGCTGATTCAGTGATGGCTTCATTGTTAGGTTAATTACCATTTTACCCTTGACATCTACCTCCTTATTTACGGTTTGATACCCTATGAACGTATAGGTAAGGACATGCTTTCCAGGTTTTAATGACAAGGTATATTGACCATTAAAGTTAGTAGATGCAGCAATTCCATCCTGTGTGGAAATAGAGACAGACGGTAGTGGTTCGTTGTATTCATCCACTATTGTTCCTGAAATAGATTGGGCGTGCAATATGCCCGTAGTCAAAAACGAAATAATGACAAGAAAACGAGAAAACTGTTTCATGCGTTTATGTTAAGAATTGTTCTTTTCAAATGTATAGAATACACTTGTTACACGGAAATAAGTAAAACGGGTGTATTAACTGAATATGCCCAACATTTATCATAACAAGAAGGCAATCTTGCTACAATAGGCTATCTATTGACTTAACCTTGTACAAACGCGCAGGTTTATGAAGAACCCCTTTCTGTTTTTCCTCTGTTGCCTCTATCACTTTTTCGCGAACAATTTTTTTGCGAAAATTTCTTTTGTCTAATTCTTCCTGTGTAATTGCCTCGTGCAGCTGCTGAAGCTGATTTAAAGTGAATTTGGGAGGTAGAAGTTCGTAAGCTGTTTTATTCAATTCAAAATGGCGTTGAAGCTTCATCAAAGCAACATCTACAATTTCATTATGATCAAATGCCAATTCAGGTATTTCGGTAATTTCCACCCAAAGTGCTTCACCGGCGAAACTAGCAGGGTTTGGTACAAAATCTGCCATTTTCACCAAAGCATAGTAGGCTACAGTAATCACCCTTTCCTTGGGGTTTGAACGATAAAGCTCAAGCCATTTACGATCTTTTTCAGCATTAACCCGTTGCGGGTTACCAAATGTGTGAAACTGCTTTAAATGAACGTCACGTAAACTGGCTAATTCCCATAATACTCGGTCAGCAGCGTCATCTAAACTTTCACCTTGATGGATTAAATCACCAGGCAGCCTCTGCTTAAGAACACCTTGTCCTATGTCCTTTTCTTCAATCAAAAGTGCCTTTAAGCTCTCACCGTCAAAACCAAAAATTACGCAATCAACACTGATATTAGGGTTAATGTCGTTTAAATCACTCATGATGTGAATAATTGGTAAACTTACTTTTTTGTGTCCTTGAAGATAAGCAGTAAAATTTTAATAAGTGTATTATTTACACTTAGTTCTTATCTTTGCGCTTATGATGGATGATATTAATAACATTGTAGTTCTTACTTCAGGTGGCGACGCCCCTGGAATGAACGCCGCAATACGCGCGGTAACAAGAACTGCTTTATATCATAAAAAAAAGGTCTTTGGTGCCTACCGAGGTTACGAAGGAATGATTGAAGATGATATCATTGAACTCACCACTCAAAGCGTAAAACACATCCTTGCACAAGGCGGCACCTTTTTAAAGAGCGCGCGAAGTCAAGAATTCAGAACAACTGAAGGAAGAGCTAAAGCAGCGTCAAATTTGAAGAAGCGCAACATTGATGCTTTAGTGGTTATTGGCGGAGACGGTTCTTTTACCGGCGCGCTGAAACTTGCTGAAGAACACGGAATCCGTGTAATGGGTGTGCCAGGAACCATAGACAACGACTTGTATGGAACAGATTATACCATTGGTTATGACACCGCAACCAATACGGTAATTGAGAGCGTAGATAAAATTAGAGATACCGCCTCTTCTCACAACCGCTTGTTTTTTGTTGAAGTCATGGGAAGGGATACCGGCTATATTGCGGCTTCTACCGGATTGGCCACTGGAGCCTTAAGTATCATTCTGCCTGAAAGAAAAAGCACCTTCAAAGATTTGTTTGATGACCTTAGAAAAGCACAAGCAAAACGCAAAACCTCAAACATTGTCATGGTTGCTGAAGGCAATCACCTTGGAGGAATTTTTGAAATTGCGGAGGCAGTAAAAAAAGAATTTCCAAGCATTGATGTCAAAGTAACCAACCTTGGTCATACACAACGCGGAGGATCTCCGTCAACAAACGACAGGGTTCTGGCCTCTATTCTTGGCTATCGAGCTGTTGTTGGTTTGCTCGAAGGCAAAGCCAAGGTGATGACCGGTATGATCAATCAAAAAGTAGTTTATACACCTTTATCAGAAGCAATTTCAAAGACCACCGATTTAGACGAAGAAATGCTAACTATCGCTAGAATACTAGCAACCTAACAACACATCAGATTATGAGTAAAATTGCAATCAATGGCTTTGGCCGCATCGGTCGTTTGACATTCAGAAACTTGATTGAAAGTGATAATGTGGAAATCGTTGCAATCAATGATTTAACTGCCACAGATATGCTGGCTCACTTATTGAAATACGACAGTGCACACGGTCGTTTCAACGGCACAGTATCTCACACTGAATCTTCTTTAATTGTAAACGGCAAGGAAATTACAGTTTACGCCCAACGGGATCCGGAAACGTTGCCTTGGGGTGAATTAGGAGTTGATGTAGTAATTGAATCAACTGGATTCTTCCGCGATGCTGAAGGGATGGGCAAACACATCAAAGCAGGCGCAAAAAAGGTGGCACTAAGCGCCCCTGCCTCCGGGGACATTAAAACGATTGTCCTAGGGGTGAATGATGATGAATTGACTGCAGAGGACACCATGGTAAGCAATGCCTCTTGTACCACCAATTGTCTTTCTCCTATGGCCAAGGTATTGGATGAAAAATTTGGCATTGAAAGCGGATTCATGTGTACCATTCACGCATACACGTCTGACCAGCGTATTCAAGACGCTCCTCATTCTGATAAACGTCGTGCACGTGCCGCTGCTGTTAATATGATACCAACCTCTACCGGTGCAGCCAAGGCAGTTGCCCTAGTATTACCGCAACTCAAAGGTAAATTAGACGGTTACGCCATGCGTGTTCCAACGATAACGGGATCTGCAACGGATTTAACGGTTCAGTTAAAAACTGAAGCTACGGCAGAAGAAATCAATGCTGCAATGAAAGAGGCTGCCGAAGGGCCGTTGAAAAATATCCTTTGCTACACTGAAGATCCTATTGTAAGTTCGGATATCGTTGGAGATAAGCACAGTTGTGTTTTTGATGCAGGGGTTACCTCAGCAAAAGGAAAGCTGGTTAAGGTTCTAGGATGGTACGACAATGAAGCCGGATACTCTGCCCGATTGGCTAACTTGGTAGAGCGCCTTGCTTAATATATTATTTTAATGCTCCCAAGACCGAGGGTCTTGGGAGTTTTATTTACTCGCTATGATACTAATTGCTGAAAGTGGTTCTACGAAATGCGACTGGGTTGTACTCAATTCAGACGGTTCTGAACACAAGCGATTCTCAACCATGGGTTTCAACCCCTACTTTCACTCAGCTACTTTTATTTACGAAGAGCTAAGCGATAATGATGCGTTTAAAGCAGTTGGAAGCACTATTGAGTTTGTTTACTTCTATGGAGCCGGAGCATCTTCAGAAAGTTTAAAGGACATCATTAAAGATGGGCTTCAAATGGTATTGCCACAAGCAGAGGTTAATGTTGACCATGATCTTGTAGCGAGCGCCTACTCTACCTATACAGGCGAACCAGCGATTACCTGTATTATTGGTACCGGTTCCAATAGCTGTTTCTTTGATGGAGAAACGGTCAGCGAAGAAGTACCTGCATTAGCTTATGTATTAGGTGATGAGGGATCCGCAAGCTTTATTGGAAAGCGCCTTGTTGCAGACTTTCTATACAAAAAGCTTCCTGCTGAAATGGCTGAAGATTTTTACAACACCTATCAGTTAGATAAAGACGAAATTATTACCAGTGTTTACAATAAGCCTAACGCCAATGTTTACTTAGCATCCTTTAGCAGATTTGCAGGTAAACACATGGAGCATCCCTATGTCAAGAAAATTGTCCGTGAAGGGTTTGAGAAATTTGCTGATATTCACATTGCTTGTTTTAGCAATTGTGAGCTAGTTCCTGTTCATTTTGTAGGAAGTGTTGGTGCGATTTTTCACGAAATATTGGAAGATGTACTGACAGAGCGCAACATGAAACTAGGGCAAATTATGCGCAAGCCTGTAGACGGTTTAATAAAATACCATTTAGAGTACCTTAAGGTGCTCGAAGCATATAAAGTATAAGCCAACCACATGATTAAAGGATTCCTATTTGATTTAGACGGCGTTATTGTAGATACCGCCGTTTTTCATTTTCACGCTTGGCGTAAGGTTGCTCAAAAACTAGGAGGGGATTTTACGGAAGCGCAAAACGAACAACTCAAAGGCATTAGCAGGGTTGACTCATTAAAGAAAATTATTGAGTGGACCTCAGCAGAGGTGATTGACCGTGAATTTCAAGAGTTACAGGTCCAAAAAAACCAATGGTACCTAGATCTCGTAAGCGGTTTAGGACCTAATGACGCATTGCCTGGGGCAATTGACTTTTTGCGTCACAGCCACTCCAAGGGAATTTTAATCGCATTGGGGAGTGCCTCCAAAAACGCACCAATGGTTTTAGATAAATTAGGTGTAACTGAATTATTCAGCGCGGTAATAGATGGGAATAATGTGATAAACGGCAAACCTCATCCAGAGGTATTTTTGAAAGGAGCAGAAGCTCTAGGATTAGAACCGTCAGAATGTTTGGTTTTTGAAGACTCAATTGCGGGTGTTCAAGCTGCAAAACAAGGTGGAATGGCTAGCGTGGGCATTGGTAATGCCGAAACCCTTAAAGCAAACCTTCACTTTGAGTCATTGGGCGAAACTACTCCAGAGTATTTGTTGGCTCACTTTTAAAAATTGAATTCGAAGAATGCTAAACAAATATACTGAGGCACACCCTTGGAAGATTATTGAACGCGGTTGGAATGCGGAAAATCACCCAAAGAGTGAAAGTTTGTTTTCCATTGGCAACGGCCGAATGGGCCAACGCGCCAATTTTGAAGAAACCTACACTGGTAAAAGCTTACAAGGCTCATATATAGCAGGGGTTTATTACCCCGACAAAACCCGGGTAGGCTGGTGGAAGAATGGCTATCCTGAGTATTTCGCTAAGGTTTTAAACTCTTGCAATTGGATTGGTGTCAAAATCAAAGTTGGAGAAGAGGAACTGGACCTGAATACTGCAGTTGCCGTGAACAACTTTTACCGAGAATTAGACATGAAAAGCGGGTTGCTAAAGCGCTCTTTTGAGGCGACCCTCCCTTCTGGTAAAATTTTGGCCGTTCATGCAGAACGCTTTACAAGTATTGTTCAAGACGAAGTTGGCGCTGTTTCTTACCGTGTGACTCCTTTGAATTTTTCTGGTGAAATAGAATTGTGTTCTTACCTTGATTTTCATGTTACCAACGAAGACAGTAATTACAACGAGTTCTTCTGGGAACACGCTTCCTTTGGCAGTTCTAACAATGCAAAATATATACATGCCAAGACTAAAAAGACCGCGTTTGAGGTAAGTGTAGCCATGTGCAATACACTATATAAGAATGATGTTCTTCAAGATTGGGAATCGGTTACGGATTTACGGAAGCTTTGGGCAAGTGAAACAATTCGGTTAACTGTTTCTAAAGGACAAGAATTAAGGCTTGAGAAAACGGTCTCCTTGCTTTCTAGCATGAATCATGGAGCCACGCAATTGGTCGAAAATTCCACGAGGCTTGCTGCACGAGCACAAGTCGCTGGGTACCAAGAGCTGCAGTCCGAACATGTAAAGGCTTGGAATAAAAAATGGGAAACTTCAGATATTGAAATAGATGGCGATGTTGAAGCGCAGCAAGGTATTCGTTTTAATATCTTTCATCTAAACCAAACATTCACGGGTGTAGACAACAGGCTAAATATTGGACCAAAGGGGTTCACTGGAGAGAAATACGGCGGTTCTACTTACTGGGACACAGAAGCGTATTGTTTGCCTTTTTATCTAGCTACAGCTAAACCAGAAGTAGCGAAAAACTTGTGTTTGTACCGTTACAAGCAGTTGGATAAGGCGATTGAAAATGCTGGTAAACTTGGATTTTCAGACGGCGCTGCATTGTATCCTATGGTGACGATGAACGGCGAGGAATGTCACAATGAATGGGAAATTACTTTTGAGGAAATACATCGCAATGCAGCAATCGCCTATGGAGTGTTTGATTACATCCGTCATACCAAAGATTGGGCATACTTGGGCGAAGGAGGATTTGAAGTGCTTCTTGGTATTAGTAGGTTCTGGTCGCAACGCGTGAATTGGTCGCAGGAAAAAGAAGCTTATGTCATGCTCGGTGTGACCGGACCAAACGAATACGAAAACAACATCAACAACAATTGGTATACGAACCGCATGGCATCATGGACCCTAGAGTGGACCATGGAAGCTTATAACTGGTTGATTGAAAACGCTGAAGATGCGCTAAATGAGATTATTAGCAAAACGGCGTTGGATACGAGCGCTGAATTTGCAAAATGGAAGGATATTATTGCAAAGATGTACTATCCAAAGAGCGAAAAGCTAGGGATTGTATTACAGCAAGACGGCTTTTTAGACAAGGAACAGCTGACGACAAACGACCTCAACCCCAAAGAAAGGCCTATTAATCAGCATTGGAGTTGGGATCGAATATTACGTTCTGTATTCATTAAACAAGCAGATGTGCTTCAGGGATACTACTTCTTAAACCACCTCTACGAGGAGGAGGAGGTGAAACGCAACTTTGATTATTACGAACCAAAGACTGTCCACGAAAGCTCATTAAGCCCCTGTGTGCATGCTATCCTTGCCGCACAGATAGACTACCCTGAGAAAGCGTACGAAATGTATCTGCGAACTTCTCGATTAGACATAGACGACTACAACCACGAAGTACATGAAGGATTGCACATCACGTCAATGGCTGGAACCTGGATGTCTATAGTACAAGGGTTCGGTGGAATGAAAATTCTCAACGAAGAACTTCATTTCACGCCAAAACTCCCGGCACAATGGAAAGGTTTAACCTTCTCCATCTTGTGGAGAGGCGCGACGCTTAAGGCAAATTTGACAAACGAAGGAATGAGCATAGAGAATGTAAATGGAGCGTCTGCAAAATTTTATATCAACGGCGAATTGTATGATGTTGGTGAAGGAGAAAGAGTGACAACTGCTGCAATTCATGTTTAAGTAATAGACTCTTTTCAAAAACAGACTTTAGCTTCTTTTTAAACCGCGTACCATGAAGAAACTAATCACAGTAGTACTAATCGGATCCATTCTTGGAGCATGCATAAAGGAAAAAACAGTTCCTAAACGCATGCAGGCCTCAGATCTTGCTTCGCCGCACGTTCATCACGGCACGAAGAGTACCTTCGTTGTAAACGACTATGTAAATGGCCTACTCGAATTGCCAAGCGGCCTAGACTTCGACGGCGAAGTAATCACCGGCACCCTCAAACATGAACTGAACGTCGCACATATTGACAGGGACAGCGAAGACCTATTTGTGCCCTTCTTTAGAGGCGCTAAGCGTGCAATCACATTGAGCATTCCTGGTTTCGAAGGAGAAGAGGTGAAGGTCAAAGGTGTGTTTAACGCTTGGAACGGCGATGCCACCTTCTTGAAATGGAACGGCAACGCTTGGGAAGCGCCGTTGGTGCTTGCGCCCGGTGAATATGCGTACAAACTCGTCGTGAACGGTGAAGAAGTATTGGATCCGTCGAATGCCGTGACGGTACCTAATGGTTTTGGAAGTTTCAACAATGTCTTGACCGTGGAAGGCGGTGGCGGTGTGGCACCATTGGCCATTGATTTCCTTTTCGTGAATGAAGGTTCGTTGCGTTTTTCTGCTATTCCTGATGGCCAAGAAGTTTTGGCCTTTTTCAACAACCGCGTTATTGACGTTGTACGAGATGAGGATGGGCTCAGCATTGCTATTCCTGCAGATGCAAAGGAATGGGAACGCGCTTGGATCAGATTATATACTGCGAGAAACGGCCAGCAAGGCGGAGACTGGTTGATCCCTTTGAAGTTTGGCGAGGTGGTTATTGATACGAAGGAATTGGACCGAAAAGATTGGCACACTTCCATTATGTATTTCGCAATGGTTGACCGATTCTTCAACGGCAATCCAAACAACGATAAGCCCGTTCAAGACTCCACTGTGCATCCTCGAGCCAACTACCATGGAGGGGATATTGAAGGAATGCACCAAAAATTGGCAGAAGGGTACTTTGATGCGCTTCACACAAACACCCTATGGATTAGCCCAATCACTCAAAACCCTGAAGATGCTTGGGGTCTTTGGAATCAGGGTGGACCTGTGAGTACATTCTCCGGTTACCATGGATATTGGCCCATTAGCAACATCAAACCGGACCACCGCTTTGCCTCTCCTGAGGAGCTGCATTTGTTCCTGGACGATGCCCATGCGAAAGAGCAAAATGTATTGCTTGACTATGTGGCCAATCACGTTCATGAGTTACACCCCGTGTACCAGAAACACCCAAATTGGGCCACCAACAAGTATACCGCAGACGGACGACTCAATACACAACTTTGGGATGAAGAGCGTCTAACAACTTGGTTTGATACGTTTATGCCAACCTTGGAATTGCGCAACGATACTGTCGCTGATTGGATGAGTGACAGTGCCCTGGTTTGGATAACGGAATACGACTTTGACGGTTTCCGCCACGATGCCACCAAGCACATTCCGATGAACTTCACGCGCTTGCTCACCAAAAAAATTCGAGCTGCGAGCGATAACCACGTGTACCAGATTGGAGAAACCTACGGTTCGGACGAGCTTATCGCAAGCTACGTAGGTAGCGGAAAGGTCGATGCCCAATTCAACTTTAACCTCTACGATGCGGCGTTTGAAGCATTCACACAAGAAGGGGCAACGTTTGACCGCCTCCGCAAAGCCTTAGAAAGCAGCCTTACCTATTACGGACACCACCATTTGATGGGGAATATTTCGGGCAATCAGGACAAGCCGCGCTTCTCCTCTATGGCCTCAGGACACCTCCGCACGAGTGAAGACAGCAAGCTTGCTGGGTGGACGCGTGAAATTCCGCAACCTACCGAGCGTGGTTACAGGAAAATGGCTGCTATGCACGCCTTCAACATTGCGGTTCCCGGTATTCCTATTCTCTACTACGGTGATGAAATCGCACTTCACGGTGGGAACGATCCGGACAACAGAAAAATGATGCCGTTCGACTTTTCAGATCGCCAACAACAGCTGTTTGATCGCATTGCCCGCCTAAACGAAAATCGGACCAACATCATGGCCTTGAACTACGGTTCAACGACCGTTTATCAACCTGAACCGCACCTGCTCATCATTGTGCGCAAGTACATGGAACAGGAGGTGCGCTTCTTCTTTAACAACAGTAATGAAGACCGCTACCTCGAAGATTGGGACATCACTGTTCCTGCAGACGGCGAAATCTATCAAACCCGCAATTGCGGCCAATTCAACCAAGACTAATTCACGTCCTATGAAAAGAATTTTAATAGCTCTTAGTGCAACTCTTATGATTGTTGCCTGCACAGTGCTAAAACAGGAGGTGACTCCAGCAAAAGATTTCACAACACTTCCTGAATGGGCAATAGACGCAAACATTTATGAGGTCAATGTGCGTCAGCATACTAAAGAAGGAACACTCAAAGCCTTTCAATCGCACCTACCCCGCCTTGCGAAAATGGGAGTAGATGTGTTGTGGTTCATGCCCATTCAACCAATAGGTATAGAAAATAGAAAAGGTGATCTAGGTTCTTACTACAGCATCTCAGACTATACGGCGGTCAATCCGAGCTTTGGCACCTTGGAAGATTTCCAAGCCGTAGTTCATGAAGCCCATGAATTGGGGATGAAGGTCATTTTAGACTGGGTGGCCAATCATACCTCTTTTGATCACCATTGGGTTAAAGAACAACCCGCCTTTTACACGCAAGATGCACAAGGTAGCTCGCCAATTGTAGCGCTAGATAATGAGGGCAACGCAACTGACTGGACTGATGTAGCAGATTTAAATTATGACAACAAAGAGCTAAGAGAAGCAATGGTTTCTGAAATGGACTGGTGGACCGTGAACGCAGGTATAGACGGCTTCCGCTGTGATGTAGCAGGCTTTGTGCCCTATGATTTCTGGAACGATGCAATCACGACTCTTCGTTCAAAACATGGCCCACTATTCATGTTGGCTGAATGGGAGGACCCTGCGTTAATCCAAGCAGGTTTCAATGCAGTTTATGGTTGGGAATTTCATCATATCATGAATGAAGTTGCGCAGGGTCATAAGTCGGTTCAAGCAATTGCTGATTATGCCTTAAAATGTGATTCAATATGGCCCGAACACGCCATGAAAATGTATTTCAACACGAACCACGACGAAAACAGCTGGAACGGAACTGTAGAGGAGCGCATGGGCGAATATGGAAATGCCATGTACGTATTAGCTACCTTAATGAAACGAAGCTTTCCCTTAATGTATTCTGGTCAAGAAGCGGGACTCAATCACCGCTATCCATTTTTTAGCAAAGACACCATTGGTTTAGATTGGGAATCTATACATCCTCAAGCAGATTTCTTCAGGCAAATGCTCGCCATGAAGCACCAACACCAAGCCTTACACAATGGCACATATGGTTACAACATGAGTTTGGATATAGATACAGCAACGAACAGCATGAGGATTGTCCGAGCTGAAGAAGGCAGGCAAAGTCAAATAGTCGGAATATTCGAGTTTGGAAGTATTTCCTCTCCCTATGGAGAACCTCAGGACCTTGATCTTTTAATTTCGGTTAACGGCGCTAAGGTATGGGGCTCAAAATTGGATTAATCCTTTTGTACCTTTAGGCTTCCAAAGAATCACTAGATGTACAAGATCACAGGAAAGAACGCTTTTGAAGTCGCCCCCGATACCAATCCTGCTGAAGGATTGCTGGACGGCACTTATTACAACCTAGATATCGAAAAGTTGGACGCGCGCACCTGGCACATTTTAAAGGACCATAAATCCTACTATGTGCAATGGATAGAACGCAGTGAAGACGGCAAGAGTTTCTCTCTAAAAATCAATGGCCAATTACTTCAGCTCCATGCCAAAGACCATTATGACCTTCTCTTAGAGCAGATGGGAATGTCCTCAGCAAATACGGCGAAAGCCTCAAAGCTTAAGGCACCTATGCCTGGAAAGGTGCTTGACATTCTTATAGAGAAGGGGCAAGCGGTCGCTAAAGGTGACGGGTTGCTCATCTTAGAAGCCATGAAAATGGAGAACCTGCTGAAG
>Ga0181596_10004306_pt1 | contig 12945 bp, 13 predicted proteins | sample 041ome_6_FD_148655 | JGI IMG/M metagenome (GOLD analysis project Ga0181596, IMG submission 148655) | Coastal salt marsh microbial communities from the Groves Creek Marsh, Skidaway Island, Georgia - 041402US metaG (spades assembly) | ecosystem: Environmental > Aquatic > Marine > Intertidal zone... | reverse complement strand
GCGCCAGTAATTAATATGGTTTTATTCATAAAGATTGATTAACTATTTGTTTATATATTTTATGCTTTTCTTCATAAATTTTCTCAGTTGGAATATTTTTAAGAACAGAAAAATCTGCTTCAATTGTATTTGATAATAATCTTAATATTAAATCTTTCGTATCTGAAAGATGTTGTAGGCTGCATAAGTCACTGATCAGTGACTGATTTCTTTCCATATTAACTTTAGGCAAGAAATCTATAAGTGATTCATTAGACATATCTTTGGTAATTTTAATTAACCTCATCAAAACATCTGAAGCATTTTTTTGTGCATTAGGTACTGGAAGATTTTCTCCTAAAGAAAAATTATTGTTGACTTGAAGTTCGGCCCATCGAACGAGGTTATTTGAACTAGTATCACATATAGGAACTCTTAACTTATTAAAGAAGGGTAAGTGCATCTTATATTTTATTATTACCTCAAAAAATATATTTGGATTTTCTGAGTTTAAGGCTCTGTCAGTCTCAGTCCAAATTCTGTCAGATGACAGATTTGCTATTTCACCGGAGCTAACAATTTCTTCGAGCATTTTTTCCGTGCTTTCATCAATAGTAAAATCTTTTAAATGTTCATAAGTATGGAATCGAGCAAGCCTAATAGCCCGTAATGGGTCTTCTGAAAATGCATCTGATACATGTCTGAATATTTTATTCTTAATATCATCTCTGCCTCCATAGGGATCAATAAAATTGCCATCAGAGTCCTTTGCAATAGCATTTATTGTTAAATCTCTTCTCGATAGGTCTTCTTCTAGCGTTACCTCTTTACCATAATAGAAATTAAAACCATGATAGCCATGACCAGTCTTTCGTTCAGTCCTTGCAAGTGCATATTCTTCTTTTGATGTTGGATGGAGAAATACAGGGAAATCTTTTCCTATGGGTTTAAAACCATTAGATGCCATTTCTTCAGGTGAAGATCCGACAACAACCCAATCTTTGTCTTTAGCTTTTTTATCCAGCAGGGCGTCTCTAACGGCTCCACCAACCTCATATATCTTCATTGTTTTTTAATTTGAAATATTTTTTTATCTTCCAATCTTATAGCTGTAAGTTTATTCCCCCAAACACATCCTGTATCAAGCCCTATTATATTATCTATATTTGTCTCACCATTTATTGATGCCCAATGCCCAAAAACTAGATTTTCATTATTATTTAAGTTCTCTTTTGTTTGATGAAACCAGTGTATATATCCTTTTTTAGCAGTTTTACTTTTTAAATCTAACTTAAGCGACCCATCTTCTGATAAATATCTCATCCTTGTAAAGTAATTAATAATTACTCTTAGCCTCTTATATCCTTTTAAATTTTCATTCCACCTCTTTGGTGTATCCCCCCACATCTTTGCAAGAATATTTGAGGCATCATTTTTAAGTGAAGCTTGAACTTCTTCCGATAATCTTTTTGCATCATTAATACTCCAAATATAAGGTATACCAGCATGTGAAATCCAAAAAACTTCGTTTGTTTCTTTTATTTTAATTTCCAGAAACAAGGGAAGGGCTTTCAACCAAGATTGATATTGTTGTAAATTTTTTGATTCAAGAACTTTTTTAAGTGACTTATCTTTTTTTTGATGCTCAATTAGATATAGCAAATAAAAATCATGATTACCCAAAACTCCGGATACTGATTTTTTGTTGTTAATGCAGAATTCAAGAACTTTATAAGAATCTTTGCCTCTATTAACCAGATCTCCAGCAAAAATTAATTGGTCTGTCTCTTTATTAAATTTAACTTTTATTAATAGTGCTTCTAATTCTTTGAAGCATCCCTGAACATCACCAACTACATAATGTGCCATTTATTCTTGATACTGCTTTGCAATTTTTAAGTAATTTTCTAATGACACCTCTTCAGGTCTAAGATTTTGATTAATTTCTAGTGAATCCCAGTCAAGATTAGCTTTCTTTAAGTTATTTTTAATATTTTTTCTTCTTGAAGAAAATGACATATCTATTATTTTAAATAAATTATTTTTTGTTGATACATCTATATCACTTTTCTTAGGCGTAAGCCTTATAAAGCTTGAGTTTACCTTAGGCTTAATATCAAAGGACTCAGGTGGAACATCAAATAAAATTTGCATATTAAAAAATGCAGATAGTTTGATAGAAAGTTTGCCCCAATTTTTTGTACCTACAGTTCCATTAATTTTTTCTGCCACTTCTTTTTGAACAAGAAAATGCATATCTTCAATCACGTTATTCCAGTCTATAAATTTTAAAATTATTTGTGTTGAAATATTGTAGGGAAGGTTACCAACGACCCTGTATCTTTTATCTTCTAAAAAATTTAATGGCGTAGATAAGATATCTCCTTGAAAAAATTCAAATTTTGCAGGACCTGTAAATTGTTTTGAAAGATAGTCGATATTATTTTGATCAATATCAATTGCCTTAATGAAAATACCATCTTGATTTAAAGTGTTTGTTAAAGCTCCCATACCAGGCCCTATTTCAAAAAAATTTGAGTTAGTCTGGGGTGAGATTGCTTGCCCTATTTCAAATATAATTGCTGGATCAGATAGGTAATTTTGACCAAATTTTCTTCTAATATCTCTCGAAATCATTAAATTATTTTTTTAGCAATTTTAATTGCTTCTTTTAGAGATGATGTGTCAGATTTTGCAGTCCCTGCAATATCTAAGGCTACTCCGTGGTCAACGGATGTTCTGATAATTGGAACTCCTAAGGTAATGTTAGTTGTTGAACCAAAGCTTAAAGCTTTGATAACTGGTAAAACTTGATCATGGTACATACCAAGGTAAGCATCTGTTTCATTTAATATTTTCTTTGTAAATGCTGTATCTGCAGATTTTGGATAGGATATATTAATTTTTTTTCGTCTTAACTCTTTTACAGCAGGTATTAAAATATCTTTTTCTTCTGAACCAATTTTTCCTCCCTCTCCGGCATGTGGATTCAGTCCAAGCAAAATAATTTTTGGGTTTTTAATCTTAAATTTATTTTTTAACTCATCATTTAAAATTTTTGCTTTAGAGATAATTAATTTTTTAGTTATTGCTTTTGCAACATTTTTAAGCGGAAGGTGGGTTGTTGCTAATGCCACTTTAAGTTTATCTGAGCCCAGTAACATTAATACATCATCGCTTGCAGTCTTTTTTTGTATGTATTCTGTATGACCCTGAAATTTTTTATTTATTGAAATAATATTCTCTTTGCTTATTGGGCCAGTTACAAGGGCAGTATTTTTATCATTGAGCGCATTATCAATAGCAAAATCTAGGTTTTTCAAAACATAATATGCATTTGATTTATAGAGTTTTCCAGGTTTTAAGTTATTACATTTAGTTACACAAAGCACTTGAATATGATTTTTTCTATTTTTTTGTAAATTGTCTAAATCACTTATTTGCAATAGCTGTATCTTTTTGCCTAATTTACTAGCTCTATCTTTTAATAATTTAGGGTCTGCAAGACAAACAATAGGAGGCTTAATATCTGTCCAAAATTTGGAGTTGCAAAGTTGTATTATTAGGTCTGGTCCTATGCCTGAGGGCTCCCCAGGAGAATAAATGATTTTTTTCAATCTAGATCTTTAATTTCAACAAAAGCTTCAGCTCTGATAGAGCGCAGGGTATTTTCTAGCTCTTCTTCATATTTTCTACCGTAAAGAATTTGATAGGCTCTGTCTTCAATTAAATCTCTTGTAATATCATGATTTCTTTTTTCTAACACTTCAAGAAAATGGAAACCAAATTGAGTTTCAAATACTTCAGAAATTTCTCCAACTGGGATTTCAATCATAACTTTTTCAAACTCTGGAGCTAGAACACCTTTCCCCAACCAATCTAACTTACCACCTTGCTTGGAAGAACCTGGGTCTTCTGAGAATTCAATAGCTAATTTAGAAAAATCTTCACCATTAACAATTCTTGACCTAATTTCATTTATTTCGATTTTAGTTGTTTCTTCATTTCTAATTGTTGATGGTGATAATAGGATATGTCTAGCATTCCATTGGTCTTCGTATTGAACCAAGGGTCCTCTTTTATCCTCTAGTTTTAGAATATGGAACCCAGCCCCACTTTCAAGCACTTCACTAATGTAGCCAATTTTTTTATCTTTCACGGAATTTATAAATAAATCTGGCATTTCATTAGTTTTTTTCCATTCCATAAGACCACCCTTGATAGAATTTCTACTAATTGAAACATCCTCAGCTATATCAGCAAAATTTTCACCATTTGTAATTCTGTTCATTACATTTTTGGCCTCTTCAATTGAATCAACCAATATCTGTCTTAGTAATAACTCGGGCTCAAGATCTTCAAGTGACTTTTCAGTAGAAAGAAAGGCATTAAATTCCTTTTCAGTTATATTAATTTCTGAACCAACTCTTCCTCTTTGAATTCGCTGTATGATCATCTGTTTGCGCACATCCTCTCTAAGTATTTCATATGATTCACCATTATCTTCTATGTAGTTTATAAACTCCTGAAGTTCCATTTGATTGTTCTTTGCTATTCTGATAACAGAATCGTTTAACTCAGCGTCACTAATTCTTACACCTGCTCTGTTTGCTAACTGCAATTGTAGTTCTTCAATAATAAGTGATTCTATTACCTGCGATTTAAGATCATCTATTGGAGGTTTTGGGATATTTTGTTCATCATATCTTGAAATCATATTCTCAAGGCCAGATTTAACCTGCGACTCCATAATCACACCATCATCAACAATTACTGCAACCCTATCTAGAATTTCAATCTCAGAAAAAAGACTGGAAGGTATTAAAAATAACGTGATGAGGGTAAATTTTTTCATATTTATTGTATTAATAATTAAATAGCGAATTTTTAAATAACTTATTCATTTTATCAAAAGAAGAATTCAAACCTTTTAACTCAAACTCAAAATTAATTCTGCTCTTGCTCTCAATATCTATAACATTATCCCATGCATCGACTAAAGTGGGGTACAAAATTTCTTCTTTTACAAGGAATCTTGAAAAATTTCTATCAGATCCTGTGATTCTTAATGCCAAGCAACAATTTTCATATTCTATGCCTAGAAGACTTTCTATGTTTTGATTTGAGTTGTTATCTCTTTTTAATTTTGCAATAAATTTGAAATTTGGATTTAAATCAATATCTGCAAAGAATTCTGAATAATCCATTTCAATATTAAAATCACCGGCCATTCTTCTGAATCGGTGAGCATAACCTATATTTCCAGATTTAAGTTTATGTTTAATAGTTACTCCACCATAAGGCATTTTCTTTTGATCCTTGAGGTAGCCACCATAACCCATAATCATTGTATTCATGTTAGGCATCCATGATGCCATGATTACCGCAGGTCCCTCATCCATGTTCATTCTCATGATAGGACTCATTGAGCTCATTGATGGATTCATCCATACCTTTCTGTCTTTGAGATAATATTTCTTTGAAATACTTAAAGATGCTTTCTTCATACCCATTTTCATTTGGGAGTAATCAATACTTAGAGTATAAAAGCTTTGATCACCGATTCTATCCATCCCCGAGAACCTATCATTAATAAATAACTCATTATTTGGAGATATCTCATTGCTATCAAAGACGGGGTTGTTATCTTGATTTCTGTAGGCTGTATAACCATAAATAAGTCTTGGCTTTAAAATATTGATCGTAGAGCCATTTTTATTTACATAGATAGAGCTAATATCTATAAGTGCATTTGGTACATTGATGCTTTGAGTCTTTTTTGATGAATGGGTAAGGTTGTAGTCAATACTTTTTATGCCGACTCTTGATAAAACATTAAAACCATTTACATTGAAAATCTTAGATACACTAAGATCTGAAAATATTCTCTGACCCTCATCAGGATTTTCAATTAATCTTAAGTAATTATTATCCATTGTTTGATAGCCAAAATACCCATGAATGGTATTAGCCTTAAATGTTGATATGTCTAAATCTTCAGAAAAGATAAATCCGTTTATATTTTTTTTGTATTTTAGATTTAGGGCAGGAGATTTTTTATATCCATTTGTAAGAATCGGATTAAGTGACTGATAGGCTTGATGCTCTATAGTTAGCTTTGTATTTTTAAATCTTGTCTGAATGGAGACATTTTGATTTAAATTTTGATTCCTTCTGAAGCCAATTGATGTTATATCTCCAGGTATGTCCCTCAAAACCAAACCATCTGAAGATTTTGACCAATCAATATTTATGATTGAATGATTTAAATTTAGTACATCATTAAATTTATATATCCACCTGGAAGAATCAGAATTCGATGTTTCTTTTTTAAACTCATCATCTTTATTAAAATATATGATATCTAGATTTCTAAAGTTGTTTTTTTCTCCATGAAGTGCCCTGTAGTTAATTTCAAGACCCGAGCCTCTTTTGGCTATATGTCTTGGAGCAAGTGTTATATCCGATTTGCTAGAAATAACTTTGTAATACGGAATCATTAAATCAACGCCATCTGATGAATAAGATATTGATGGTTCCAAAAAACCACTCATTCTCTCATCTGAGGTAGCAAATGGAATATAGGGGAATGCAAAAATTATTGATCCAGCTGCCTTGATTTTGATATTTTTTGCTAAACCTCTATTTGCCTGTGAATCAAGAACTATTTCATCAGCTAGAAGCAACCAGCCCTTATCTGAATTTGAACAAGATGACATGGAAGCTCCAAGTAAATTTATTGTGTCATCAAGATTACCTTCTAACTTATCAAAATTAAAAACTAGATTTCTTTCTTGTGAAAATGCTATGCCTTTTTTAAGAGCAATTGAATTGTTATCTTTATTTAGATAACCATCTTCAGATTTAAAATAAAAATTTGTAAGAAAAATTTCTCCCGAATTTGAAAATTTTACTTTTCCATTTTCCCTATCTAGTTCGGCATTTTGTGCTTTTAATAGTCCTTCAGGAAAATCTAGCGAAACATTCCCATACAAAACCAATCTTTTGTCATCAGTAATTTGAAATTTATCAGAATTTATTTCTAAATCTTCATTTTTTTTAACTTCTCCAATATTTGGAACGTATGAAATGCATGAAAGAGTATTTTCTTTAGACTGAACAAGAACATCATCCACTAGAAACTCTCCATTTAAATGGATTGAACAAATTGTACCTATACAAATAGGCAGGAGATGTAATCTCTTCATGTATATATTCTATACCTCATAGGTTTGAAAGAGTATTTTAAGAAAAGTTCTATTCTTTTTTTGAATTTATATATTCTTCAAGTTGATACATATGATCTTTTCCAAAAAAGATTTGATCATCGACTAAAAATGTTGGAATACCAAAGGCACCTTTTTCTACTGCCCAGGAGGTATTAGCAATTAGTTGATCTTTGCATTTCTGAGTTTCGATAATCTCAAAAATTTTTTCATGATCTATTCCATCGTTTTTAAGGGCCTGCTCAAGAACATCCTTTTCTTGGATATTTAAATCTTTTTCCCACATTCCAGACATAGTACATTCAACATATTCTTTTAGGATATCAAGCTCTTTAGCAGCAATTGCTCCCCTTTGAATAAGTAAAGAATTTTGAGGAAAATTAGAATTATTTTTAAATTGATCAATTTTATGTTTCTTTATCCATCTATTCATTTCTACAAAAAAATAATCAGATTTATTCTTCACATCAGCGTTAGCTATCAGAGGAGGAGTATTATTAGTAAGCTTAAATATTCCTCCAGCAAGACAAGGAATATAATTAAATGATGTATTTGTTCTTTTTTCGAATTCAGGTATTACCTTGTGTGCAAGGTAGCCATTGGGTGTGGCGACATCATATATAAAGTCAACTATCATTTGGGTTACAATTTTATAAAGTAAGAACAATTAAACAATGTTATGAAAGATTTTTCAAAATATTCTGCAATTATTATAGGTGCCGGAGATGCAACAGGATCAGCGCTTTGTAAGAAATTCGCCTTAAATGGTTACAAAGTTTGCGCTGTAAGAAGACCGGGAGATTTAGATAAATTCAAAAAACTTGAAAATGATATTAAGGAAACAGATGGATGGATCAAATGTTTTGGGGTTGATGCAAGAGAAGAAGAATCCATTCAAGATTTATTTAAGCATGTAGAAGAAGAGGTTGCTCCTATTGATGTGGTAATTTTTAACCCTGGTGCAAATGTTTTTTTTCCAATAGAAGAAACAACTTCAAGAGTTTTTAGAAAAGTATGGGAGATGGCAGCTTTTGGAGGTTTTCTCACTGGAAGAGAGGCTGCAAAGCATATGAAGAAGAGAAATAGAGGGAGTATATTTTTTACTGGTGCCACAGCTTCTATGAGAGGAGGTTCTGGTTTTTCTGCTTTTTCAAGTGCTAAATTCGCTCTTAGAGCATTAGCTCAAAGTATGGCAAGAGAACTAGGGCCTCAAGGAATTCATGTCGCACATTTCATAATAGATGGCGCAATAGATACTGCTTTTATTAAAGAAACTTTTCCTGATATATATGCTCTCAAGGAAAAAGACGGTATCCTTCAACCAGAGGCTATTGCTGATGCTTATTGGTTTGTTCATACTCAACACAGAAGTGCATGGACCCATGAATTAGATTTAAGGCCATATATGGAAAAGTTTTAATAACAAAGGAAGAAGTTATGAGTTTAAAGGACAAAGTTATATTTATATCTGGAGGCAGCAGAGGTATTGGCTTGGCTATGGCAAAAAAGGCAGCTCAAGATGGTGCTAAAATTGTGATAGCAGCAAAAACTGCTGACCCGCATCCAAAATTACCTGGGACAATCTATACAGCTGCAGATGAAATTGTTGAGGCAGGTGGTGATGCTCTGCCTATTATTTGTGATATCAGAAGCGAAGACAATGTTCGAGATGCTATAAACAAAGCAGTTGATCATTTTGGTGGCATAGATATTTGTATTAACAATGCTTCTGCAATTCAGTTAACAAATGTCAAAGATACAGAAATGAAACGATATGATCTCATGCATCAAATTAATGGAAGAGGCACTTATATGGTAAGTAAATATTGTTTACCGCATTTAGAAAAGGCATCAAATCCTCATATCTTAAATCTATCTCCACCTTTAGATATGCACCCAAAATGGTTTGCTGGATCGGTTGCTTATACAATGGCTAAATATACTATGAGTATGTGTGTTCTTGGTATGGCTCAAGAGTTTGCTGATAGAAGTATAGCTGTAAATGCTCTTTGGCCTAGAACAGCAATTGCAACTGCTGCAGTTCAGAACCATCTTGGCGGCGATGAAATTATGAGACTATCTCGAAATGTAGATATTATGGCTGATGCTGCTTATGAAATTCTTATCAAAGACGCTAAGTCTTTTAGTGGCAATTTTTGTATTGACGACTTAGTTCTTCATGAAGCTGGCGTAACAGATTTTTCAAAATATGCCAATGTTCCATTCGGCGAGCTCATGCCTGACTTCTTCGTTCCTGATGATACTCCTGTACCTGATGAAGTTAAAAATAGTTAATTGAATAAGGAAGAGGCATTAGAACTAGCAAACAAAACTGGCTTTAATGCCATTGAAGTTGATGTCTTAAAACTTGAGGCAAGTGGAAGAGAGTACTATAGATTACACTTTGATAAAGCTGCGTCTTTGGTCATGTGCTATCTCGATCCTAAAAAAGGTAATCACAATAAATTCCTTCATGTATCAAATTTTTTTACAAGCTTAAGCATTAATTCTCCTGAAATTATTTTGGCTGATCAAGCTACTGGAGTAATTGTTCAACAAGATCTGGGAGATAAATGTTTAATAGATATGGAGCTCAATAAAAATCCTGAATTGCTGAAGCAGTCAGTTGAGATTCTATCTACAATACAAAGAGCTCATATTCCTCAAATAGATAAACTTGATGAAGAATCTTTAATGATGCAAATGGAAACAATCCAATCAATTTTTTTAGAAAAATTTTTATCTTGTCAAAAATTAAAAGAGCTAGAAATTTTGCAGTCTAGAGCACTATCTAAGTTATCCGAACAACCATGGATGAATTGCCATTTTGATTTTGAAAGAAGAAATCTAATGGTAGATTCCAATCATAAAATTGCAGTAATAGATTTTCAGGACTTATGCATTGGCCCAGTTGGTATAGACTTAGCTGGAATAATTGTAGATCACTACATTTCTTATTCTGATAAATTGATTAATAATGCTCTTAAACATTACATTGAAAGTAGTCAGTTAGATGTTTCTGTTAAAGATGTTTTTGAATGGTTAAGGTGGGGAGGTATTCAACGCAATATGAGAATTTTAGGTACCCTTAGCAATTTATATATTCAAGATAATAGAACTTTTAGATTAAAGGATTTACCTGGAATTCTTGAAAATTTAATTACTTTAATACCCAATGATGAATTTATGTCCTTAAAAGAGCATCTAAGTTCTACTGTTATGCCAAAACTACATGAGGAGTTAGAGGCTTTATGAAAGCTATGATTCTTGCAGCTGGATATGGCAAAAGAATGATGCCGCTTACAGAAAATTTGCCAAAACCATTATTGAAAATTGGCAATGAGTCCCTCATTGAAAGAAATATCAATGCTTTATTAGCTGCGGGATTCAATGACATTGTCATTAATGTCTCCTATCTTGGAAACATGATTAAAAAACACGTTTTAGAGATTTTCCCAAACGCAAATATTAGTTTTTCTGAAGAAGAAATTCCTCTTGGAACGGGAGGGGGAGTTCTTAATGCTATTGGGTTGCTTGGAAAAGATCCCTTTTTGCTCATTAATGCTGACATTTATCATCAAATCAATTTAAAGGATATAAAGCAGGATGTTGATATTGCTCATTTGGTTGGTGTAGAGAATCCCGATCACAATGTTGATGGAGATTTTTCACTTAATGTTGATGAAGTATCCATTAGCAATAATTTAAATGAATGCACATGGAGCGGCATATCGATTATCAACCCAATAATATTTGACGAATTAAAAATAGAAGATGCGCCATTTGATATATGGAAATCTATACTTGTTGAGTACGTTCAAAAAAATAAAGTTACTGGTGAATTTACAGACTCTACTTGGATAGATACTGGTACTATTGATCGCTTAGAGCTTGCTAATAAAACCTATAAAGACGAAAATTAACCCATGAGTGAAAGTAAATATATTATTGCACCATCAATTCTATCTGCTAATTTTGCAACGCTAGGTGAAGAAGTTGTAAATGTTCTTAATGCTGGGGCGGATTGGATACATTTTGATGTTATGGATAATCATTATGTGCCCAATTTAACTATTGGACCTATGGTATGTAAATCCTTAAGAGATTTTGGTGTAAAAGAATTTATTGATGTTCACTTAATGATCGATCCTGTTGATGAATTAGCACAAAGTTTTATAAAAGCTGGAGCTGATCTGATTAGTTTTCATCCCGAAGCTTCAAAGCATGTTCATAGATCAATTCATGCAATAAAAGATCAAGATTGCAAAGCAGGTTTAGTTTTTAATCCAGCATCTTCTTTAGATGTATTAGAAAACGTAATTGAAGATTTAGATTTAGTTTTAATAATGAGTGTCAATCCTGGATTTGGTGGCCAATCATTTATTCATAGCTCTTTAGATAAAATAGAAAAAGTTAGAAAAATGATAGATGAAACAGGTAAAGATATTCGCCTTGAGGTTGATGGCGGAATCAACAACGATACTATAAATCTTGCAGCACAAGCAGGAGCAGATACGTTTGTAGCTGGATCAGCTATCTTCAATACTGACAATTATGAGCAGACTATTAAAACGCTCCGCGCTAAAATTACTTAGTTTTTCTTTTTTAATTTCTATAAATATTTCTGCTGAGAGTAAGGGTTTTATCGCACTAGAAAAATACTTATCTCAAATAGAAGTTGTTTCAACTCTTGAAGATCGAAATACTGGCTTAATGTTTAGAAAGAGCTTGCCCGATGATGGCGGCATGATATTTGTATGGGATAGAAAAAAAATTCAATGCATGTGGATGAAAAATACTTTAATACCATTAAGCGTTGCTTATATTGAAGATACAGGTGAAATAATAGGTATTTATGATATGGTGCCATTATCAATGAAGTCAGTATGTTCTAGAAAGCCTGTCTTATATGCATTAGAAGTAAACAAAGGCTGGTTTAAAAAAAACGGATTTCATGTTGGCGACTTTATTAATATAAGCACAGTTATACAAAATGCTAAGTAAGGAAGAGTTTCAAGCACATGTTGATTCAGGATTTAATATTATTCCTGTTGTTGAGGATTTGCCCATTGAAAATCAAACACCCTTAACTTTATATTCTCAGGTATCAAAAAAGAAAAATACATTTCTGCTTGAGTCTGTTGAAGGTGGGAATAGATGGTCACAGTACTCAATCATTGGCTTTAATTGCTCTGATACCATAAAGGTTACCGGAGATATAGTTGAACTAAAAAATAGCAACAAGGTAACTTCTATAACTTCAGATGACCCATTAGGCGAGATACAGAAAATTACATCAAGTTTTAAATCACCTCATGTGATTGATTTACCAAGATTTCATGGCGGGTACGTAGGTTTTTTTGCATATGAAAGTGCACGATATGCTGAAAAAAGAATTTCAGATCTTTCATCCAAGGAATCTAAATTTAAGAAACATATGCCTGAAATTTTTTTAGTTAAAGCAGAGCAATTAGTTGTATATGACAATTTTAATAATTCTGCTCAAGTTATCTTCAATGCTGACCCGGCTAAACATTCATATGAAGTTGTTCAAGAACGAATAAATAAAATGAAGGCATACTTTTCATCCAGCTCTAATCTAGAAGAATTAAAATTTAAGGAGCCAAATGGTTCTATGAAATTTGAATCAAATTTTAAAAAAGAAGAATACCTAGATGCTGTAAATACAATAAAAAATTATATTAAAGAAGGTGATGTATTTCAGGTTGTCCTTGCTCAA
>Ga0181596_10004304_pt1 | contig 12950 bp, 10 predicted proteins | sample 041ome_6_FD_148655 | JGI IMG/M metagenome (GOLD analysis project Ga0181596, IMG submission 148655) | Coastal salt marsh microbial communities from the Groves Creek Marsh, Skidaway Island, Georgia - 041402US metaG (spades assembly) | ecosystem: Environmental > Aquatic > Marine > Intertidal zone... | reverse complement strand
TCCTGCAGGAATTCCGCGAAGCGGGTGGAGTCGACGCCATCATGATCGACCTGCGATTCAATGGTGGCGGTGCTTTAAGTGAAGCGATTGATGTCTCTGGTCTGTTTGTCGGTCATGGTCCGATTGTGCAAATCAAAGATTCCAATGGGCGCGTGAAATCTCATGACTTTGATATTGAAGGTCTTGAAAGTCCTGTTTACTCGGGACCATTGTTGGTGATTACTAATCGGCTCTCGGCTTCGGCCTCGGAGATTTTTGCCGGAGCGATCAAAGACTACGGGCGAGGGATTGTCATCGGTGACTCGACGACTCATGGTAAAGGGACGGTACAGAATGTCGTTGAGGTCGGAGCGGGTCTGTTTAATCTGGGCAATTCCGATTCCAGTGGTGCTTTGAAGGTGACCATCAATCAGTTCTATCGTCCGAATGGTGACAGTACTCAGCGAGAAGGCGTGAAATCCGATATCGTACTGCCTTCACAGATCGATCATTTGGACTTGGGCGAAGCCTCGCTCGATAATGCGATGGCTTTCGATCAGGTCGAAGAAGTGAAACGAAAGCAGTACGGCGAATCGACGGATATCATCATTGAGAAAGTGGCCAAGGCGAGCGAGCAGCGAATTGGCTCGAGTGATCACTTTAATAAACTGAAAGCAAGAATCGGCAGATATCTCGAACGGAAAAATCGTGTCAAAATTCCGTTGAAAGAGGAAACTCTCAAGGCTGAACGCGAAGCCGATGAAAAAGCTGAAGAGTTGAAAGAAGATGCGCTAGAAGAAGAGGATGACGAGAATACGTTTAAGCAGCAGCCCTACAATGAAGAGTTGATTCATATTGCTATCGATTACGTCAAGCTATTGGAAAATCGAAAAACCGCTGGAAACTGAGCAGACAGTTTCTGCCGCTTGACTCGCAGATTGACGGACGGGCGTCTAAGATGGCGTCATGTCCGCAATCTCTGTTCATCATTTGCAAAAACACTACAAAGTGTACCAGAAACGCGAGGGGCTCCTTGCGTCGGTCACGGGGCTGTTCAATCGTCAATATAAGGCCGTTAAGGCTGTTGAGAAGGTAAGCTTTGAGATTGAGGAAGGGGAAATGGTCGCATTTCTCGGTCCCAACGGTGCAGGCAAAACGACGACTCTGAAACTGCTGTCGGGATTGATTTACCCCTCCGGTGGTGAAGCGACCGTTCTTGGACATGTTCCCTGGAAGCGAGAGAATGTCTATCGTCGTCGGTTTTCGTTAGTGATGGGACAGAAAAATCAGCTTTGGTGGGATCTCCCTGCTCAGGAGTCGTTTCGACTCCATAAAGAAATCTATCGAATTGAGACAAGACAGTTTGATCGACGTATCGATGAACTGACTAGCTTACTCGAAGTGAAAGATCTCGTCGGTCAACCTGTGAGAGAACTTTCGTTAGGCGAGCGAATGAGGATGGAGTTGATTGCCGCTCTGCTTCACAGCCCCGATGTCTTATTGCTGGATGAACCGACGATTGGGCTCGATGTGGTTTCTCAACGTCGCGTGCAGGAGTTTCTCAAATTTTATCAGGCCGAGAGCAAAATGACGGTTATTTTGACCAGTCATTATATGAAGGATGTGGAGGCGCTTTGTGAACGCGCTGTGATCATCAATCGCGGTCGTATTGTGCATGATGGTCCGCTGAAAGAAGTGATCGATCGTTTCAGTCAGACGAAAATTGTCGAGCTGTTATTTGCAGGGACAGAAGTTCCCGGCGACTTGGAGCGTTTCGGTCAGATTGTGGAAGTGAAAGCGCCTCGTATTAAGCTCGAAGTCCCACGCACAAACATTCCTAAGTTACTGGCAGAGTTGTTAGAACAATACACGATTGAGGATGTCACTGTTTTAGAGCGACCATTAGAAGAAGTGATTGCCGAGGTGTTCACAACACCGGAGGATGAGGGAACGATGGTTTCGGGGGAAGATTCTGAAATCGTTGAGGAGAGATTTTGAACAATGGCTCTCGCCGCAATGAGAACGAACTGGGTGATTCTGAAGACGTGCATCGAAGAGAAGCTCGTTTATCGATCAGACTTTGCATTCGCAACACTCGTTCGTTTCCTGCCGATTGTGACGCAGATATTTCTGTGGGGGGCGATTTATGCCGACGACCCCAGCCGTTCGCGAAACGGATACAATTATGCCGACATGGTTGCCTATTATTTGCTGGCTATGGTGGGGCGTGCGTTTTCGAGTATGCCGGGGCTTGCGAGTGGAATTGGGCGTGACATCCGCGACGGCACGTTCAAAAAATATTTGACTCAGCCCATCGATATGCTGGGGTTTCTTTTCTGGCATCGAATTGCGCACAAGCTTGTCTATTACATGGTGGCAACCGGGCCGTTTGTATTGGTGTTTTATCTGTGTGGAGATTATTTTTCTGGTTTGCCTGACGCGATCACAGTGACAGCGTGGGTGATCTCTTTGATGATGGCGTTCCTCATTGGATTTCTGCTGGAAGCTCTGATCGGATTGATCGGATTCTGGTTTCTCGAAGTGTCGTCCTTATTGTTCATCTATATGATGCTGAATTATTTTTTGTCAGGTCATATGATTCCTTTGGACTGGATCGGGGAAGAGTTTCTGGCTGCGATGCAGTATTCTCCCTTCAAATTTCTCGCGTATATGCCAGCCACGATCATGCTGGGCAAGTATTCGCATCAGGAATTGCTGTTTGAATTGACAATTGGAGCGTCGTGGATTGTTGTGTTGTTGATCGCTAATCGAGTCGTGTTTCGGTTGGGTGTGAAGCGTTATGGGGCATACGGGGGCTGAAAAACGAGCCAAGTGAGCCCGTGCGATGATTGCCGCCGTTTCTGCGAAGCGGCTCATTTGCTATAATTTGTTGAACCCACCTCCCGCTCGCATTGTCGTTTAGAAAGAATCACCATTTTCTCGTCCCACCTGAATTCGCTGAATTATGAGTATTTCGGATCATTCAAGCCATTCTCCAGCTAAAACCTCGTCCGTTTACAACGGTCGGTTCTGGTTGGCCTATCTTGCGAATGTCATGCTTGTGACGGCTAATGCACTGACGTTTCATTTTGCAGAGTTAGTGGCCCATCTGGGAGGCTCTGAACAAATCACAGGATCGGTGATTCGCACCGGGCTGATTGGAGCGTTGCTGGTTCGTTTGTGGATGGGAAACTACATCGACCGGTACGGTGTTGGTCCATTGTGGATGATTGGCTCAGCAGGACTGGCTCTGGGGTTAATCTCATTTACATTCATCGATCACATCGGTTGGGAATTACACGCGGCACGTGTCCTGTTTTCAATTTCGCTGGCAGGTATGTTTACCTGCTCGATGGTGTACATACAAAATCATGTACCACCAGAACGCAGGACGGAAGTGATCGGCAACTTGGGTAGTAGTGGTTTTGTGGGAATGATTATCGGGGCCAACCTTGGTGACTTTCTGATGAATATCAATGCGGCTCCCCAGATCCGATTTCAATATCTGTTCGGCACAGCGGCTCTGATGGCGGTCGGGCACTTTTTTATCTCAGCCGCTCTCACCTGGAAGCAGCCACACGACAAACCGAAAGACGGGCTCTCTTCGCTCACGCTCTTGATTCGCTACTGGCCCGGGCCAGTCGTTGCGGTGGGAATTGTGATGGGGATCGTCTTCGCCGTGACCACCGTTTTCTTGCGTCGCTATTCGACCGCGGTGGGGTTGAATGGTATCGGGACATTCTTTACCGCCTACGCAATTTCGGCATTCTGCTTTCGAATCATGACCTCGGGTTGGAGTTATCGATTTGGCAGGCACATGATGGTCCTCTATGGATTGGCGGGGCATTTCTTTGCGCTCTGCAGTCTCATGTTTGTCTCTCAAGAATGGCACTACATTCTCCCGGCGATCTGTGGAGGTTTTGGACACGCTTTGCTGTTTCCTGCCGTCATCTCTTTAGGAGCGGGTGCTTTTCCGAAACGCTATCGCGGTATGGGGACGACACTTGCGCTGGGGTTTGTTGAAGCCGGTACGATGATTTCGGCTCCAATTCTGGGAATGATTATCGACTACTATTCATCTGCAGAGTGGGCCAATTATGGATTCACTCCCATGTATTTGGGAGCAGCAGGAGTCACGGTCTTTGTGGCGGTATATTATGCCTTGACGGCTGCTCGTATCCCCGATACAGATGATATTCATGCAGAAGATAAAGTTATTGATCGCTTTCCGGCTGATATCAGCGGGACGACTCCTTCGTTCAGACCTGAACCCGTAATGGCGTGCGAATCCACTGATAATTGAGCCTGTTGTGTTCGAGAATATAGCCTGATAGCTTGTCGTTATCTGACACTTGCAATAGGTAACAATCATGCCATCTGTTCGACCTTATTTTCTGATGTTTATTCTTCTTCCGATGTATTCGGGAACTCTCTGCGCCGAACACAAATCGCCCAATATCATCTTGATTTTTGCAGATGACTGGGGCTGGGGCGATCTTGGGTGTCATGGGCATCCTTATCTGAAAACACCTCATCTCGATCAGTTGGCTGCGGATGGAACAGAATACCTGCAATTCACCGTGGCGAGCGGTGTCTGTTCGCCAAGTCGTGCTGCTGTCATGACGGGACATTTTCCCGCCAGGCATTCCATCCACGGTCATTTTGCGACAGTGGAAAGTCATACGAAACGGGGAATGCCGGATTGGCTCAATCCCGAAGCGATTCTCTTGCCAAAACTGCTGCAATCAGCCGGGTATCGAACAGCGCATTTTGGTAAATGGCACTTAACGAACATTATGGTTCCGGATGCCCCCCTGCCCGACAGGTATGGTTATGATGCGTATGGCGTTTTCAATTGTCCTGGCCCGCAGATGCCGGTACACGATGACGTAAAGAACTCGATTGCGTTTATTGAAAAAACGGTCTCCGATGACAAACCGTTCTTTCTGAATTTGTGGATTCATGAGCCACATACACCTCACTACCCTCAAGAGAAATATCTGAAGAAGTTCTCTCATCTGGAGAATGAGGCCGACCGAATTTACGCGGCTGTCCTGGCACATGCGGATGCACGCATTGGTCAGTTGTTAAAGACTTTGGAGAGGTTGAAGATTTCAGAAGAGACGCTGGTCGTCTTTTCGTCAGATAATGGTCCAGAGAATACCGGTCCTGCTTCACGTCGAATCACACAAGATGAGTCCACCGGGCCGGGACTTGGCTCTTTTGCGTCGGTGGGTACCACGGGAGGGCATCGCGGTCGCAAGCGATCGCTTCTGCAAGGGGGAGTGGGAGTTCCCTTCATTGTCCGCTGGCCTGGAAAAGTGCTAGCCGGCGCGAAGGATGATATCACTCCGATTACTGCCGTCGATCTGCTGCCGACATTTTGTGAAGCGGCTGGAGTGAAACTTCCCGACAGCTATCAGGCCGATGGAGTCAGTCAGTTCTCGACATTTCTTGGTCAATCCAAACCGTCTGGAAGTCGCGAGAAACCCATCTATTGGGAGTGGAACTCAGCCTCCCCTCGCAACGACAATTGGCCCGCGCTTGCTGTCAGGCAAGGTGAATGGAAATTGTTGGTCGGAAAAGAGGGTAAGCCAACCGAACTATTTCGATTTCCCGAAGATCGCTTTGAGCAATCGGATCTCAGTCAGGCAGATCCAGATATCGTGAAGCAAATGAAGCAGCTTCTCGAAGAGTGGAAGTCCACGCTTCCTGAGAACGCCGAGTCATCTTGCTTTTCGAAAGAACGCTAAGTTGAATTACTTTACTTGATATTGCCGTTATTGAGATCTTCAACCACGGCCGCCAAGATAGCAGGATCTTTTTTCTGCATGACATGATCAATGCGCGATGGTGGCACGTTTAACCGTTTCATCAACTCTCCCGCAGATTCCCACATGCGTGCCCCCTTCTTTTCGGAAGCGAGATATAAGGATGTCACCAGTTCGGCTAATCGCTGTGAGTCGATTGACTCGCGATTGTCGTAATAATTTTTAATGATTTTTTGCTGGTACTTTGAATACTCTTTGTCGGCCACGACAGTGTTCCTTCGGTGGAGAGAGGTTGATGTCTTTAATCATCCTGATTGAGAGAAAGACAGGATTCAAGTCTCGTACGGCACGCGAGGGTGTTGTGTTTTATCAACACGGGTTGTTCCGGGTCAGATTGTAGGGGAATTAAGGCGTGGGTGGGGTAGGGAATCTCCTTCCTGATGAAAATTCGGTGAGCGGGTGGCGACTTTTTAAGCTATGCTTGGCACAGTTGCTCGACAGAATCTGGTTTGTAATTCCAAAGACGAAGTTGTAAATCGCGTTCATTTCGCAATTCTCGTGTGAGGATTGTTACGAAAGCTGGATGCATCGTTGGGAGGGCATCAGGTTTTGTCGTGAGGCATCGATAAGTTCAGTTTGGAACAACTGACGATCGAATCATGCGTATGGGCCACGGATCTGATGACAAATACTTCTGAAAATCTTTCGACTTCTCCTGCCGACATCTCGGAAGTTACGCAGGAATTTTTCGAGAACTGCGGAGGAGATCCAAAGTATCAGCTTTCGTGTCTTAATCTCGAAACAAAGGAAGTCGAGTTCTTTCCGGTCGAGAGACCATCCCTCTTATTAGGACGTGCTACAGATTGCGATCTTCGGCTCAAACAACGTGATATCAGTTATCGTCACGTTTATCTGCAAATGCTGAATCAGAGATTGTTGGTTGTTGACCTTGGTTCTCGTGCCGGAACACTCTGGGATGGTTCCCGGCGACGTTCTGGTTGGTTGTTGCCCGGTCGTGAGATTCAGATTGGCAACTACAAAATTCGATTGGTGAAATGGAATACATCGTCGGAATGCGTGTCCGCTGAGGGGGAAAGCAATGTTGATTTGAAGACGGTCTTGCAAACCGACGCTCAGTCGTTTCCAGAAGCTTCCCTCGAATTGTTGAGTGCAAAAAGTCAGTCTCGGACCGGACGGTCACTCGTTCTCAAGCCGGGTGTCACGCTAATTGGTCGCTCTCGTGTCGCGCAGATACGGCTTAAGCATGACAGCGTTTCGCATGTGCATAGTTCGTTGGCTCTCACTTCTGAAGGATTGTGGATTGTCGATCTGCTCGGTCGCGGCGGAACGAGGGTCAATGGCGATCAAGTCGAATTTGCACGATTGCAAAATGACGATGTTGTGAATGTGGGCGCATTTCATTTGAGGGTGGCTACCAACATCACCAAGCCGTCTGCGGTTGTCTTAAAAGCGGGTCTGAAAAATTCATCGAGTGTCACCACCGATTCGACGATCCAGCAGCACGCGGAAGACTCCTCCGTGATTCAGCCGGCCGCTGAAAGTTCACCGGCACAAGAAAATTCCTTCGATCAGTCTGATCCCGATGTTGCGACTCGCCCAGGGGACGGAGCGACAGTCATGGGAGACGGGGAGGAATCCGCACGATGGTCTGAAATCATCGACGCTTTGAAGTCTGGTGGCTTTGGAAGTTAGCAGCCTGAAAATTTCAAGACTGCATGTTCTCACGAAAATCGGTTATGATCAGTCATTCCTGACTCTTCCCCGATATCAATTAAACTATCATGCCGTCACTGATCAGCGTTGAAGAAGCTCACAGCTTGATTCTCGAACAAATTGAAGCGACTTCGTGTGAGACAGTTTCTCTGGAAGATGCTTTCAGGCGAACACTGCGAACCGAGATTGTGAGTGAACAGTCTTCACCACTCTTCGATAAATCGCTCATGGATGGCTATGCCGTCAGGACAGCCGATTTCGATGGCCTCTCAGTCACTCTCGAAGTTCTGGAAATGGTTTCTGCGGGTGAAGTCGGAAAATGTTCTCTCCAGTCAGGGACGACAGTCCAAATTATGACGGGCGCTCCTCTTCCTTCCGGTGCGGATGCCGTGATTCCAGTGGAGATGTCAGAGCGTGAGCCCGGACAATCGAGAGTTCGATTGCAAACCACGGGGATTACTCCCGAGAAAAACCTGATTCGGAAAGGAGCCATTCTTCAGGAGGGACAGACACTGCTCGCTTCGGGGAGTCTGATTCGTCCCGCTGAAATTGCACTCCTCGCTGAACTTGGTTACTCCGAAATCGAGACATCCACCGAACCAAGCATCTCGATCCTCGCTACCGGAGATGAACTGGTCTCGGCAGGCGAGCCTCTTGGTCCCGGCCAGATTCGTAACTCCAACGCACCGATGCTGGTCTCTCAAGTGAAGCGAGCCGGTGGTATTCCCAGAAATCTCGGGATTGGTCGCGATCAGCGGTCTGATTTAGAGCAGAAAGTCTCAAAGGGGTTGGAAGCGGATATTTTGCTCCTTTCGGGAGGTGTCTCTGCGGGAGAGAAAGATCTTGTTCCTCAGGTGCTGAAAGGTCTCGGAGTTCGCGAAATCTTTCATAAAGTTCAGGTCAAACCGGGCAAGCCGATCTGGTTTGGAGTGCAACAAAAACCCTCTGGAGAAAAGACTTACGTCTTCGGACTCCCCGGAAATCCGGTCAGCAGTATGCTCTGTTTTGAGGTCTTCGTGCGCCCCGCCATTCGGCAGTTTCTGGGACAGTCCCCTGCACCCCCCGTGTTGAGGAAATTGCCTTTGGGCAAAGCCCATGTTGCGGCAGGAGGCCGTCCGACCTATTATCCGTCACAACTCGTTTCAGAACCAGAAGGTCTGGCGGTGACTCCAGTCGATTGGAAAGGATCTTCCGATCTCCTGGCTCCGACACGTTCCGATGTCTGGATACGATTTCCTGCGGGAGATCGGGAGTACCATGTCGGGGAGTATGTCGACGTGTTGACTCCTGAATGGTGAAAAGTGACTGACATATTGTAGTCTCCACGGAAGGAGAAAACCTGATGACGACGGACCTCATGACCGAATCAAAACCGACCCCAGCGACCGAAACTTCTGCGACATCGCCCACGACTACGAAGAAAGATCTTGAGCCAACGGTTCAGGATATCCTGTCGCGAGCGAAAACCAATCGTCCTTCTTCCAAAGGGGCGTGGATGTGTGCAGGTCTCTCGACATTATTACTATGGGCCAGTTTTACTCCTCTCGATTGGGGTGCATTGGGTTGGGTGGCCTTGGTTCCCTTGTTGATGCTGGTCCGCCTCGAACAACGAACTGCCGGCTACTATCGAGCGATTTGGGGCATGAGTTTTGTTGGCTGGATCGGCATGCTGCAGTGGATGCGCTTGGGTGACGTGGCCATGTATCCTGCCTGGATGGCATTGGCATTTTATGTTTCGTTGTATGTTCCGACCTTTGTGTTCAGCACACGCACTGCCGTTCATCGCTGGAAGATTCCTCTCACTGTGGCGGCGCCGATTGTCTGGGTGGGACTGGAATTCTTTCGCGCTCACTTGCTGACCGGTTTCTCCTGGTATTATCTCGGACACACTCAATACCGCTGGCTGGAAATCATCCAGGTCAGCGATCTTGTCGGGGTCTATGGAGTTTCGGGACTTCTCGTCCTCAGCTCGGCAGTGATTGCTTCGCTCATTCCTGTTTCTGTCTTCGACAAATTAAATCTGTTGATGGATACCAGTCTCGAACGGGGAACCGTGAGCAAGCTCAAACGTCCCCTGCTTCATGTGGCGGCTTTATGTGTGGTGTTTTCGGCTGTTTTGGGATATGGCTATGTCCGTCGTGATGCGGCCAACTTCCAACCCGGACCTCGAGTTGCCCTCATTCAAGGCAATTTCACCTCTTCTTTGAAACACGATGCCAATCAGAAACCCAACATCTTTCGTGTTCACGATGCTCTGACGGGGATGTCGATTGAGCATCATCCCGATTTGATTGTCTGGCCGGAAACCATGTTTCCCGAGCCACTCGCAGAAGTCGAAAAAGGGATGACCGAGAAAGACATTCTTGCGATGGCTCCCCCGGAAGCACGAGTTCAAGAAGCGGAATGGATGAAGTTTTGGAATGACAACTGGGCTCAAAATATTCTCACGAATCGGTCGCAACTCGCCAACGCCGCCATGTTGATCGGTTTGCAAACCCGATTTGGGTCGAAAGAAGGGGTTAAAACATACAACTCGGCTGCCTTCATTCATCCTCAATACGGTTATACAGGACGATATGACAAGGTGCATCGTGTGATCTTCGGTGAGTACATTCCGTTGAAAGAAACGCTTCCCGGCTTACATGCTCTCACTCCCTTTTCGGGAGACTTCGGTATCGACAAAGGGGAAGCCTTTCAATCGTTCTCTTATCGGGCTGCCGATGCGGACCGAACTTGGACATTCGCACCGATCATTTGTTTTGAAGACACGGTCCCGCGTGTCGTGAGGTCCGCTGCCAAATCTGGGCCAAATGGTGAAACCGTTGATTGTCTCGTCAATTTGACCAATGACGGCTGGTTTCACGGGTCGAGTGAATTGAATCAGCACTTGATTACCGCGACATTCCGGGCCGTGGAATGTCGAACTCCTGTTGTTCGAGCCGTGAATACCGGGATTTCGGCCTACATTGATGGTGATGGTGCGATATTGGAACCGGAAGTATTCGAAGGTTATGACGACGATCAAACCGAGTATGTCACCTATCGAGACGAGTCGGGCAACCTGCGAAAGAGCCTCAATGCGATGCTGGTTCACGAAGTTCCGCTCGATCCTCGAGAAAGTTTGTATCTCCAATATGGTGACTGGTTCGGGCAATCGTGCGGATTTGGCACAATGTTGTTCTTTCTGGCAGGCATTTTTCTACGAAACCGCTCTCCACGGGTGACGCCAGAGCAAAAGACCGCATAATGGAGATTGGTTACACACCCAGTCTCTGAAAGCCGCCATGTTTGTCGATCGAGTCATTGTTTATTGCGAATCCGGTGACGGAGGCGATGGATGCTCTGCGTTCCGTCGCGAACCTCATGTTCCGCGCGGCGGTCCCAGCGGCGGTGAAGGTGGTCGCGGTGGAAGTATCATCATTCGCGCTGCCGCCAATGTTGACAACCTTGCACACATCATTGGTCACAAACATTGGAAGGCCGACCGAGGTCGTCACGGCGAAGGGGATCTGCGGACCGGACGAAGTGGTAATGATGAATACATTGATGTGCCGCCCGGTACGATCGTACGCGATATCGAAACCGGATTCGTCTTGCGAGATCTCAAGCAGGTTGGTGAGACGGTCGAAGTCGCAAAAGGTGGGCGTGGCGGAAAAGGGAATAAGCATTTTGCGACCTCCACGAATCGAGCACCTCGGGAATTCGAACGAGGAGAAAAGGGGGAACAGCGGAATGTTCTGCTCGAACTGAAAGTGATTGCCGATGTCGGATTGCTCGGCAAGCCGAACGCCGGCAAATCGACATTGCTCAAGCGAATCTCTCGTGCTGACCCTGAAATCGCCGACTACCCATTCACGACCAAATACCCCAACCTCGGCATGGTGCAGCTCGATCATGCTCGACAATTTGTGATGGCCGATATTCCGGGTTTGATTGAAGGTGCGGCCGAAGGGATTGGCCTAGGTCACGAATTCTTGCGACATGTCGAACGGACAAAGTTGTTGATTCATCTCATTGAGCCTTCTCCGATGGATCAATCAAATCCGGTCGAGAACTATCTCGCTCTACGGCAAGAACTGAAGCTTTACAATCCTGAATTGTCAGATCGGCCTGAGATTATTTGCATCACGAAATGTGAACTTCCCGATGCGGAGTCTGCGTTGGAGTTGTTGCAGGAAGAAATTGACAAGCCGATTATGTTGATCTCGGCAGTGACCGGGGCGGGACTGGAACCAATGCTCGAAGAGGTCTGGAAGCAATTGCAGGAGATTGAAGATTGAGAAGTTCGCAGGTCGATCTCGCGCTGCGATTCCCAAACGCTCAACTTCGATTCAGGAGCTCAAGAGTATGAAACGTCATACTCTTGAAATGGTCCTAACTCGTTGGCTGACAAGTGACATTCAAGAGTCTTCAAGAGTATGGGACACAGTCATACCCTTGCCATACTCTTGACGATACTCTTCCATACTCTTGAGCAACTTGGGACTGTCATTGAGTTTGTGGCGACCTCCCAAATTGGCTGATTTTTGCTGAGGTTTCACTGAGTTTTTCAAACATGCTGTGAGACAAACTATGTATCAAAAAGGTGTAGTAATCGTTGGCCGGTAGAACCGGCTGTGCGGGCAACCGCTGGGTGTTCGATTCCATTTGAGGCATGATATGGCACCTCGTTATCAGAGAGAGTAGGGCCGGTTTCACCGGCCTGAACAACATTCACTCTCTCTTTGGTCTCTCTGGCCGGTAGAACCGGCCCTACGGCTGAATGGTGCTTGAGCCCATCCCTTGTGCTTGTCCACAGGGGCTATGATGACGTTCTAATTGCCAAAGATCGGGTTGCTTATTTGAGCCGCGTCCGCCAGCACGCAGGGAACGCGGAATCTCGATCGATGTCCCCTGCCAGCTTGCGCTGGCGGCTCAATCTCTGCTTTCGAAACCGGCTCTGCCACAAATATTGATCGATGGAATCTCTATTTCATGGTGCACTGCGTGCACCCTACCGAGCAACCAGCGATTCGTAGGGTGCATGAAATGCACCACCAACACATCAACGAACTCTGAACGCTAACTCTGGTAGATCAGATTTGGCAAGAGGTATTTTCGTTTTTGTAGGTCAGACTGTGCCTGTCTGAGAAAGAGTGACTCACGCAAAGGCGCAGCGGCGCAACGGAAATCATGAGCCGTTATACGAGCAAACTGTGTCGTTGAGCTGTTTGGTAGAAGTAGAACACGGATGACGCGGATAAAAACGGAATTTCACCGATGAAAAAGAAAGGAGAAGACGCATCGTTGTAGGCCGACACTCCGCTGTCGGCATGAGCGATGTGGAATGTTGATTACGGGGCCTTCTGCTTCACGGAGCGCACCGGGTCACCCGATCAAGTAGAATATGAAATGAATTGTTGACTCACGCAGAGTCGCGGCGGCGCAAAGGAAAGAAAAAAACGGGTAGCACCGTTTGCTTGCCAA
>Ga0181596_10004300_pt1 | contig 12953 bp, 10 predicted proteins | sample 041ome_6_FD_148655 | JGI IMG/M metagenome (GOLD analysis project Ga0181596, IMG submission 148655) | Coastal salt marsh microbial communities from the Groves Creek Marsh, Skidaway Island, Georgia - 041402US metaG (spades assembly) | ecosystem: Environmental > Aquatic > Marine > Intertidal zone... | reverse complement strand
CTCGACGCGTTGTCTTCATGGCATCGACTGAGGGCGGTGTAGAAATCGAGAAGGTCGCTGAAGAAACGCCCGATAAGATCCTCAAGGCGATAATCGATCCGATGACAGGTGCACAGCCGTTCCAGGGCCGAGACTTGGCATTCAGACTTGGCCTTAATAGCGGTCAAGTAAAACAGTTCACCAGTTTGTTCCTAGGCCTTGCAAAACTGTTCGAAGACTTCGATCTAGCGCTGCTCGAAATCAACCCGCTGGTCATTACTGCCGAAGGCAATTTGCATTGCCTCGATGGCAAGATCAATATCGACAGCAATGCGATGTATCGCCAGCCAAAACTGCGAGAAATGCATGATCCTTCTCAGGAAGATGCACGCGAAGCACATGCAGCCGAGTGGGAGCTGAACTATGTGGCACTCGATGGCAACATAGGCTGCATGGTCAATGGCGCGGGCCTCGCTATGGGTACCATGGATATTGTCCAGCTCCACGGCGGCAGCCCAGCTAATTTTCTCGACGTAGGGGGAGGCGCAACGAAAGAGCGCGTGACCGAAGCGTTTAAGATTATTCTGTCGGATACCAATGTAAAGGCTGTCCTCGTTAATATTTTCGGCGGCATCGTTCGCTGCGATCTGATTGCCGAAGGCATCATCGGCGCTGTTCATGAAGTTGGCGTTGCAGTTCCTGTAGTCGTCAGGCTCGAAGGCAACAACGCCGAACTAGGTCGTAAGGTCTTAAGCGACAGCGGTCTTAACATCATTGCGGCCACGAGTCTGACCGACGCTGCCGAAAAAGTAGTCGCAGCAGCTGGAGGTGCAGAATGAGCATTCTAATAGACAAGAACACTAAGGTTATTTGCCAAGGCTTCACTGGCGCTCAGGGCACTTTCCATTCGGAACAGGCTATCGAGTACGGCACTAAAATGGTTGGTGGCGTAACGCCAGGAAAGGGCGGACAGACGCATTTGGGACTCCCTGTATTCAATACAGTGGCCGAAGCTTATGCAGCGACACAGGCCGATGCTACTGTTATTTACGTACCGGCCCCCTTTTGCAAAGACTCTATCCTTGAAGCAGCCGAGTCGGGTATTAAACTCATCGTTTGTATCACAGAAGGAATTCCGACGCTCGACATGCTCATCGCAAAAGAGCGTTGCGATCAACTTGGCGTGCGCCTCATCGGTCCAAATTGCCCCGGAGTGATTACACCTGGCGAGTGCAAGATTGGCATCATGCCGGGCCATATCCATCTGCCAGGTAAAGTAGGCATAGTCTCACGTTCGGGTACTTTGACTTATGAAGCCGTTAAGCAAACTACTGACTTCGGTTTCGGGCAATCATCGTGCGTTGGTATCGGTGGTGATCCTATACCGGGATCAAACTTTATCGATATCTTGGCCATGTTCCAAGCAGATCCAAAGACTGAGGCGATCGTTATGATCGGCGAGATCGGCGGCACTGCAGAAGAAGAAGCCGCCGCTTACATAAAAGCGAATGTAACTAAGCCTGTTGTGGCTTACATTGCTGGCGTCACTGCGCCCCCAGGCAAGCGCATGGGCCATGCCGGAGCAATTATCTCAGGTGGCAAGGGCACAGCGGACGATAAATTCGCAGCGCTTCAGGACGCTGGCGTTAAGACTGTTCGCAGTCTTGCTGAAATCGGCAATGGACTCAAAGAGTTAACAGGCTGGTAATAATTGTCTTTACAGGCAGTTAATAAAAAAGGGGCCTTAGCCCCTTTTTTTATGTGAGCTCAAATACCGTTTCGCCGAGTAGAGCATGCTTAAAAGGGCGATCAAATCAATCTATTATTCTTGCACTTTTTGTCGAGCAAAAGGTTCTAATACGTTTCTGTAGTGTGTTAGTCTTTACGCGAATTTCGGCGCAGAGCACCGAATTTCGGGGACTCTGCGACGTTTCTCCCTAACTTTCCTACCCAAGTTACCTTGCTACTCACTTTGCAGGAAAAATGGGTAGATAAGTAACTTTTGATAAAAAGAAGGGGGGGGGGTTGCAAAGCCAGCTACGAATCTCCGAAGTTGACGAAGAGACAACGACGAGTTCTAGCGCTTGGTTCGATCTGATACTCTCCTGCACTTGATCGGTTCTTAGATCATCTTGGCAGAAGGGATATGAGTTTAATTATAGAGGGGTCGTCGAGCTGCTCGCACCGTAGGGTGAGCAACTTTATCTACCAGCTAAGCCCTACGGCTTGGCGATTCACAAGAAATCGAGTTAACAATAAATAGGATGGCACATGAAAAACCGTCGGATTACTAACCTGGGTGTGACTGCGATTGCAGTATTAGCGACCTGCGTAGTGAATATCACTCAAGCGCAAGAGATCGCAACTGAGATCAGCGCACCAGTTGAAACACTTCTGATCGATAGCAGCATTCTCGACAAAGCAATGGACGTAATTGGGAGCAAGAACACTGCTTCAGCAGCCACTCAAGTGGAAATCAGCAGACTTGCTAACGCTGCCAGCTCATCATATGAAGAGTTCAAGCGTGAGAATGATAATCTTGAAGCCTTGCTGGTATTGAACGCCGGCTTTCGTAAGTCGATCTCTATTCAAGAAGAGAATATTGCGTCACTCGACCAGTCGATCGCAAACGTAGAAATCGTGACTCGCGAGATCCCTCTCCTGATGAACAAGATGCTATCGAGCATAGAGCAGTTCATCGCCTTAGATTATCCGTTCCATGTAGACGAGCGGGCTAACCGAATCTCTTTTGCTCGCGCAGCTATAGATAATCCTGATGTGTCGATCGCAGAAAAATTCCGCCAGGTTCTCGTTATGTATCAAACCGAGAATAGCTATGGCCGCACGACTGAAACCTACTCTGACACCATCGTCATCAATGGTGCCGAGCGCGATGTCAACATCGCTCGTATCGGTCGCGTTGCATTGATGTATCAGACTACAGATCGTCAAGTGACAGGCGCTTGGGACAATAATGCGCGTGAGTGGGTTGAGTTGCCAGCTGGCGATTACCGCACCGCCATCCAATCAGCGATCCGCGTCGCATCACAGCTCGACGCTCCACGAATTATTGAATTGCCCGTTCTAGCTCCGGAGGCTGCACAGTGAAAATAACATCTAAACTAATTAATTTTTCTCTTTCTGCCTTCCTCCTGGCAGCATCAAGCAACGTTGCAGCCCAAGAGGCCTCGTCGCTTTCAGGTCTTTTGAATCTCGTCGAAGGCGACAAGGTTTCGGAGTCAGCCGAATACCGTGCGCGGTTACAGGAATTCGAGCAAAATGCAGCGCGTCAGGCTCAAATTCTGGAAACCACTAAAGAGCGTATTACAGAGCAAGAGCGGACACAGGGTCAGCTAAGCGACCAGTTCGAAGCAAATGAAATCACTATCAGCGACAAGCGCGAAGTACTTCGCGACCGTCGCGGCGATTTGAACGAGCTCTTCGGCACCTTACAAGGGGTGGCTGGTGACTTCTTAAGCAACTTCGAAAATTCACTGATCAGCGCGCAGTACCCAGGCCGCAGTGAGTATATCGAAGGCTTTATTGAAAAAGCAGGCAGCACTATTGAGCAGCTAGACGTTGGTGAAATCGAGCGTTTCTGGTATTTCATGCAGCAAGAAATGACCGAGTCGGCACGCGTCGTCACGTATCAAGGTGAAGTTGCACTACCAACAGGTGAGACAGCCACTCGCTCGATTACGCGCATTGGCTCTTTCAACTCGATCTCCGAAGGCGAATACCTCAGCTACGCGGGCAATATTGGCCACCTCCAAGTGCTTCCAAAGCAGCCAGATGCAGGCACATTGAGCATGGCTAGCGATCTAGAAGGCGCGACTTCAGGTTTCACTAAGGTAGGCATTGATCCTACAGGTGGAGTCGGCGGTCAGGTTATGGCTAACCTCGTTAACTTCCCATCCGTAGAAGAGCAGGTTCGCAACAACTCGGGCACAATCGGCTTCATTATTATTGGTGTAGGTATCATCGGTATTATTCTTGGCTTCTATCGCCTGTTGATGCTCGAATTGACCTCTGCCAAAGTACGCAGCCAGCTCAAGAGCAACACGCCAGCGACGAACAACCCACTGGGCCGAGTACTCATGGTTGCGGATAATAATCCGAACGCTGATACCGAAACACTAGAGCTGAAGCTTGGCGAAGCCATTCTGCAGGAAACACCTGCGCTTGAAAGCCTGCTCACGCTGATCAAAATGATCGCAACGATCGCGCCACTTGGCGGTCTCCTTGGAACGGTAACCGGTATGATTCAGGTGTTCCAGCAGATCACTGTATACGGTGCAGGCGACCCAACTATTATGGCCGGCGGTATCTCGCAAGCCCTAATGACTACGGTGCTCGGTATTGTTGTAGCGATCCCGACAATCTTTATGCACACAGTAGTAAAGAGCCGTGCGGATAACATCATCCACATTCTGGAAGAGCAAGCGACTGGTATGATCGCTCAGAAAGCAGAGCAGCAAGCAGCCGCTCGCTAATCCGACGCCAGAAGGGGAAATAGTATGTATTTCGCATTTCTAGACATGATCGACTCAGTGAATGGCTTCATGCTGCGGGGCGGGCCGGTGCTATGGATAATAGCCTGGTTGCTCCTGGTGAAGTGGTCACTCGTGTTCGAACGCGTCTGGTATCTCAACACTACTCACAAAGCTAACGTCAAGGCGACGTTAGCTGCGTGGAATGCGCGCAGCGACACCAAGTCTTGGAGCGCGCACCAAATTCGCACGATGATGATTTCTAAGATCTCACTCGACGTGCGCAACACATTGCCTATCATCGAAGTGCTCGTCACGATTTGTCCTTTACTAGGTCTCATCGGAACGGTTACCGGCATGATCGAAGTGTTTTTCGTCATGGCGGTAACGGGTGGCGGCGATGCTAAATCGATGGCTGGTGGTGTCTCTAAGGCAACGATTCCAACTATGGCTGGAATGGTAGGCGCGATCTCGGGTATTTTTGCTGCGAACTATCTCAAAGCGAAAGTCGACCGCGATATCGAACTCTTAGAAGACCACTTACCACTAAGTAACTAGAGGTCACAAAGACTTCGCCGACTTAGTTAAGAGCCTCCCTTCTAGGGACCAGCGTCAGCTACTGCAGGCACTGGAAAGTAGGGTGGCTCTCTTACAACATGCACTCAATACTCTTTGTAGAGTTACACAGGGCTAAAGAATAATGAAACAAGGCTTAAGCAAGCGAAAGGATGACGAAGAAGCGGGCGAGATTGACCTTACCCCAATGCTAGACGTTGTCTTCATCTTGCTCATCTTCTTCATCGTAACCTCGGTTTTCGTTACCGAGGCGGGAATAGATGTGAGCAAGCCAGAGGCCTCGACGGTTGAAGATACATCAGGTGATATGATCTTGATTGCTGTAGGTCCGCAAGGCGATATTTGGATCGATGGAGACCAAATAGACCCTCGATTCATACGTGCTCGCTTCGAGTTAAGGCTTGCAGACGCGCCTAATTCGGCAGTGATCATTCAGGGCGACGAGAGCGCAAGCAATGAGCAGATCATGCTTATTTTGAAAGCGGCTCGCGAAGCGAACATCAACGACGTATCAATCTCGGCGGAGGCTTAGACTATGGTTATTGTAAGATGGGCAGCATCCATGGCGATGGCTGTAATGATTACGTTTGGTCTCTTCTTCTTTATGCAAGCGCTCATTGCGACGGGTGAAGGGTTAGACGAGCCATTGAACGTCGTTAAGATCGTCGACTCAACAATGCCTGAGATTGAACTCGAGGTAATCGAAGAGATTGACAAGCCCGAACTTATTGAGGAAATCACCGAAGTGGTTGAAGAGGTTGAGCGTCAGGTAACCATCTCTGATGGCCCCGATCTAAACATCGACCGCTCACAGGTTCAAATGGACACCGGTCTCGAACTCAGTAACGCTTCTATCTCGGCAACCGATGGTGACTACCTACCGCTCGTTGCTATTGCTCCACAATACCCAACCAGGGCCGCTCAGCGCGGAATCCAAGGCTGGTGTCTCGTGAGCTTTACAGTAGACGGACTTGGCAATGTGGTCGAAGAAACGATCACCGTTGTCGACGCCGAGCCTGCGAATATTTTCGATCGCTCGTCTGAGCGAGCCGCAGCTCGCTTTAAGTTCCAGCCAAGAGTAGTCGACGGTAAAGGCGTAGAAGTTGCAGGTGTTCAGTATCTGTTCCGCTACGAGCTAGAGGATTAAACCATGTTAAATCTTATCAATTTAAAACGTGCGTTAGTCGCTCTTCTCGTCATCGCTCCTCTCAGTTTTTCTGTGTTTGCCGCAGAGGACGAAGACGGCCAACGTAAGCCGCCGGAGGCTCGAACCTCGGGAACGCTAGGACCTCAGGTCATGCGGGCTATCAGCGAAATTCAAGAGATGATGTCTCCTGAAGACGAAGAAGATGAGCCTGATTTAGCTGGTGCCAAAGTCGCGCTTGACGAGCTCTATGAGCGTCGCTACGAGAGGATGAACGACTTTGAGAAGTCTACGCTTCTTAACTTTTTTACCAATTATTACCTGACGACAGAAAATTATGTCGAAGCGGTGAAAATTTTTGAAGAGCTTTTAACGATCGAAACACTGCGCACAGATACTCGCCTGCGAACCTTACGTTCATTGGGCCAGCTCTACGCAGCAGAAGAAAACTGGCAGAACTCGATTCGCTACTATCAAGAGTGGAGAGATCTATCTGACTTCGAAGACGGTGTCGTTTTTCGGGGTTTGTCTTATGCGCACTATCAGCTCGAACAATACGAGCCGGCTCGTGACTTTTGGCTCAGCTACATGGATATAAAATTCTCCGATCGCGAGCTTGTTGAGCGAGACGATTACGCTTATCTGAATGGCTTGTACTTTACGCTTGAAGATTTTGACAGTGCGCTTGAATTGACCAAGACCATGATCGTCAAGTTTGATAATAAAACCGACTGGCAAAACCTAAGTGCTATTTACGCGACCCTAGACAACGATGCTCGCAGAGTCCAATCGTTAAACCTTTATTATCTGAAAGGGTTAATGGACGACGAAACGCGTTTCCTCAACTTAGGACAGTCCCTCGCAGGAATCGAAGTGCCGTTTAGCGGCGCAAAGATTATCAGCGAAGGGTTAGACGCTGAGGTTATCGAAGAGAACGTTGATAACATGATCACGTTCACGCAGATGCTACTGATCGCTAATGAGCTAGAAGAAGCAGTTACTCCAGCTACAGCGGCAGCAGAGCTCGATGAAACGGGCAACGCATACGATACGCTTGGTTACCTTCACTATGTGATGAATAATTACGAAGAAGCTGCGGAAGCGTTTAGAGCGGCTATCGACAAGGGAAGCCTAAAAGACGATTCGGATACGTATCTGTTCCTTGCGCGCGCACTCTTAGAGCTTCAGTTGTTCGACGAAGCGAAAGACGCGGCCTCCGCTGCTTCTGAAGCGGGTGATGAGCGTTCGACCAAGTCTGCACAAGACTTCCTCAAACTGATTGAGAGTCGTCGTGGGTATTACGCTATTATTGCTCAGCGAAAAGAAGACGCGATCGATTTCTATCGTCCCTATCCGCCAATTCAATAGTGAACGATTGCTAGTCAACGCTTGAAAAACTACGCGATGACCCCATAAAAAGCCCGAACCTAACGAGTTCGGGCTTTTTTTTTTGCCAATAGAATTGAACTCACGCTATTACGCTTTTAATAGGACAGACCGAGGTAACCCCATGTCTAAGACAGCCGATCAGCCGCAGGCCGAAACTCGCGGATTTGAGACCGAAGCAAAACAGTTGCTTCACCTGATGATCCACTCACTCTATAGCAACAAAGAGATATTCCTCAGGGAGCTTATCTCTAATGCCTCCGACGCTGTCGATAAGCTTAGGTTCGAGGCCCTCTCAAACCCAAATTTGCTTGCGGGGGACACTCAGCCTAACGTCACAATCGACTTTGATGCAGAAGCAAACACAATCACTTTGGCGGACACAGGCATAGGCATGAGCCGCGATGAGGTTATCAGCCATTTAGGCACCATTGCGAAATCAGGTACTGCCGCGTTCCTAGAAAACCTAACGGGCGATCAGAAGAAAGACTCCCAGTTGATAGGGCAATTTGGTGTTGGTTTTTACTCTGCGTTTATCGTTGCAGACCAAGTCGAGGTTCTCACTCGTAGGGCTGGCACAGAAACCGAATCTGCGACTCTCTGGCGCTCGAGTGGCGAAGCCGATTATACACTCGAAAAAGCCGTGAAAGCGCACGCGGGTACGACTATCACGCTGCATCTTAAAGCCGACGAGTCAGACTTCGCCGACGGATACCGAATCCGTTCAGTCGTAAAGAAATACGCAGACCACCTCTCGATACCAGTAATGATGGCAAAGGAGGATTACGCGGCAGAAACCGAAAACGACGCAGAGGACGGAGAAGCAAGTTCTAAGGTCGAAGTTGAGTATGAGGCTATCAATGCCGCTCAAGCGCTTTGGACCCGTTCACGCAAAGACGTTAAAGAGGACGAATATAAAGAGTTCTACAAACTCGTCACACACGAATACGAGGACCCGCTCAACTGGAGTCACAATCGCGTCGAGGGCAAGTTAGAATACACGAGTCTGCTCTACATTCCTGGCCGCGCGCCCTATGACCTTTGGAACCGAGACGCTGCACGCGGTCTGAAACTCTATGTTCAGCGCGTCTTTATCATGGATGAAGCCGAGCAGTTCCTTCCTCTTTATTTGCGCTTCATTAAGGGCGTGGTTGATTCGAATGACATCTCTCTCAATGTGTCACGCGAAATTCTGCAACAAGATCCTGTTGTCGATTCGATGCGATCTGCACTAACGAAGCGAGCACTAGATATGCTTGAAAAGTTGAAGAAAAGCGAACCCGAAGCCTATGCGCAGTTTTGGAAAGAGTTTGGCTTGGTTCTCAAAGAGGGCCCTGCGGAAGACTTCGCCAATAAAGAGCGCGTCGCAAAACTACTTCAGTTCAACAGTACGCAATCCGATGGCGATGCTCAGGATCAGAGCCTAGAGGACTATGTTAGCCGCATGCAGGAAGGCCAGGAGAAAATATATTTCTTAGTTGCCGAGTCGGCTAAGGCAGCTCGCAATAGCCCGCATCTTGAGATTTTCCGTAAGAAAGGCATAGAAGTGCTGCTTTTATGCGACCGAATCGACGAGTGGCTCGTTAGCCATTTGCGTGATTTCGATGGCAAGCAACTCCAAGACATATCGCGCGGTGAACTCGATCTTGGCAAGCTCGAAGACGAAGACGACAAAAAGGAACAGGAGGAGGTTGAGAAAAAGCTCGAAGGACTAGTTGGCCGCGTTACTGCTGTTCTAGAGGGCAAGGTCAAGTCGGTTAGGCTCAGCCATAGATTGATCGATTCGCCGGCGTGTCTTGCTGTAGACGATCACGACATGGGACTGCAGATGCGCAAAATTATGGAGGCTTCAGGACAAGAGGTACCGGAGGTGAAACCTATCTTCGAAATGAACCCAGAGCATTTGCTCGTGAAGAAACTTGATTCTGAGCAGGACGAAGAGCGTTTCGCCGACATTGCCGAGATCTTGTTCGCGCAAGCAACACTTGCCGAAGGATCACAGCTAGAAGACCCTGCGGAATTCTCGGCGCGCCTCAACAAACTGCTGCTGTCTCTTGGCTAGCCGCGTTACATACGCTCGAGTGTCTCGATACCGAGTAGGTCTAATCCTTGCTTCAGCGCTTCTGAAGCAAGGACGCAGAGACTGAGGCGGTTAGCGCGGGTTGCGGCATCCGTGCCTTGAATTGGGCAAGCCTCATAAAAACGCATGAAAGAGGCTGACAACTCATATAAGTAGTTGCTCAGTGTATTTGGAAAGCAGTCTTGTGCAACGGCGTCGATAGTCTCTGCCAGTTGGAGCGATTTGAGCAACAGCGCTTTCTCTTCAGGTGCAAGCGCTACTGATTCTGGAAACCTGATAATACCGTCGGTATCGACCGTTTGCTTGGCAAGTAGCGTTCTTATCCGCGCATACGCGTACATAAGATAGGGGGCCGTGTTGCCCTCAAAGCTAAGCATTGACGACCAGTCAAATAGGTAGTCGCTGGTACGATTCTTCGACAGGTCGGCGTATTTCACCGCCGCAATGCCTACGGCTTCCGCGATATGTCTGCGCTCTGCCTCCTCGAGATCCGGGTTCTTTGAGCTGACAAGATCGAAGGCTCGCGTGACCGCCTCATCGAGAAGGTCGACAAGCTTCACAACGTCTCCTGAGCGCGTTTTGAAGGGCTTGCCGTCGCTTCCCATCATCGTGCCATATGATATGTGCTCTAGACTTATAGCCTCGTCGCTGAAGCCTGCAGCAGCGGCTACCGCAAATACCTGCTGAAAGTGCAGCGATTGGCGGGCATCGACAACATAGAGCGAGCGGTCAGCTTTTAGCTCATGACAGCGGTAGTCGACAGCAGCTAAGTCGGTTGTTGCATAAAGATAACCGCCGTCAGTTTTTTGGATAATCACTGGCAAGGGCTCTCCGTCCTTCCCAACAAATTCATCGAGGAAGACACAGCGTGCGCCGTCCGAATCCTTAAGTAGACCAGTATTCTCTAAGCGCGTGACGACGCCTTCGAGCTGCGGATTATAGAAACTCTCGGCCTTTAGATCGGTCATCGACAAGGTGACATTGAGTTTGTCATATACCGCCTGGCAATGTGTCAATGAGGTCGAGATAAACGCCTGCCAGGCCTCCAGATACTCCGGATCGCCACCCTGAAGCTTAACCACGCTTTCGCGTGCACGATCAGCAAATTCGCTATCTGCATCGAAACGCTGTTTAGCCGCACGGTAGAATCCTTCGAGGTCTGCAAGCGCCACGCCTGCCTCGGCAGAAGACTCGCGCATAAAGGTGATCAACATGCCGAATTGCGTGCCCCAGTCACCTACATGGTTCTGCCGAATGACGCGATTGCCTTGTCTTTCAAGGATCCGAGCAATGCTGTCGCCAATGATCGTGCCTCGGAGGTGACCTACGTGCATCTCTTTCGCAAGATTGGGTGACGAGTAGTCGACAACGATAGTTTGCGGAGACTCAGTCTGCAAAACCAATAACCTCGGCTCAACCAACAACTCGTTTGCGCGGTCGCGGAGGGCGTCACCAGCAAGATGGATATTGATAAAACCCGGCCCTGCAAGCTCATAGTGCGAGACCAGAGGGTTTGCAGCCGCGTTTAATCGAGCCAATAGCTCGGTGCCAAGTTCGCGCGGGTTACGACCCAGCCTTTTGGCTATGCCCATGACGCCATTTGCCTGATAGTCGCCGAACTCCGGCTTAGAGGCGGTAATTACATTGGGATTAACCTCGTCTAGGCCAGTGAGGGTCGCTAGTTCGGCGCCAATAAAATCGGTGAGGGTGCGTTTCAGTGTTTGCATTAGTATCGCTTAATTATCAATAGAGAGGGGCGACGACCGCTCGGCGGGCTCGCACACGGACCTCGTGAACCTCGAGGTAAATTAGGCGAAAGATTGTACAACAAAGTAGGGACCGATTTCGTGTAAACTATGCTCGATGATAAGCGTTTAATCCGCTGCTGTAATTCATCCACGACACCAACCAAAAAACTCTACCTAGACAACCCTATTAAGAGAACCCTACGGCATGACCGATCTTCCTAGCGCCAACGTCTCTGACAGCCAGATAGAGAAGACAAATGCCAATAATCCATTGCGCGATTCAAGCGAGCGCGGCACCGCGAACGGGGGCAGTGGCGTTCAGCATGTAAAAGTCAGCGAAGAACATGAAGGCCAGCGCATTGACAATTTCTTAATGCGTGAGCTAAAGGGCGTGCCGCGTACGCACGTTTATCGGATTATCAGACGCGGCGATGTCAGGGTAAATAAGAAGCGCTGTAAACCCGACCGAAAGCTCATGCTAGGCGACGAAGTAAGAGTGCCTCCGTTTAGTGGCGCTAATGTGCAAGAGCCTGGAGAGCTGAGCGCCTCATTGAGATCTCGCCTGTTGAATCTCGTCCGGCTCGAAACAGACGATTATCTCGTTATAGATAAGCCAAGCGGAATGGCTGTTCACGGCGGCACGGGTATTCGTCTTGGCCTGATTGAAGCCGTTAGGCAGGTCTCCACCGACTGGGCGCAAGCCGAACTAGCCCACAGATTAGACCGCGAAACCTCTGGTTGCTTGCTGATTGCCAAGAACGCATCGTTTCTCAAATCCGCGCAAGATCAGTTTCGTGCAAAGACTGTGGAAAAAGACTATCTCGCCCTGGTACACGGCTCTTGGCCGAGCGGCGTAAGCAAAGTAGAAGCCCCGCTTCTTAAAGACGCCCTTGGCGAAAACGAACGCATCGTGCGGGTTTCGGATGAGGGCAAGCCTGCGCTCACGCGGTTTACGACAGAGCAGCGCTTCGCCGATGCCACATTGATGCGTGCGGCCCCTGAAACGGGGCGCACCCATCAGATAAGGGTGCATTGCCAGTTCGTTGGACACGCCATTGTAGGCGACGACAAGTACACAGCACGCGAGATAGCCCCGGCGCTGAGGAGAATTACTAGCCTCTGCCTGCACGCTGAGAAACTCGCATTTGATGACCTGAAACTGGGCAAGCGGATCGAAGTCGTTGCGCCGCTCGATCAGCAGTTCTTACGCCTGCTCGACGCGCTCTAAAATCGTTAGGTTTTACAGGTAGATAGTTAACGTGGATCTGACACGTACAGGCAGGAATCCTTTGACAGTAGGGCCCTAGACGCCTATTATTGCGCGCCTATGAATGACAGCGCACCTTTTGAACCATTTCCTCACTACGTCGATGCCCGTAAGGTGTTCTCGCAGAAGGGGAATTTCTCAGGTGTACTGGGTAAAGAGAAATTTGATCGCCTGCCAAGTCTGCTGGTAGAGGGTGTTTTTTCAGTGAACGCCGAGTTACGCTTCTCAATTGGCGACCGCGGACGTCGGATGATCGAAGGTAGTGTCGATGCACAGGTATCAG
>Ga0181596_10004293_pt1 | contig 12973 bp, 12 predicted proteins | sample 041ome_6_FD_148655 | JGI IMG/M metagenome (GOLD analysis project Ga0181596, IMG submission 148655) | Coastal salt marsh microbial communities from the Groves Creek Marsh, Skidaway Island, Georgia - 041402US metaG (spades assembly) | ecosystem: Environmental > Aquatic > Marine > Intertidal zone... | reverse complement strand
GTCGACGAGTCGCTGGGTCGCCTCCAGGAGTCCCGCCAACTGTTGCCGAGCGCTTTTCAGTGCATTGTCCATTAAGACCCAGATGTCTGCGTGCCAGAGCTGGAACCCAGTATAGGGCACTTCATCTCGCCGCGTCGCGGGCCAAGGGGGGTGCGCTGATAAGAAGGTATTCGAGGTATGGAGCTCTGGATGTGGGATTGAATGGGCCGGAACGAATCGTCTGCCGACACCCACCGACGGCAGGTCCCCATCGCGATGCGTTCATCCAACGGGATCGCGCGGCATCAAGTCCCCACCAACACGCCGTTTGCTGTGAGAAACGCGCATAAATCGACATCCGCCTGTTGCAGGTCGGCGTAGTCCAGCGTCTCACCACAGCACAGCTTTTGCAAAGTAGGGAGTAGCGTATGGCGGGTCAGGCATTGTTCGCCATTTGCGAACACGCGACAGTTCTCGCCCACGCTTTCCCACGCGAGGCGCGCACCGGGATAGAGACAGACTCTCTTGGCCAAGGGGCTCAGGGGCTCGGCGTGATCGCCGGATTCCGTCACCACTTCACCGAGCCAGTCGCCGTCATCCAGTGCCTGTAGGGCATTCAACACTGCCTGCCGCGCATTTTTTACGTGGTCAGCAGTTATTTCCCCCGCGCGAGGCTGCCGCAGAACGGATAAGCGGTCTTCGAGCAGGAGGTCGGGATCCATACGCTCCAGCGCCTTGTCTATCCATCGTGCCGTGAGGTCAGCGACACGCGGTGCGCGAAAGCCAAGTGAGTAGGTCAGGCAATCCGATTGTGCAATACCCCAGTGAGCCAGTCCGGGCGGCACGTAAAGCACATCGCCAGGCTGCAGTTCATATTCCTCGGACGTTTGAAATCGGTCCAGCAGAGTAAGTCCGTCGTGATCGATTCTGGGTGTGCTTTCGTCACACCATTCACCCAGTCGCCAGAGTCGTGTGCCCGATCCCTGCAGCAGAAATACGTCATACCGATCAAAGTGCGGACCCACGCCGCCCCCCTCGACGGCATAGCTCACCATGACATCGTCAAAGCGCCAGTGTGGCAGAAAGCGCAGGCAATCCTTCAACGCGGCGACCTCGGGCACCCATTGCTCCACGCCGTTGACCAGCAGGGTCCAGGCGTCTGAGCGGTTAAAATGGCTGCTGTCAAAGGGGCCCGTATTGAGTTCCCAGATGCCGTCGTGGTGACCGATCAGGCGGCTGTCGACCCCCATTTCGAGTGATAGCCCCGCCAATTCATCCGCAGTCAGGGGCGAACGCCAGTTTGGAAGCGCGTTTTTGATAAGCAGCGGGCGACGCTGCCAGACATCTTCAAGAAAAGCCTGTTCATCAAATTGAAATGTCAGCCCGCGGGATGCCATGGCGAAAAGCCCGGCCCTCAGTCCTTGAGCGCAAGCGCTTGCTGGGCGGCGTTACCTGTGTAGCCCCCTGGGGTCAGGGCCAGCAGCTGCGTCTTCGCCTCATCGGGGAGTTCAAGTGATTGTATAAACTCAGCCAGAATGCCCGGCGTTATAGCCTGACCCCGGGTCAGGGCCTTCAGTTTTTCATAGGGCTCTGGAATTCCATACCGTCGCATCACGGTCTGGATGGGTTCGGCAAGGACCTCCCAACTGCTGTCCAGATCCTGTGCCAACTTCTGTGTGTTGACCTCAAGCTTGCCAATGCCCTTGAGACAGCTTTGGTAGGCGAGTAATGAGTAGGCGAACCCCACTCCCATGTTGCGCAGGACCGTGCTGTCGGTGAGATCCCGCTGCCAGCGGCTGATGGGTAGCTTTTGTGCCAGGTGTCCAAGGACCGCATTCGCCAGACCGAGGTTGCCTTCGGAATTTTCAAAATCAATCGGGTTGACTTTGTGAGGCATGGTTGATGACCCCACTTCGCCTTCGACGGTGCGCTGCGTGAAGTAGCCCAGCGCGATGTAGCCCCAGATATCACGGTTGAAATCAATGAGGATGGTGTTGAATCGTGCCATGACGTCGAAAATCTCTGCCATGTAGTCATGCGGTTCTATCTGGGTGGTGTACGGATTCCAGGTGAGTCCCAACGCCTCGACGAACTCATTGGCGAGTGCGGTCCAATCTACGGTTGGATACGTGACCAGATGGGCATTGTAGTTTCCCACCGCGCCATTGATTTTCCCTAAAATCTCGCAACGGTCCAATTGCGCCAGCTGCCGCCGCAGGCGCGCCACGACATTGGCAAATTCTTTGCCAAGTGTGGTGGGGCTGGCCGTTTGTCCGTGTGTACGTGAGAGCATCGGCGTTTCTGCCTGTGCCTGCGCGATCATCGCCAATTCAGAAACAATCGCCGCCATAGCCTCGCGGATTACCTGTAGCCCGTCGCGCAGCATCAATCCATGCGCCAGGTTGTTGATATCTTCCGAGGTGCATGCAAAGTGGATGAATTCGCTGGCTCCCCGCAACTCGGATTCGCTGACTGCGGTCTCCTTCAGAAAATATTCGACGGCCTTTACATCATGGTTGGTCGTGGACTCAATGGCTTTAATTGCGGCCGCGGCTTCGGGCCCAAAGTTGGCCAGCAGCGTCTCTAGAAATGCATTTGTGTCGTTGCTGAAGGGGGGCACCTCGGTGATGCCGGGGTTCGAGGCAAGACATTGCAGCCATCGGACCTCGACTTGAACTCGACGCGCTATCAGGCCAAATTCACTGAAAATGGATCGAAGTGGGCGCAACTTTTCGCCGTAGCGCCCGTCGAGGGGTGAGATGGCCGTGAGTGCATTTAAATCCATGGCGGGCTTACCTGTTCATATCAGTGGTTATGAGGGCCATTGTGAAATCCTACCGGACCCCGAGTTCGCGGCATAGCTCCAAAGCCATCTCCCGGACACGTCCGCGCTGGAAGGTTAATTTCCAGCGCCGTCCCCCCAATTGGCGCCACAGGAATGCTGAGCGCACGCCAGCCAGTAACAGGCTGCGAATGATCTCTGCGTTGCCGCTATTTTCCAGGTGCTGCGCGCTGCCATTGACCTTGATACGGAACGGGAGAGTACTCAGCGTATCTGAATAAACCGCTGCTACACTATGGCAAATTTCTTTGGCCTGGGAGGTAAAGTGCGTCGCTTTGTAACTGACGTGTTGCAAGCGGCTGTGCACAACGTCCTGAAGATCGTTGCGCGCCGCAAATTTCCCTTCGAGGTGAAGTATGGCCAGAAAATAGCGCATCATCGCTCCCGCTGTCTCGTCGCTACCGGGGGCTAAGCCCGCCGCCAGGTTTTGTAAGCCAAGCTTTACACCCTGTATGTTCCCGTAGACTTCTTCAACATCGGTGACATCGAAGCTGAATAAGGAGTGCAGTGACGCCTCCAAATATTCGATGGGGTAGGTGCCCGTGCGGGATAGTTGATCAACGATGCGTGCGGATTGCGCGACACCCGCGAGTGCCAGTGTCTGATCTCTTAGACGGTGATCGCTACTCATAAAGTGCCTTCAATTACGCCGCCACCAAGGCAGACATCACCGTCATAAAAAACCACCGACTGTCCGGGGGTCACTGCGCGTTGTGGCTGGCTGAAGTCAACCTCGAAACCCACGCCCGCTGAGCGCAAGATACAGCTCTGATCACTTTGCCGGTACCGAACTTTGGCTTTGCACCGTAGGGGCAGTGCCGGTGCCGTGCCCGATATCCAGAATAGGCTTTGAGCACTCAGTTTTGAGGTGAAGAGGGCAGGGTGGTCATTACCTTGCGCTACCGTCAGGACGTTACGCGGGAGATCTTTTTTGACGACGTACCAAGGGGCTTCAGCATGGTCGGCCAGGCCCCCTATACCGAGTCCCTGTCGCTGCCCTATCGTGTGGTACATCAGGCCGCGATGCTCACCCAGTACCCTGCCATCCAAATCTTCGATCCTGCCGGGTTGGGCCGGCAGGTATTGTTGCAAAAAGTCCGAAAATCGCCGCTCACCGATAAAGCAGATACCGGTCGAATCCTTTTTCCGTGCATTCGCCAGACCAGCCCTTTCGGCTAATTTCCTGACGTGGGTTTTTTTCAACTCGCCCAGTGGGAAGAGACTTCTTGCGAGTTGGGCGTGCCCTACCTGATGCAGAAAGTAGCTTTGATCCTTATCGGGATCGAGGCCTTTACACAAGTGCACATCAGCGCTTCCCTCTTGGCGTCTCACATAGTGTCCCGTGGCGATATAATCGGCGCCGAGCTGGGTGGCATAGTCAAGAAAGGCCCGAAACTTTATCTCGCGATTACACAGGATGTCAGGGTTGGGCGTTCTGCCACTGCGGTATTCTTCGAGGAAATGTTCAAACACGCCATCCCAGTATTCCGCGGCAAAGTTAGCGCTGTGTAGTCGAATGCCCAGTTTGTCGGCCACTGCCTGCGCATCAGCGAGATCCTCTTTTGCGGTGCAGTATTCAGTGCCGTCATCCTCCTCCCAGTTCTTCATGAACAGACCCTCAACGCAGTAGCCCTGTTCCTTGAGAATGAGCGCTGCTACGGAGGAGTCCACGCCACCTGACATGCCGACAATCACTCTGGTTGCGCTGGGGTCTATCATAGGCTCAGGCGTCAATAACAAACGAAAGGGGGGCACACAGGCCGGCTCGGTATTGGCGCAGTACGTCCAGTACCAGATGGCTTCTGTGCACCTCGGCCCGGGATTTGATCTCTTCATAGGTCATCCACGGGGCCGCAATGATAGCCTCATCGAGGTTCCGCTCGCTACGCTCCCGTGTGGGCGTGCAAAGAAAGCTGTGTCTAAGGTAGGTTGTGTTGTTAGCTGCGGTGAACAGGGCGACGCCTAAATAGCCGGTCACCGTCACTTCCCAGCGGGTTTCCTCCAGCACCTCGCGCCTGACCGCATCAACCAGGCCTTCGCCGGGTTCCAGATGTCCGGCCGGCTGGTTCAGAACGCGGTGACCTGATATAGGGTCGCGCTCCTCTACCATGAGGTACCGACCCGCTTGGTGAATCACGGCTGCCACCGTTACGTTGGGTCCCCATCGATTGTTCATGTGACTCCTCCCAGTGTTTCCTTGCGATGGCCGCCGGGGGGAAGATCCCTGATATGCCAGTTGCCAACGGACACGCGAACCAGCCTGAGGGTGGGTAGCCCAACGGCTGCCGTCATCCGTCTAACCTGCCGGTTTCGACCCTCCTGTATGGATAGCTCAAGCCATCCGTCGGGTATCTTGGCCCGGTATCGAACCGGTGGCTCCCTTGGCCAGAGACGGGGTGGTGAGATGGCTCTTGCCTTCGCGGGACGGGTCACCCCGTCCTTGAGAACCACGCCACCCGCGAGGGCCCTGAGCGCTTCGGGATCGGGCGTTCCCTCCACCTGCACCCAATAGGTTTTCCAAAGCTTGAATTTGGGGTTGGCGATACGTTGTTGTAGCTTGCCGTCGCGGGTCAGTATGACAAGGCCTTCGGAGTCGTAGTCCAGGCGACCGGCCACCCGATAGTCCGGAGCGGACAAAAAGTTTGCCAAGGTGGTGCGAGGTGGCTGTGAATCCCGGTCAGTAAATTGACTCAACACCCGAAACGGTTTGTTTAGCAGAATGATGCTGGGCAAGCCCGATCCCTCCTCATTGGTGTTAGAATGCCGCCCGGGGGAGGCGGTCGGGTACCGTCATCCAGTAACGTCTCACAAGACTCGTGCGAATCGATGGGTGGCGGCTATGCGCCGGCGTACCATCGCGCGATTTACTGGGGCTGAATCCATCGGAAAGTCCGATATAAACGACAAAACAGGATTCCTTAACTATGGCATACAAGCACATCAAGGTGCCGGAAACCGGCGACATCATCACAGTCAACGCAGATAACAGCCTTTCGGTGCCGAACCAACCCATTATCCCCTACATTGAGGGGGATGGGATTGGAGTTGATATCACTCCCGTCATGATAGACGTCGTCGATGCTGCGGTTGAGAAGGCCTATGGTGGCGAAAAAAAGATTTCCTGGATGGAGATCTATACCGGAGAGAAGGCGGCCGAGCTCTACGAGGGCGATTGGTTTCCGGAAGAAACGCTGGAGGCCATCAAAACCTATTCCGTGGCCATTAAGGGCCCCCTAACGACCCCAGTGGGCGGTGGTTTTCGGTCCCTGAATGTAGCCCTGCGTCAGGAGTTGGACCTGTACACCTGTCTTCGCCCAGTTCGCTGGTTCGAGGGTGTGCCCTCGCCGGTTCGCAAGCCGGGCGACTGCAATATGGTGATTTTCAGGGAAAATTCTGAGGACATTTACGCTGGAATTGAGTACCAGGCGGGCACCCCCGAAGCCCAGAAGGTTGTTGATTTTATCATCAACGAAATGGGCGCAACTAAAATTCGTTTTCCTGTGGACGTCGGTATCGGCATAAAACCCGTTTCGTCCTCGGGCACCAAGCGGCTGGTGCGCAAGGCCATTCAGTACGCTATCGATCAGAATCTGCCATCCGTGACTCTGGTTCACAAGGGCAACATCATGAAGTTTACCGAGGGGGCTTTCCGCGACTGGGGTTACGAACTGGCTCAGGAAGAATTTGGCGGGCAGCTTCTCGATGGTGGTCCCTGGGTGGAAATCAAGAATCCAGAGACCGGGGAGCCAATTATTATCAAGGATGTGATAGCAGATGCCATGCTGCAGCAGGTCCTGACCCGGCCCAGGGAGTACAGCGTGGTCGCGACTCTAAACCTCAACGGCGATTACTTGTCCGACGCGCTGGCGGCACAGGTAGGGGGGATTGGCATTGCTCCGGGAGCCAACCTGTCGGATACCGTGGCGCTGTTTGAGGCGACTCACGGTACGGCACCAAAATATGCGGGCCAGGATAAGGTCAATCCGGGCTCGCTGATTCTCTCTGCGGAGATGATGATGCGGCATCTGGGCTGGAACGAAGCGGCTGACCTGATTATCGATGGTATGAACGGCGCTATTCAGGCCAAGACGGTGACTTACGACTTTGAACGGCTGATGGACGGGGCCACCTTGGTGTCCTGCTCCGACTTTGGAAAAGCTATCATAAAGTCAATGTAAGGTACTGTAATAATTAAAAAAAGCCCGATTTTTCGGGCTTTTTTTTGGTCTACTTTAGGCTCCCGCGGCTGACGGCCCCCTCCGATTATCGTTTTAAAAATCTAAAATCTTGCCCGGGTTCAGTATGGATTTGGGATCCAACGCTGTCTTGATCGTTTTCATCAGCTGGATCTCTGCCGGGCTGCGACTGACAGGTAGCCAGCGCTTTTTTTCGAGGCCGATGCCGTGTTCCGCCGATACCGATCCCTTACAACTGACGAGCGGCTCGTACACACAGGACTCGATCTCCGTCTGGCAATCGCGGTCTGTTGTCGCGGGAATTTGGATGGCGAGGTGCAGATTACCGTCACCTAGGTGGCCGAAAACCCAGAAATGCTGGGCGGGCGTGTGCTCCAGTCGGTTTGTGACCGCCTGCACATACGTCTCCATAGCATCAATCGGCAGCGAGACGTCAAACAAAAAGGAGTGCCCCCCAACAAACACCTGCTCAACATCGTCACGTATGTGCCAAAAAGCCTGACATTCGCTCTCTGACTGTGCGATCGCTGCATCGGCGATGAGCCCCTGGTCATGCGCGCGCTCCAGTGCAGACTGGAAGCGTATCGAGTCGCTTTGGCTGTCGGCGCCCTGGGACTCCATCAGCACGTAAAAGGCGTGGCCCTGGGGCACCGGCGGGCGATTTTTGGACGGGGGGGATGTGACAAGCTGATAGTAGTTCGACCAGAGGGCCTCGAAAGCTGACAAGCTGCCGCCCATATTTTTATCCATATGCCGGAGCAGCCCTTTGACCCCATCAAAGCTGTCGACTGCCGCAAATGCCATGTTTCTTGTCAGGGGCGCTTCGAAAAGCCGCAGGGTCAGCCGCGTGATGATGCCCAGCGTCCCCTCAGAGCCCAGAAAGAGTTGTTTCAGGTCGTAGCCGGTATTGTTTTTTATCAGCCCGTTTAGGGCGTTGATGATCGTGCCATCAGCGAGTACCGCTTCGACACCCAGTACCATGTCGCGCATCATGCCGTAGCGGATCACTCGGTTACCGCCTGCGTTGGTGGCTGCATTGCCTCCAACGGTGGCCGAGCCACGCGCCCCAAGGTCAAGGGGGAAGATGAGGCCTTCCCCTCCGGCGGCCTGCTGCACCGTCTCGAGCTTCACGCCGGCCTGAACCGTGAGCGTTCGCTGGTTGGGCGAAAGGGCCTCTATTTTGTCGAGGCGTTCGAGAGAGAGTATGACGGCTTCGTGGTCTGTATCAGCACCGTGCACCAGACCCGTCAGGCCGCCCTGAGTGACGACGGGTATGCCGTGACGGTTGCAGTAGGCCAGTGTTTGGGCGACGCCCTCGGTCGAATCGGGTCGAGCCAGCGCCAAGCCCTTGAGTCGCTCGTCCTGACGCCATATGCCCGCCGCACGCTCGGAAAGGGTCTGCGTATCCAGAACACCCCGTTCGCCTAGGATTTGTCGCAGATCACCGAGTACTTTCATGGTTTTCCCCGTCCTGAATTGGCTTATTTTCCGCCGGGCTGTCATATACTACGCGAATGGAACCTACTCGCTTATGCCGCGCCGGCCCCCCAGAGCACCCTGATAGAGAGGGTGAGGGTGATTTGGCGGTTGCACCCGCAAAACCCGCCCTCAAACGTCCCCCGTTGTTCAAGGTCGTCCTGCTGAACGACGACTATACGCCAATGGAATTTGTGGTGGAGATTCTTGAAACCTTCTTTAACATGGGACGTGAAAAGGCGACGCAGGTCATGTTGATGGTGCACACCAAGGGAAAAGGGGTGTGTGGCATCTATCCGCGCGATATTGCGGAGACCAAGGCAACTCAGGTCAATGCCCATGCCAGAGATAGCGGACATCCGCTACTGTGTGAAGTGGAACCCTCCGACGATGACGATTAAACCGAGGTGATTGGACATGCTCAGTAAAGAACTCGAAACCGTACTGAACGACGCGTTTCGCACGGCACGCTCGAGGCGTCACGAGTTCATTACGGTGGAGCATCTATTGCTTGCGCTGCTTGACGATTCCGCCGCGCTGACAGTTTTGACCGCCTGCGGCGTCGATATTGAGGCGTTGCGAGGCGATTTGGTCGAGTTTATTGACTCCACGACGCCGCTTCTGGGTGACGAGGATGATGGCCGGGATACCCAGCCCACACTGGGGTTCCAGCGCGTGCTTCAGCGCGCCGTGTTTCATGTGCAGAGCTCTGGTAAGCGTGAAGTGTCGGGCGCCAATATTCTCGTGGCTATTTTCTCTGAACAGGAGGCTCAGGCAGTCTACTTTCTCAAGAGTCAGGACGTATCGCGACTCGATGTGGTCAACTTTATTACTCACGGCATTGCCAAAGGTGAGGAGTCGGATGACTCGCCCGCTGGCGATGAAGAGCAGGGGGAGGAAGAGTCCGCTGACGCGTCAGATGCCCCTCTGGACACCTATGCCACCAATCTGAACGAAGAAGCGCGCTCGGGCCACATTGACCCATTGATTGGGCGTCTCTCTGAGGTCGAACGCGTGGCTCAGATACTGGCCAGGCGTCGTAAAAACAATCCCCTGCTAGTGGGGGAGTCGGGTGTGGGCAAGACCGCGATTGCAGAGGGTCTTGCCAAGATGATTGTCGATGGCGATGTGCCCGATACGCTGCAGGACGCTGTGGTGTACTCCCTCGATTTGGGAGCGCTGCTGGCGGGTACCAAATACCGGGGAGACTTTGAAAAGCGCTTCAAGGGACTGCTGGCCAATTTGAAAGAGCGTGACCACGCCATTCTTTTTATTGATGAGATTCACACCATCATTGGCGCTGGAGCCGCATCGGGTGGGGTTATGGATGCCTCCAACCTGCTCAAGCCCCTGCTGAGCTCTGGCAAGATGCGTTGCATTGGCTCAACGACCTATGCGGAATACCGCGGAATTTTTGATAAAGACAAGGCGCTGAGTCGTCGATTCCAGAAAATTGACGTGCTTGAGCCTTCGGTAGATGACGCGTACAAAATTCTCAAGGGACTGAAAAGTCGATTTGAGGACCATCACGGGCTGCGCTATAGCGATCGAGCCTTGCGCGTGGCCACAGAGATGGCAGCGCGTTATATCACTGATCGCTACCTACCCGACAAGGCTATTGACGTCATCGACGAGGCGGGTGCCTACCAGCAGTTGTTACCTAACAGCAAACGCAAGAAAGTCATCGGGGCAGGGGATATCGAAGCCGTTATTGCCAAAATCGCGCGCATACCACCCAAGACCGTTACTTCAGATGATCGGGAACTGCTGGAAAAGCTTGAGTCCAACCTTCAGATGGTGGTTTTTGGTCAGGACAAAGCCATTTCTCAACTCGTTTCCTCTATCAAACTGGCTCGCGCTGGCCTGCGATCTGGAGACAAACCCATTGGATCTTTCCTGCTCGCCGGCCCTACGGGTGTGGGTAAAACAGAGGTGACCAAGCAATTGGCGCTGCAGCTCGGGCTGGAGCTCATTCGTTTTGACATGTCCGAGTACATGGAGCGCCACACGGTTTCTCGCTTGATCGGCGCCCCGCCAGGATATGTTGGCTTCGATCAGGGCGGTTTGCTGACGGATGCTGTTACCAAGCATCCTCACTCAGTCGTATTGCTTGACGAAATTGAGAAGGCTCACCCGGAAGTGTTCAACCTGCTGTTACAGGTCATGGATCATGGCACCTTGACGGACAACAACGGACGTAAGGCCGACTTCAGGAATGTTATTTTTGTGATGACCACCAATGCGGGGGCCGAAAATGTCAGCCGCCGTTCCATTGGTTTCACGCAGCAGGACCACAGCACCGACGCTCTGGAAGCCATCAACCGCATGTTTACCCCGGAATTCCGCAACCGCTTGGATGCCACCGTGCCTTTCGAACCCCTGGGCGAGGATGTCATTTTGACCGTTGTCGATAAGTTCCTGATCGAACTCCAGGGTCAGCTCGACGAAAAACGGGTTCAGCTTGAAGTTGATGAAGAGGCCCGCCTCTGGCTGGTGGAGAAGGGCTATGACCGGACGATGGGCGCGCGGCCACTGGCGAGAGTCATTCAGGAGCACATCAAGAAGCCATTGGCGGATATGGTGCTGTTCGGCCAGCTGAGTAAGGGTGGGAATGCTCTGGTCACGCTCAAGGACGACCGCAGCGAACTTGTCGTTAAAGCGCAATCCGAGGAGGAGTCAAAGTCTCCGCTTGAAGCCTAGCTCCGCTGCAGCAGCTGATTTTTGTGGCTGTATGCGGAAGCAGAGAGGGGAAGTGACGTGGGCTGCACTTACGCTGCAGCCCGTGGGTTGTCTCCGGTGCGCGTTACCGTTCTCGGTAGGTGATTCGGCCCTTGGTCAAATCATAGGGCGTAACTTCTACACGCACCTTGTCGCCAGTCAGGATCCGTATGTAGTTTTTGCGCATCTTGCCTGAAATATGCGCGGTCACTACGTGGCCGTTTTCCAAACGAACCCTGAAGGTGGTGTTGGGGAGGGTGTCGATAATTTCTCCCTCCATTTCAATTTGATCTTCTTTGGCCATGGATAACGCAGTTCCGAATAAATGTGGCACGGACTTTACCCGAAAGCAGCCGCCGCCAAAAGCATTGCTAGCCGGGATTATCAACAAATCTAAGCGGCACGCTGCGGCTCATATCCCCACCGACAGGCAGTGCTTCTCTTGCTTGCCAGGTCCCGTTTTGAAGGAGTTCAAGGGGCTGAAAGCGTGCCTTGTAGTTCATTTTCCCGCTGTTTTGAATCCAGTAGCCCAAGTAGACGTAATCCATGCCATCTCGCGCAACTTGCTCGATTTGATAAAGCACAGCGTAGGTGCCGAGACTCCGTTTTTCAGCAGCAGGATCGTAGAAGGTATAGATCGCTGACAATCCGTCCAGCATTTGATCCGCAACGACCACCCCGACTAGCCTGTCGTCTTCGTAAAAACGAAAATAGCGGGTACAGCCCAGCCCGTTATTCAGAAACGAGCGATATTGATCGCGATCGGGAGGAAACATGTCTCCGTCAGCGTGGCGTCCTTCGATATAGCGCCGGTAGAGTTCGTAGGCTTCGTCATCATCGATGCTGGCCTGCTCAATCACCCGCAGATCTTGGTTTCGTTTCCAAACTCGGCTCTGGCTGCGCGAGCGTTTGAATTCATCCACCCGCACACGCGAGGGTACGCACGCATTACAGCGGCTGCAGTGCGGTCGATAGAGGTGATCGCCGCTGCGGCGAAACCCCATGATCGAGAGTTGGGTATAAAGATCGACGGAGACTGTTTGGCGCGGGTCGATAAAGAGCGTGGTGGCCTCCTGCTCTGCCAAATAACTGCAGGCATGAGGGAACGTTGTGTAAACCCTAATGTCACGAAGGGAAGCTGTCACAGCAGACCCTCCATGAGATCATGTGCCTGAAGGGGTAGGGCCCCACACCAGTTGGGCACGCGACCCGGCGCCTGCTCGCCCTTCTCAACAATCTGATACACCCTGTCCATGTCCCCCGTTATAGCGTCTGCCAGCAGTCTTTCAAATGCCGGCCGATCCATTGTCCGAGCCCCCAGCGAGGTGAGGTGCGCACTTTCCACCTGACAGTCAATGACCTCAAAATAACCCATGCGCCCGAGCCACGCCAACCCTGCGAGGGCCGTTTTTGACGAATCCCGCTGCAGGGAAAACATCGATTCCCCAAAAAACACGCGTCCGAGACTGACACCATACAGGCCGCCTGCCAGGCCACCGTTCAGCCATACCTCGATGGAGTGGGCGAAGCCGAGGTCATGCAGGGTCTCGTACGCGGCCATCATTTCCGGCACGATCCAGGTTCCGTCCTGATGCTGGCGTTTCGCCGCGCAGCCGGCCATCACCGACTTAAAGTCCGAATTTACAGTCAGCTCATAGCGTCTATTTTTCAATGACTTAGAGAGTGATTTTGATATTTTAAATTCATTGGGTATTAAAATGGCACGGGGATCGGGAGACCACCATAAGACCGGCTCATTGGC
>Ga0181596_10004292_pt1 | contig 12975 bp, 16 predicted proteins | sample 041ome_6_FD_148655 | JGI IMG/M metagenome (GOLD analysis project Ga0181596, IMG submission 148655) | Coastal salt marsh microbial communities from the Groves Creek Marsh, Skidaway Island, Georgia - 041402US metaG (spades assembly) | ecosystem: Environmental > Aquatic > Marine > Intertidal zone... | reverse complement strand
AGATGTTTTAATGTGTGAAAGTATTGGTAATCACGGATTAGAAATAATTAAAAAAATTAAAGAAGAAAAAAAATTAGAAACTATTAATATACTAACTCACTGTAATGCTGGCTGGCTTGCAACGATAGACTGGGGTACAGCAACTGCACCAATCTATAAAGCATTCCAAAATAATATTAATATTCATATCTGGGTTGATGAAACAAGACCACGCAATCAAGGCTCTTCCTTAACATCGTACGAACTTAATCATGAAAAAATTCCTAATACAATTATTGCAGATAATACCGGTGGTTTATTGATGCAAAAGGGAAAAGTAGATTTGTGTATTGTTGGGACTGATAGAGTTTCAGCAAATGGAGATGTTGCAAATAAAATAGGAACTTATCTCAAAGCATTAGCAGCTTATGATAATAACATTCCGTTTTATGTAGCTTTGCCAAGCTCTACCATTGATTGGCAATTAAATCATGGCCAAGACATTCCTATTGAAGAAAGATCCAGCGAAGAATTAAATATAGTAAGTGGCTTAGATCAAAACAACAATGTACAAAAAATTAATATTTATCCTGCAGAAAGCAAATCCTTAAATCTGGCTTTTGATATTACGCCTGCAAAATATGTCACAGGATTTATTACAGAAAAAGGTGTTTGTGATGCCAATGCTCCATCTTTAAAAAAAATGTTTTCATGAAAAGCGAATTAGATAAAAAAAAATTAATCATAAAATTTGCTAAAAAATTAAATAGCACCAACCTTTCTCCATTACGATCAGGCAATATTTCTATTCGTCATAGCAAAAATAAAGAAGATGGTTTTTTAATTACGCCATCCGGAATGAAATATGATGAATTAAAAGTATCTGACATTGTATTTGTTAGTCTCAAAGGAAAATACGATAAAAAAAATAATAAGCCTTCATCAGAGTGGCATTTTCATAAAGATATTTATTTATATAAAAAAAATATGAACGCAGTTGTGCATACACATTCTAAATCTGCTGTAACGCTTGCATGCATGAGAAAAAAAATTCCAGCTTTTCATTACATGGTGGCTGTAGCTGGTGGTATCGATATTAAATGCGCTAAATACGCTACTTTTGGAACAGTTGAACTGTCAAAAAATATTATCAAAGCTTTAAAGGATAGAAGAGCATGCTTAATTGAAAATCACGGTCAGGTTGCAACTGACAAAACTATTGCTGCTGCATTTGAATTGGCTCAGGAAGTTGAATATTTGTCGAGTCAGTATATAAACTGTTTAAGGATTGGGAATCCTAAAATTTTGTCGAAATCTCTGATGAGCAAAGTTTTAGGTAAAGTCAAAAATTATAAAAAAGGAGAGACCTAAATGGTTAAAGTTGGCGATCATATCACTTTAGATTTTTTAGGAGTTAAGAAAGAATATTCAGCAAAATTTTACGAAGATGTTATCTACAAAATAGCAAAAGCAGCTAAGGTTGGTGTAGTTAATATTTCCAAAAAAGAATTTACTCCACAAGGCTTAACAATGATTGCCTTGTTAATGGAGAGCCATATGAGTTTTCATACCTTTCCAGAGAACGGAATTATTAGTTTTGATTTCTTTACGTGCGGAAAAATTCATCCCAATGTAGCTTTAGATATTTTAAAAAAAGAAATTCAGCACACTAGCGTTGTAAGAAAAGAATTTACTCGAGATACCATTCATCACTATGAAGATATTTATAGCTCTGAAGGACATAAAAAATATTATGTTGTAGAAGAATTTATTAAATCTTTTAAATCAGCCCAAGGTCAATTTATTGAAATTTTAAAATTAAAAGAATTTGGCAATGCTTTATTTATTGATAATGAAATCCAAGTAGCAGAAAAAGATGAAAAGCTTTATTCGTCTACTTTTGTTAATTCAGGATTATCTTTATCTACAAAAAATTCTTCTGCTGCTATTATTGGTGGTGGTGATGGTGGTGTTGCTAGAGAATGCATCAAGAATGGCTTTAATTATGTTGATTGGTTTGAATTAGACCAAGAAGTAGTAGAAGCATGCCAGAAGTATCTTCCAGAGGTATTTAAAAACATAAACAAAAGTAACAATGTAAATACGATTTGGGGCGATGCTTTCCATAATATTTTATCAAGCGAGGATGAAAAATATGATCATTTGTTTATTGATTTAAATGACGATCCTTATTGCATTAATCTTGCTGAAAAAAATATGGATCAAATTAAAAGAATTGTTAAAAAAGATGGTGTTATCACAGCCCAAGTTGGATCTAATAATAAAAAACCTATTCAAGTACAAAATTGGATCCAGACCCTAGAAACATCCTTTGGAAATAGCAAAATTTCAGAGGTTTTTATTCCAAGCTTTGATTGCAATTGGAATTTCGTCAGCTCTGTTAATAGATAATTTGCATGAAATTTAATGTCGCTTGTATTCAGCTGACATGCACCAATAAAGTAGAAGAAAATTTACAATCTATTACTGACTATGCAAATGAGGCTATAAAAGCAGGGGCTGATTTTATTCTTACACCCGAGAACTCTTCTCTTTTTTCTTTGGATGGAAAAGAATTATTAGCTACTTGCGAAGGTTATGAGAAAAATTCATTTATTCAATCTATACAAAAATTATCTAAATCTGCAAAAAAATGGTTTTTAATTGGTGGGATGCCAATCAAAGTTTCATCTTCTAAATTAGTCAATCGCTCGATTTTAATCAATAAGAGCGGTGAAATAATCAAAACGTATGACAAGATGCATATGTTTGATGTGGTCTTGTCTAGTACCGAGCAATATCAAGAGTCTGAAAAATATTTACCTGGTCAAGAGTTGGCTATTGCAGATTTGCCGTGGGGAAAATTAGGCATGAGTATTTGTTATGATTTACGTTTTCCTAAAATGTATAGAAAAATGGCAAAGCTTGGATGTATTTTTTTATCAGTTCCCTCAGCCTTCACTAAAACTACAGGCGAAAAACATTGGCACACATTATTACAAGCAAGAGCGATTGAAAATTTTTCTTATGTTTTTGCTCCAGCCCAAACTGGAACTCACTTTAACAAAAGACAAACCTTTGGACATTCATTAATTATATCTCCAGATGGTGCAATTTTAGCTGAGAAAAAAAATGGAACGGGTTTTATTATGGCAGAGATAGATAGTAATTTGCCTGCAATACTTAGACAAAAAATTCCAAGTTTGAATTTAGATTAATAGGCCTTATAACTTTTTACTTCAGAAATATTTGAATTAGTAAGCTTATTAATTGCAGCTTTCACTTTCGCTCGTTTATCATTATCTTGATACACTCTTCTCGCAAGTTGAACAAAAGTATCACCAAAGTCTTTTTGTCTTTCACATTCTCTTTTTCCTTCTTCAATATCCCATAATTGAAGATTGATATTTTTTAACTCACCCATTAATGCCTCTAGGTCTTGGTTCATTTCGATGTGTTTTGTCAAAGTTTCATTAAGACTAGTTAATTCTTTATTAATGATAATCTGTTTTTCTGGATCTTGGATTTTCTCCATTTTGATTTGTAAAATGGTTATTTTATCAAATAATTCACCTGCAGATATTTCAGATAATATTTTATTTGTGGTATTCATTGATTTACTAGTTATTTTATTAAGAATTTATGTCAAATATTTTAATCATCAAGCATGGCTCATTAGGAGATATCGTGCAAGCTTCAGGTGTTTTGCAGGATATTAGAAATCATTTTTATCAAGACACAATTACAATGTTAACATCCTCTTTATATAAGCCTTTGTTTGAAAAATGCCCTTATATTGACCGAGTTTTGGTTGATGAAAGAAAGCCAAGATGGAATTTATTTTATTTATTTAAATTAAAAAAAATTATCGAAGAGGGAGTATTTTCTCAAGTCATTGATCTTCAAAATTCATCGAGAACAGAATTTTACCGAAAGTACTTATTTAATATTGCTAACTGGTCTTCCACTAGAACTATTTTACAAACGAATGAAAGCAAATCTAATTTTGATCAAGATGGTGTGCTTGAAAGATTCAAAACACAGCTAGAACGAACTGGTATCAAGGCAAATAATACTTTGTACCCAGATTTTTCTTGGGCGGCTGATAATCATTTTCATGTTCCAGTCGCAAAGCCTTATATTTTTCTTTCTCCTTTTTCTTCAGGAAAACTACTGCATAAGCGATGGCCTTATTATAAAGAACTGATTGAACTATTAAAACTAGAATACCCTCAATACGAAATGGTAGTTGCGCCAGGTCCTTCTGAAATAGAAAATGCAAAATTATTAAATGCAAATGTTATTCTTGATGGTGAAAAGGCTACAAATTTTTCTCAACTTACAAAAATTATACAAGATTCAGTCTTTGTTGTTTCTAATGATACAGGTCCTGCGCACATGGCGGCACATCTAGGTTGCAAAGGTTTGGTTTTATTTGGAAGTCATACGACTGCTAAAAAAGTAAGTATCGAAACAAAATTATTTAAGGCTTATCAAGTAGAAGATTTAAAACAATTATCTGCAGAAACTGTGATGAAGCAGATAAAAAAAATATTAAAATAATAATTTAATATATCCCATAGCAAATAAAGGAATTTGTAATCCAAAGTTTGTGATAATGGCTTTATCCTTATTGGCAAACCCAGCAATGGTCCAACCAACAACACCCAATCCATGAAATGCGATATTGAGAGGGTATATATTTAAATTAGTTAGCAAGATTCCAGTTAAAACTAAGAATGTGCTAATCCATTTAAGGTATTTTTGTAAGAATGTCATAATTGCCCCCGTTAGTTTAAATTAATTTTAAATATTTTTTAATCTGCTCTTTCCAAGAAAAAGTTTTGGCAAATTTTTCAGCCTCACTGCTCATTTTTTTTAATCTTTTAGAATCTAAAATTTTCAAAATACTTTGATAAATTTCATCATGTTTAGTACCATCACAAAGATAGCCAGTTTTACCATCTTTTATTGCATCTGCTGCACCGCCAGCAATACCTCCTATACAAGGTGTTTTGAATAAGGATGCTTCTAAAAAGGAAATTCCAAATCCTTCAATTGATTTGCCATCCTCAATGGAGGGCATTAAAAATATGTCTGACTTTTGTAGTAAAGCATTTTTGGTATCTTGGTCTATTGATCTTAAAAAAATAACATTATTAGTTAAATCCATATTTCTCGTTAAATTTTTTAAACTATTATATTCCTCACCGTCTCCAACAATTACATATAAAAACTTAGGGTGAAGCACTTGAATATTTTTCAAGGCCAGAATCACAGAGTGAATGCCTTTTCTTTTTTCTAATCTTGTTACAGAAATAAATTTTGGTGATTTATTTTCAAATATACTCGACGCTTTTTTGATACTATTTTTTGGGACTGTAATATTAGTAAAAATACCAGGATTAATGATTTTAATTTGAGATGCTTTAATTCCCTTCTTAATTGCTAAATTTTTAGTAAATGCTGAATTAGCTATAATAAATTTTGCTTTTTTTAAAGATTGTATCATTCTTGTATGAGTAGGGGATGCTTTTGCATGATTGATTTCTTTTCCATGTATTAGACATAGCGTTGAAACATTAGCGCAGGTATTAAAAGAAATTTTTTCTAAACTTTTCCAGTGGTCGGCAATAATGGCTTTAACTTTTTTTTGTTGAGAGCAAAAAATTTCTAATTGATTTGCTTTTCTATATTTTTTTAAAAATTTAAATCCCTTTATTCTTTCAATAGTATATTTTTGTTTTTTGTCATAATTTGTATCTCCATCAAATGCATCGGCGAACACATGTACTGGACCATGTTCTAGTAGGCTAGAAGCAATATTTCCCATTAAGGTTTGCATGCCTCCAATATCAGGAGGAAAATTTCTCGTGGTTATAACAAACATATTATTTCCATTTAATGTTGCATCCCATGCTTGGATATTGTTGTAAAGGACCTTTGTTTGTTGATGCAATCATTTTCATCGCTAGTAAAAGCTCGCTTTCTTTTTCCATGACAGGTGTTAAATGTTTTAACTCTCTTACTCTTCCTCGATATTGTAATTCCCCATCCTTGTTATACCCAAAGAAATCTGGTGTACAAACTGCACCGTAGGATTTTGCAATTTCTTGCGTTTCATCAAATAGATAGGGAAATGAAATGTTATATTTTTTCTTAAAAAGTTTCATATTGTCAAAGCTATCTTCTTGGTAACGCAATGTATCATTAGACATAATTGCAACTGAACTAATTCCTAATTTTTTGATTTCATTAACAATTTCGACTGTTTCTTGCATGATAGCTTGAACATAAGGACAATGATTACAAATAAACATTATTAACGTTCCTTTAGGTCCTTGGATATCAGCAAGAGTTAATTGTTTTTCATCAGTGGAACGTAAAGAAAAATTTTTTATTTTTTCACCAAAGTTACAAACAGGAGTTTCAGTTAGCGACATAATAGTAGGAACATTTTATTTTCTTATATTATAAACTTTGTTATTAACTATCCATGATTTATTCACTTGGCGATATTAAAGTAATTATGCACGGAAGAGTTTGGATAGCTCCATCTGCAGTAGTTACAGGAGATGTGATATTAAAAAATAACGTAAATATTTGGTATGGAGCAGTATTGCGAGGTGATATTGAAAATATTTCAATCGATGAAGGTACTAATGTTCAAGATAATAGTGTGTTGCACACCGATACGAATTGTAAATTAACAATTGGAAAAGGAATTACAGTTGGACATTCAGTTATTTTACACGGATGTACAATCGAAGATGACTCGTTAATTGGAATGGGAGCAACTGTTCTGAATGGAGCTCACATTGGTAAAAATTCTATTATTGGAGCAAATAGTTTAATTACAGAAGGTAAAAAAATTCCTGAGCGATCTTTAGTAATGGGTTCTCCAGGAAAAGTTATTCGGGAAGTTACTGATAAAGAAATTCAAGATATCAAAGATAATGCAATGCGTTATATTAAAAACTCACTACGTTACGAAACTGAAGCTAAAGAACAAATCGATTAGTAAGTTTTTGCGATACTACTTTAAATGAAAAATATATTTATTTTTTTTCTTTTATTTCTATCATTATCAACTTTAGGTAATGCAAAAAATATTAAGCCAAAAGCAAATTTATCTTCAGAGGAAGTAATTTTAATACAACTGAATGCTCTAAAAAATAATGACACAAATGACTCGGGAATTGAACAAACGTGGTTATTTGCTCATCCTAAAAATAAGCTAGCCACAGGTCCTTATGCCAAGTTTAAAAAAATGCTTTACGACCCACATTATATTATTTTGCTCAATCATCATTCGCATCAACTAAATTTAACTGTTTCTAGTGCAACGGAAAAAATTTATGAAATTAAAATTACCACTAAAGATCAAAGACATTTTTTTTATGAGTGGAAAGTAGAAATAGGATCAGAAAAAAATTGTAAATCATGCTGGTTTACTAGCGCGGTATCTTTTCCGCAATTAAAAGGAAAAAATATTTAAAATTAGTAGCGATTAGGGCGTAACCCAAGTAGCTTCAGACCCATGATCGGTTAGTTTGATTTTGGCTCTACGATGACCTTTGGAAGCTAAGTATAACCACTCAAAAGTATGAATTTTACTTTCAATAATAGAAAAATTCTCGTAACCCACTTCACTTTCTTCTATTGGCACATTTTTTCCTTCATACTGTTCTGGAATTCCTGAAGTTGGAATTTCACTCCTAGTACCAGGCGCATTAGATGCTAAGTAACATTTTCTACTGATAACTTGAGTTTTTTTCCAAGCCTCCTCCGTAGTTTTGTTTTTATAATGTATTGTAGCATTGCCGGCTGCTCTTACTTGGATCTTTCTTTCCTTGTTATAAAAAAGAAAATAAATTTCATTATTATTTTTGATAAATTCTATTTTTTCTGATCGTATATCTGTATGAAAACGTAATGTATTTCTCTCTTGAAAAGCACCACGCAAAACAACAATTCTTGCATCAGGCCCACTATGGGAGTTTAATACTACAACTGGTAACCTGAAATCCTCACTTCTATCTGTTACGCCTTTTGTAAGTAGAGCCCAAATTTCATCAAGAATTAAATCTTTATTGTTATAAAATCCAGGCTCCGAATTATTCACGAATCTATTTTTTAGGTAATAGAGTGATTAAACTAGAAGTATCAAATCGGTTTCCACCATTTTTTTGAACCTCAGCATAAAATGTATCTACAATTTCAGTCACTGGAAGAGATGATCCATTATTTTTTGCTTCTTCCATGGCAATAGATAAATCTTTTCTCATCCAGTCTACAGCAAAACCATAATCAAATTTATCTGTAATCATAGTTTTGTATCTATTTTCCATTTGCCAAGATTGTGCCGCACCTTTTGAAATTACTTCAATTACATCTTCCATATTTAATCCAGCATTTTGTCCAAAGCGAATGGCTTCTGACAATCCCTGCACTAAACCAGCAATACAAATTTGATTTACCATTTTGGCAAGTTGACCGCTGCCAGATGATCCTAATAATTTTATTTTTTTAGCATAACAGTCAATAACTGGTTCAGCCTTGTCGTAGTCAGTTTGATCTCCGCCAACCATGACCGTCAGTGCACCATTTTCTGCTCCAGCTTGTCCTCCTGAAACAGGAGCATCTAAAAAACCAAACTTTCTTTTAGTAGATTCCGTTTTTAATTCTCTGGCAATCTTGGCTGAAGCAGTTGTGTTATCGATAAAGATTGCTCCTTCTTTAACACTGTGAAAAGCACCATGTTCACCGATCGTTACTTCTTTTAAATCATTATCATTTCCTACACAGGTAAAAACAAAATCAGAATCTTTTGCTGCTTCTTTTGGAGTAGCCGCATGTTTTCCACCATACTCTCCAACCCATTTTTCTGCTTTGGCTGCTGTACGATTATAAACCGTTACATCATGACCAGCTTTTGCTATATATCCAGCCATTGGATACCCCATGACTCCTAGACCTATAAACGTTACTTTTTTTGACATACTTATCTCCTGTTTATTAAATGTTTAATTATCAATTCGTTAAAAATAATTTTAGATTTCTTTTATTTGGTTTCATTTTGACATTTTGTTCTAGCTTTGGTCAAACTTTTTTTATTGGTATTTTTAATCCTTTTATTCGTGAAGATTTGCAATTAAGCCATTCAGAGTTTGGCTTTATTTACTCTATTGCAACTCTTTTAAGTAGCTTTACCTTAATTTGGGCAGGTAAAAAAATTGACGATGTTAAAATTATATATTTTGCAATTTTAGTTTGTCTATTTGTAGCCTTTGCTTCCTTTTTTTTAACACTCGTTACTAATATTATTCTTTTATTTTTTGCTATTTATTTTCTTCGTTTGTCTGGGCAAGGTTTGATGACTCATACCGCATCAACATCTATGGCTAAATTTTTTGATGTAAATAGAGGAAAAGCTTTAAGCATTTCTTGGTTAGGCCTTTCTTTGGGTGAAGGATTGTTACCTTATCTAATTGTTTTTCTAATGAAGTTTTATTCATGGAAAATGATTTGGTTGGGAATTTCTTTATTTATACTCTTTGTAATTATTCCAAGTGTTTTTATTATTTTAAAGAATTATCAAGATGGAAGTACAGAAACTGCTAATTTAAAACAGGAAGTTAATCACGAAATTAAGAATTGGACTAGAGCTGAAGTGATTAGAGATAAAAAGTTTTATTTTTTACTTCCAGCTGTTTTAGCTCCCGCATTTTTAACTACTGGAATTTTTATTAATCAAATTTATATTTTTGAAAGTAAAGGTTGGTCGATGTTGTTACTTGCGCAAGGATTTACTCTATATGCAATTGTTAGCGTTATAACTTTAGCAGTTTCAGGATTTTTAATTGATCGATTTTCAGCAATTAAAGTTTTACCTTTTTATTTAGTTCCCACAATGTCAGCGTATCTCTTTGTTGTGTTAAGTGAATGGGCTTACGCACCAATCGCTATGATGATTTTAATTGCAATGACCAACGGCACATCTAGCGTTTTACTAACATCTACTTGGTCTGAAATTTATGGCACCAAGCATCTTGGTGGTATTCGGTCCATTACCGTTTCTTTTTTTGTCTTTTCAACGGCAATTGCACCATTCTTATTTGGATACTTAATTGATCATGGTTTTAGTATTAATCAAATATTTACCATCATGCTTGCTTATTTGGTTTTTGCTAATTTGTTATTTTTGTTCAAATTGAAAGACTATAGACCTATAAAAATTGCTTGATTTTAAGGCCCAAAGTCTTTAGAAGACCTCAACTTTATGGCACGTGTAACAGTAGAAGATTGTTTAGAACAAGTCCCTAATCAATACGATTTAGTAATTTTAGCAAAAGAGAGAACTCTGCAAATTGGAGCAGGGGATGCACCTTTGGTTGAAGAGGACAATGATAAAAAAACTGTAATTTCTTTAAGAGAAATTGGAGATAAAAAAATTGATCCAAAAAAATTAATTGATGCGACTGTTGATAGAGCGCGTGACCATCCTGAAGACGCATTAGTGCAAGAAGACTTTGATGCAGATGTAGGTGATGCCTTTGAAGAAATTTACAAAGGTGAAGTATCTAAATCTGGTCAAGCAATCTTACCATCAAAACGATCAAGAAAAATTCCAACACCAAACGCTGCCGCAAGTGATGACGGCGATGATGATGGCGATGAAGGTGATGATGGAGCAGAAGATAATTCATCTGCTGAAGTTGAAGCTAAAGATTCAGAGTAATTTTATTTAAACTCTTCTAATATTTTTTTACGATGCTGATCCAGGTCAGGAATTTCTCCACGAGTAATAGAATCTTGGTAGCCTGATAATTTTATTGGGTTTCCAGCCATTTTAAATGTGCCGATTTTGTTATGTTCTGCACTTACAATCATATTTCTAAATTGGATTTGAGGATTTTCCACTGCCTCTTTAATATTATTGATAGGCCCGCATGGGATTTTTTTCTCCGTAAAAATATCAACCCATTCACTAGTTGTTTTATTCTTTAATTTATCTTCAATAATAATTTTAAGCTCATCAATATTTTGATTTCTTGATTTATTATCTTTAAATTTTTCCTCCTTATGACAATCACAACCAAGCGTCAGACACATTCCCTCAAATAACTTATCATTACCTGCTGCAACAATAATGTAACTATCTTTCGTTTTAAAAGCTTCAAAAGGCGCAATAGAAGGATGACGTGATCCCATTGGTTTTGGAATTTCCCCTTTTGATAAGTATCTTGCAATTGCATTTTCTAAGATTGCAATTTGACAATCCAACATAGAAACATCTATGTGAGAACCTTTTCCAGTTTTTTCTCTATCAAATAAAGCTGCATTGATTCCAATTGCAGTAAATAATCCTGCTGTAATATCACCAATAGAAGTTCCAACTCTGGTAGGTTCACTGTTAGGTTGTCCAGTTACGCTCATCAAGCCACCCATTCCTTGTACCACCATGTCGTACGCAGGTAGTTCTTTCATTGGTCCAGTTTGACCAAAGCCGGATGCAGATGCGTAAATTAATTTTGGATACTTATCTTTAATATCATTATAGCCATAACCCCATTTTTCTAAAGTTCCTGGTTTGAAGTTTTCAACTAGTATGTCTGCTTTAGCTAAAATTTTTTCAAATATTTTTTTATCTTCGTCATTCTTTAAATTGAGAGCGATACTTTCTTTACCTCTATTCAGGGACATAAAGTATGCTGATTGATCCTCAACAAAGGGGCCAAATCCTCTTGAATCATCACCAACTTCAGGTGCTTCTACTTTAATTACCCTTGCTCCTAAATCAGACAAAACCATTGTGCAATAAGGCCCGACTAATACTCTCGTCAGATCTAATACTAGCAGTCCTTTTAATGGTCCTTCGTTCATATATTTCTTTAATATACAATAATAATCACAAATTATAGAAAAATTAGCTGTTTTAAAAACTTTTGTAATCAGTTAAATTCTTCGTATTAAATATTAACTTAACAGGGGAAAATAATAATGAAAATTTTAAGTAAAATAATTTTATCATTAATTACTTTATCATTTATCACTACCTCTTCTTTTGCGGTTACTTGGAAAGCTTCACACCAATGGCCAGGCGGAAAAGGGGATCCACGTGATGAAATGGTACAAATCATTAAAAGAGAAGTAGAGAAAGCAAATGTAGATTTTAAAATTCAAATCTATCCTGGTAAATCTTTATACAAACCAAAAGAACAATGGAAACCATTGACGACTGGTGATTTAGATATGACTGCTTTCCCATTAGATTATGCAAATAAATTTCATCCGGAATTTAGTATTACTCTAATGCCAGGAATCGTAAAAAATCACGATCACTCAAAAAGAATTAACAAGTCTGCTTTCATGAAAAGTATCAGAAAAATTATGGATGATGCTGGAGTGATGGTTGTGTCTGATGCATGGTTGGGAGGAGCTTTTGCTTCTAAAAAAACTTGTATAACAAGTCCAGCAACTGCAAAAGGACAAGTGATGAGAGCTGCAGGACCAATGTTTAATAAAATGTTGGAAGGTGCAGGATCTTCAATTGCTTCTATGCCAAGTTCTGAAATTTACACAGGTTTACAAACTGGTGTATTAACAGGTGCCAATACAAGTTCAGGAAGTTTCGTTTCATACAAACTTTATGAACAATTAAAATGCTTAACACCTCCAGGCAAATATGGATTATGGTTTATGTATGAGCCAATCCTAATGTCTAAAAAATCTTACAATGCATTAAATGCTAAGCAAAAAGCAGCTTTGCAAAAAGCTGGTAAAAAAGCTGAAGACTGGATGCTTGGACAGGTTGCAAACTTAGACAAAAAAATGGAAGATAAGTTTAAAGCCGCTGGCGTTAAATTAGCTTACATGTCTGAGAAGGACTATAAAGCTTGGTTGGATATTGCTAAGAAAACTTCATTTAAAGATTTCTCTGCAAAAGTTCCAGCTGGAGCAAAATTGTTAGAGCAAGCTTTAGCAGTTAAATAA
>Ga0181596_10004291_pt1 | contig 12978 bp, 10 predicted proteins | sample 041ome_6_FD_148655 | JGI IMG/M metagenome (GOLD analysis project Ga0181596, IMG submission 148655) | Coastal salt marsh microbial communities from the Groves Creek Marsh, Skidaway Island, Georgia - 041402US metaG (spades assembly) | ecosystem: Environmental > Aquatic > Marine > Intertidal zone... | reverse complement strand
CCTTGCATCGAGCCAATGATGGCCGGTGCTCCAAACGGGCCACCCAAGTCGATCATCGTTTTGACAAAGTGAATCGCCTTGGCTCGTTGGTCGGCATCAGGGTCTGTCAGCGACAGTTTCTGAATGACCATTCCGGCACCCGTTCCCACGGCGGCAAGATTGAGACCATGCAGACCAAGTAATGCTTTCAACTCTGCCGGGTCCACCGCATCAGGGCCCGGTGCGAAGAGTTCAATGGCGTCGTAGCCAAGGTCGGCGGCTTTTTGACATGCAGCAGGAAGGTCGTGCCAAAAGACAAACGGGCCTCCTTCGGCTTCTTTGACAAGGCTCACTGTGACGGCTGATTTGATCATAATGTCTATTTCGTTTTGAGAATATTATTAGGTTGAGCCGCCAGCGTAAGCTGGCAGGGAATGAGGTTTCAGATCAAGTATTGAGTTCACTCACTGCGGAGCAATCGATTGCAGGTACCGACCGCGTAGCCGCACCATTTCCTTGAGCTTTTCCGGCTCGGATTCGGCGAGGTTCGTTGTCTCGCCGGGATCGTTTTCCAGATCGACCAGAAACATGCCATCGACTGTATTCACGGGCTGTTTACTGACCGTGTCTCGCGGATTGCCGAGAAGTTTCCAATTGCCACGTCGGACGGCCCATTGAGGATTTTTTCCTCCTCCCATATGCCAGTAGAAGGCCGGGTGCGGAGAGGCCGCGTCTTGCATGATGACATCCTTCAGGCTTTTTCCATCCAGCCGATGTTCTCTGGGAATCGGGATGGTACACAGGTCGGCCAACGTGGCAAACCAGTCGCAACCGGTTCCCATCTGATTGCGGACTTCTCCTGCGGGAATGTGCCCCGGCCAGGAGATGATGGCGGGAACTTTCAGTCCACCCTCAAACAGACACGCCTTCGCACCACGATTGATGCCCGCGTTTCCGCCGCCGAAATGAGTCCGTTCTTCTGTCGAATGCCCGTGATCGGATTGATAGACGACGATGGTCTCTTCGGTCAGTTTGAGTTTGTCGAGCAGGGTTAATACTTGGCCGATGCGCTCGTCAGTCGTCGAGACAAACGAACCGTACAGATTTCGGGGATAAGGAACATCTTTGTATTTTTCACGCCACTTGTCGGTTGCTTGCAAAGGATAATGGGGCGTGTTGATCGCCCAGTAGATGAAGAACGGCTTGTCACTTTTTTCAGAGACAAACTTCTCGGTTTCTTGGACCATTAAGTCAGGGAAGAATTGCCCATCAGCAAAAACTTCTTCCCCATTGCGCCATAAGTCGTGACGGTTGGGGCCGTTCCAGTAGAAAAAGTGGGAGTAGTTATCGATGCAGCCTCCCATATGACCGAACGAATGATCAAACCCCTGCCCGTTCGGCATCGTTTCGGGAGTGTATCCCAGATGCCATTTGCCGATGTGAGCCGTCCGGTATCCCGCTTCTTTGAACAAATCTCCCATCGTGATTTCTTCTGCCGGCAATCCTGCGTTCCCTTCTTGAGAGGAGACATTCGAAGGCACGCCGACTCGTAAGGGGAACCGTCCCGTGATCATTCCTGCCCTCGATGCCGAGCAGATTGCCGAGGGAGCATAAAATTGCGTGAATCTCACACCTCGCTCGGCAAGACCATCCAGGTTGGGAGTGATCAGATCCTTGGAGCCATAACAGTTCAGATCGAGCGTTCCTTGATCGTCGGTGTAGATGACGATCACATTCGGTCGATCAGCGGCGTCGAGGTGGAAGCTCATCAACAAAGCGATCAACGCCAGAAATTTCTTCGTATGTGACATTTGAAGTTCTCCATATGCGCGAGGAATAGAACTTTTACTCGTCAACCGCGATGATCGCCTTGATCACACCCGTTTCCGGTTTTGTGTAGGACTCGAAGTTTCCAATCAGGTCATCAAACGCAGTACGATGTGTGATCCAGGGATCAGTATTAATACGGCCCTGCTCAATATGTTCGATGATGTCGTCGAAATCTTGCGGGTGAGCATTACGGGACATCAGGATCGACATCTCTTTCCGGTGAGGGATTGGATGGCGAAAACAGACCTCTTCTGTTGTGATACCCACAAAGACCAGCGAGCCGGTGTGTGCCACGTAGTTCACCGCGTTCGACATCGATTTATTATTGCCGGTCGCATCGACAACCAGTTCAAACAGATGTCCGTCAGTAATGTCCTGCATCTTAATGAAATCGGCTTCGTCACCAGTGAACTGAATCGTCTCATCGACGCCCATGATCGTCTTGCAGAACTCGAGACGCGCATCGTTCATGTCAAGAACCGTGATATGGCAGCCCCTGATCTTCAGAAATTCAATGACTGAGAGGCCGATTGGGCCCGCACCGATCACCATCACATGGTCTTCTTTCGTCGGGTTTCCACGATTGACGGCATGGCAGCCGATGGCGAGTGTTTCGACGAGCGCAAGTTGCTCGAATTCCAGTGACTTGGCTTTATGAAGCTTGCGGGCAGGAAGTGTGAAAAACGGTCGCAAGCCGCCATCTTTGTGAACTCCCAGAACTTCCAGGTCTTCGCAGCAATTGGCTCGTCCTCGTTTACTGGCGAAACTATCCGGGTTGTTGATATAGGGTTCGACCGAACAACGATCACCGACGGCCACATTTGTCACGCCCGAGCCGACTTCGACCACTTCGACTCCCAGTTCGTGTCCGGGAATTCGTGGATAGCTGAAAAATGGCATTTTGCCGAGATAGCCACTAATATCTGTACCGCAGATGCCGACATTATGAACACGGACGATGGCTTCCCCCTCGCCTGCTTTGTCTGGCTGAGGAATGTCAATTTGCTTAAAGTGTTCTGGTTCCAGAAGTTGGATTGCCTTCATGGTGTCGTCCGCGAAAAAATTTCGGTGTGTGAAAAGTTTTGGAGTGAGAGACTTGGTGCGATCACGCCTTGTCAGAGATATCGAGTTTAGCGATCTGGGTGTCTGACGAAAAGGATCGACATTGATGATTGTCAGAACAGGGTTTGCGTGTTCCTTGACAGTCTTTTCCGCGATTGCGTACCATGCGTCGTCTTTCATTGCGTCTTTGATGTATGAAATTCCGCTGTCGCGGGTGGTGTGACCACTCGTCAGGCAGTTTTTTCGCTTATTTCAGAGGGTTTGAGGTGCGTCTGTCGGAGTGACGGATGCCGTCGGCTCTCTCCATACTTTTTCAGTGAAGTCCGAGATCATGGCAGTTCCCAAGAGAAAAATATCAAAACAGCGTAAGCGCAAGCGTCGCAGTCACATGTCTGTGACGGCTCCGCAATTGTCTTATTGTCCTCAATGCAGCACCAAGATCCCGTCACATGTTGTTTGCCCAACGTGTGGCCACTATATGGGACGAACCTTGGTTGAGACCGAGGATTAATTCAAGATGCGGATTGCATTGGATGCGATGGGTGGCGATCACGCGCCCGCTCCGAACGTCGAAGGCGCTCTCACCGTTCTTGCCGGTCATCCCGAGTTGGAAATCCTCCTCGTCGGTGACGAGAAGTTGATTGAGCCCCTCCTTGCCGATGCTGACAGCGCGCTGACAGCACGGATCAAGGTGATTCATACCGACGAAGCGGTCGGGATGGATGAAAAACCGACGGAAGCACTCCGAAAAAAACCGAATAATTCGATTGCCGTCTGTTGGCGATTGATGGCGGAAAAAAACGTGGATGCGGTCGTGAGTGCTGGTAATACCGGTGCCGTTGTGGCGGCCGGTTTGAGGACTCGTTTGTTCCTCAAAGGGGTCAAACGTCCCGGAATTGCCGTCGCGCTTCCCACCATCAAAGGTCGTTCCATCTTGATGGACGTGGGTGCTAATCCCGCCGCACGTCCCGAGCATTTAATGCAATACGCGGTGATGGGCGGCTTGTACGCTCGCGAGATGTTGCAAGTTGAAACACCGCGAATTGGCCTGATGAACATCGGCAGCGAAGATGGCAAAGGGAACGACCTTTACCGAGAAGCGCACGCTCTGATGCAATCTTTGCCATTAGGGGGCGAATACGTCGGAAACGTCGAAGGACGCGGACTCTATCAAGGGGAAGCCGATGTTCTCGTTTGCGAAGGTTTCGTCGGCAATGTGGTCCTGAAGGTTTCGGAAGGAATGGCCGAATTCATGATGAAAATGGTCGGCCACGCGGTTCTCGAAAGTCTGGATCAAGAGAAAGGAATGGCTGGCAAAGCGATGCAGGAACTCGCCCAGAAATATCAGTATCAAGCCGCCGGTGGTGCGCCTTTATTGGGAATTGACGGCACTTGTATCATCTGTCACGGGTCCAGTGATGGTCGGGCGATTGCCAATGCCTTACGAGTGTCAGAGACATTGAAAGACCGCAATCTGAATGATCAGATTGTCGAGCATTTGGCGCAAATCAAAGTGGAACAAAGCTGAACGGAAGATTGAAAAGGCGAATCGTCAAGGATTCGGTTTTGCCTCTGGAAATGGAGTTTAAGATGACGAAAACGGCGTTTCTCTTCCCCGGTCAAGGCGCTCAGCATGTCGGTATGGGTAAAATGCTCCGCGAGCAATATCCTGCTGCCAAAGCTTTGTTTGAACAAGCGAATGACATTCTCGGTTTCGACTTGGAAAAGCTCTGTCTAGAGGGGCCACAAGAAGAACTCGATGCGACCAACAACAGTCAGCCGGCGCTCTTTGTCGTAAGTTTGATGGCCTTGGAAATGATCAAGGCAGAATCTCCCGAACTCATTGAACAAGCGACGGCGACCGCCGGATTAAGCCTGGGCGAGTATACGGCATTGGTCTTTGCGGGTGCGATGAGCTTTGAAGATGGTTTGCGACTGGTTCGCAAACGTGGAGAAGCGATGCAGGCTGCCGCCGATGCCACTCCTTCGGGAATGGTCAGTATTCTTCTTTTGGATGTTGAGAAAGTTCAAGAGATTTGCGACCAGGCCAGCTCAGCAGGACAGATTCAGATTGCCAATTATTTGTGTCCCGGAAATACCGTTGTTTCCGGTGATCAAGCCGCCTGCGATAAAGCCGCCCAATTAGCCGAAGAGGGAGGACGTGCGATTCCCCTCTCTGTGGCGGGAGCCTTTCATACCTCGATCATGCAGCCGGCTGTCGAACAATTACAAGCGGCTCTGGCCGATGTGGAAATCACATCTCCCCGAATTCCCGTGATTTCCAACGTGGATGCTCAATCGCATTCCGATCCAGCAGAGATCAAAGAGTTACTCGTTCAGCAGGTGGTGAGTCCCGTGAAATGGGAGGGTTCCATTCGTTCACTGTTAGATGATGGATATGACGAATTTTATGAAGTGGGTCCCGGAAAAGTGCTGACGGGGCTGATGAAGAGGATTTCTCGGAAAACCCCTTGCACTCCGAAAAACGATTCCTGAAAACAGTTTGGAGTTGACGCAAACCCCTGTCACTACTCTTGATCCGTTTGTCAGAGGTGTGTTACAACTTCACAAAACAACTTGGCAGATACCGAGACAAGAGGTTTCGGATTTCGGCAGAGAGTGAATTCTGTATCTCCCTAACCAAGTGGAGTTTACATCATTCACGAAAGCCGTTATATCTGCCCACCTATCTGGACGTCGGAAAGTACTAATCGTCCGGCGAATAACTATCCTGGGAGGATATGAAACGTGGCCAATCTGGAAAACCTGGAAGAGAAGGTCATCAACATCGTTTCCGAGCAATTGAGTGTCTCGAAAGACGAAGTTACTCTGACAAGCAACTTTATTGACGATTTGAAAGCCGACTCACTCGACCTCGTCGAACTGGTGATGGAATTCGAAGACGAATTCGGAATCACTGTTCCCGATGACGATTACGAAAAAATCCGTTCGGTCGGTGATGCCATCGAATACATCAGGGAAAAGGCTTCCGAATGACCCGGCGAGTTGTGGTGACGGGAACCGCCGTCGTCACTTCCCTCGGTTGTGAAGTTGCTGAGTTCTGGGATCGCATCTGCGCGGGTAAAAGTGGCGTTGGGCCGGTAAGACGTTTTGACTGCTCCGAATTCAAGGTGCGGTTCGGAGGCGAATTGCGCGACTTTGATGCCTCCGAGCATATCGAAATCAATCCCAAAGAACTGCGGAGACTCGATCGCTTTGTTCAGTTTGCCCTCGTCGGCGCGCACAAGGCGATCTCCGAATCCGACATTGATTTCACACAAGGCGATCCCTACCGCTACGGCGTGTTAGTGGGGTCGGGAATTGGCGGCTTAAACGAGATTGAAGCCCAGCACGAAGTGCTGTATGGCACGGGGCCTTCACGTGTCTCGCCGTTCATGATTCCCAAGTTGATGATCAATGCGGGTAGCGGCAACATCTCGGTCAACTGGAAGCTCAAAGGTCCAAACTCGACCGTTGCGACAGCGTGTGCCTCTGCGACAAACGCCATCGGTGATGCGTTTCGACTCATCCAGCATGGCGTGGCCGACGTGATGGTGACCGGAGGAAGCGAATGTGCGCTCACTCCGATGGGGCTCTCTGGTTTCGCCCGAATGAAAGCTCTCTCCACTCGCAATGAAGATCCCGAAACAGCAAGTCGTCCCTGGGACAAAAATCGAGATGGATTTGTGATTTCCGAGGGTGCAGGAATTATTGTGCTTGAAGAGTATGAATTCGCCAAAGCACGCGGTGCAAACATTCTTGCAGAAGTCGTTGGTTACGGTATGTCGGCTGACGGCTCGCACATCACGGCTCCCGATCCTGAAGGACGTGGAGCGGCGATGGCGATGAAATTTGCGATCGAAGATGCCGGCATAACAGCCGACCAGATAAATTACATCAACGCGCATGGGACGAGCACGCCGTTAGGTGATGTCGCAGAAACAAGAGCCATCAAATCTGTGTTTGGTGCTCACGCCGACAAACTTCTGGTCTCCTCGACCAAAAGCCACACAGGGCACATGATTGGTGCTTCTGGAGGAGTTGAGTTCGTGGTTTGTGTGCAGACTTTGAAGGAGCAGACGGCACCGCCGACCATCAATCTCGATAATCCCGACGATGAGTGCGATCTCGACTACGTGCCTCACGAACCTCGATCCGCTCAGATCAATTACATTCTGAAAAACAGCTTCGGCTTCGGCGGACATAATGCCTGCCTGGTGCTCAAAAAAGCCGAGTAGTCTCTTCGTCTGAGGAGCTTCCAGCCAAGCGGTCTGTTGGACTGTTATTTGTTTTTACGGTTGCGTATCAATTTCTCTGCGCTGACGTCCCACCTCTTGCAAGTTGTCTAAAATGACCGGCAAAAGATTAAAAGGAGAGTCCGTCGCAATCAGGCAAAAGCAAAAGCACATTTCATCGGTGGTCTCCTCCCCAAATGTCACAATTCGTGGAGGAGAAGACGGGTTGAAAGGATTGTCTTCCGAATTGTCGTAATGGGCCTCCAATAGCAATTCGGTTCCTTTGGGAAGTCGTTTGGAAGACTGCAAATAGTATTGATCCTGCCAATAGAAATGCCAGTCGTTAATCTGGAGTAAATCTTCGGTGCTCCCATCCACATGCTTGGCGCGAATGCTCATCGACTTTCCCACGAGCTGCATGTGTGGAGTAAGCCCGACAAGTGTCACATCACTGGGGAGCGTGTAACTGGCTGTCACGACATGATCGTGATCCCCGGCTTCGATCTTGAAATTGTAATTAGCCAACGTGACATTGCCGACAATGTTTTTTGGTTTCTCCGAAAAGTACAGACCGACTTCTGATTGGTCGACTTCCTCTTTACCTGTCGGGTGATAATGGATTTGAAGAACGAGGTCTGAGCCTTTGGCAGCATATCGACAGAAGCCACCCGGAAGGATGCGAGGTGTTGTCCCGGGAGACCAACCTCCCACGGCACCAGTCGGGATAAAGCCTGGTCCTCCAAAGGTTGAATATCCTGGTTGTGGATCGGCTTCGTCCAGTTTTCGAGCGGCCCCGTTCTTGTCGAGGTAGAAAATTGAGTGGTGGGTCACCCGCTTGTTTCCAGGTTTGAATTCAGCTGCCATCACAAAATGGTCTTTATCCAGATTCATGGGCAGGACAAAATTCTGGAAGATATCAGGGCCATCGGCTGCAATTTTGAAAGGCGTGGGCATTTTGAGAATCAGATCAGGTTCTCCTAACTGCCAGCCCGTTGGGTAGTCGGGGACTATTGGTCGGTCAGCTTCGTCTCCTTCCTGACGTCCTGTCGTTTCCCACCGACTCAGAAGCTGCTTCTGTTGATTGGTCAGGCGTCGTTCCCCAAGAAAATGTCCCACACCTTCCTCGGGACGCCAGGGAGGCATCAAACCTGATTTAATGACACGATTGATTTGAGCGGCTCGTTTACTGACATTTTCATAGGTCGTAAGCGGGAAAGGTGCGACCTCTCCCTCTCGATGGCAACTGGTGCAGTTGGCGTAAATAATCGGCGCGATGTCTCGGTTAAATGTGACTGAACCTACATTGTCAGCAAGTCCTTCTGGTTCATAGAAACAGCCGACAGGCTTCTGGTAAGCAGATTTGACAGGCTCTCCTTTGAGTAGTGAAGAAACCGCATCCTGTAGATCATGCGTCGTCGGCTTTTGTCGTCGTTTTCCCACGTCAGCATAGAGGTTATCGATGCGACCCCGATAAACAATCTTGCCTTTCGGGTTCAAGAGGAAGGCTTCAGGCGTATGTGTTGGCTTTAAGAGCCCCGCCAGTTCTCCAGAACCATCAAATATGACCGGAAACCCTAGCTCATATTCTTCAGAATGTTTCAGGGCGGCTTGCCGAGAGAGAGTGCGATCCGCAACAAATCCCAACAGCTTCACTTGAGAATCAAGGTTGGGCCAACTTTTTGCGAGTTGGTTGAGCTGCCGAATGTAGGAGTTTGAAATCGGGCATTCAGTCGAGAGAAGGACAATGGCAAGTGCCGTGCGTTCAGTGGTGGGGCCAAGAGAATGAACTTGACCATGTACGTCTGTGAGATTCAGGGTTTCGGTAATTCCGGGAGGAGGCGTTTCCTGTGCCTCGCAACGGGGATGATTTGAAAGTAAGCATCCGCACAAGATGAGACACGTTAAAGTTGCCAACTTCATGTTCAAGACCTCCTATGTCTTATCGCCCTATGTCTTATCACCTGTTGTCATGGGAATTGTTCTATCACCATACTATACTGAATATGAGTAAGCAAAGTTTCAGAAAGTGAGAGACGGGTAGAGAGATTCGTGCAACGTCTCCAAATTCTCAGTTGTGGTTTCTTGGTTTCCAGAAACTTTCGATATTCGATGCGAATCTCCCGGTATCCGGTAGGTGGGACTTGATGTATGACGGCTAACCCTCTTCCCCGCGAAGAATTGATTGAACAGGCTCACTTTTTCAAAACCTATCGTGAACGTCTCGAACAAAATCTCCCCGCCCAGGAAATTCTGGAAACCATTCGGGAAGAAATTCTCGCGACCACTCGGATGCCGTTCGCAATTGATTTTCTGTACGACGAAATCAAACTTCACGGAAAAATCAGCACAGGGATGGCACGACTCTCTCATTATTTCACACCTTTTCAAACGTGTGTCATGTCAACCGCCGAAGAGGACAAGGCCCGCTTTGATTTATCCATCGCGCTGCAGATTCTCGAACGCGAAGCCGAATATTTGTCGAACGATCCAAAGCCTGCCGGCTTGTTTATTTTTCAGTTCGAGTGCATCTCTCGTAATCGCATTGGGTACGATTCCGGTCTGACGGCGATTGCCGACGATCCCTTCTATAACCAGGAATGGCGAGATTGGGTGCTGATGGTGAAACGGAACCTGGGAGCCAGAGACTTTGCTGATTTCGTTTATCTCTATTCTGAATTTGCCTTGGGAGAACATCGTCGCCAGAAGCGAGATGATCAGGCGATTTTCGACCGTCCCATTTTATTCGACGTGCAAGAAGGCCGGATAGCCAAGGCGAATCGGACTAACGATCCGTTGTATATGTTTGGAGCACTGCAAAGACATCTCAATTACCCCAAGGTTCCTCAAAGCAAACGAGCCTCCGACACATCCCCTTTTCCGCCCGCTCTCGAAGCGCGACTGGTACGAATCGAGAAACGCATTCAGTTGATCGAGATGGAACAAAAAGGTGCCGTTGATCTGAGCGAGTTCTATCAGAAACCAACCGATTTTGATGATCAGCCTGCACCTTGAAAGCAGATCAGTCACTCAAGCCGCTTCAATATCTTCTTCGGTCAAGCAGACCATCAAGTGATAGAGTTGTTTCTCTTCGCATGCTTGCTTGAAAGAATCGCTCATCGCGTCGAGCGTGGCATCGTCCCATTCGATGAAGATTTTTCGAGCTCCCTTTTTCCCGGAAGCCTGTGTGATCGTTCCAGTCCAACCGGCAATCGAGTGCTCGGGAAGGTCGGGCGCGTTTACGCCCTCTTTTACTTTAACTGGTGATCCGGCAGAAAAGTCAGCGGCCATAGCCGTCACTCCGTTGTCGACATTTCAATGAGTCAGGAAAAAATAGAGTTATTCAATGCCTGATTTGCACTCAGAATGTAACGGATCCGAAGCCCTGAGTGAAGTTATTCTTGGTTTCTGTTAACTGCCCGATCGCGAATGGTGTTATGTCGTTATTGTGTAATGGTTTACGGAAAACGACTCTTGGGAGGCGAAGGCGCTTTTTAGCGTCGTGCAAAGACCGGATCGTGACGGTTGCCTATTGACCGGTCAAGTTTCGGAGTTTATGCTGTCGATGATATAAACGGGTGCTATTGTGTTCGCCGGAGGATCCTAACCTCTGACACGACCCGCCTTTGCGGACGCAACAGCGAAAGACCCTCCCGAAAGGATTGCGCCCATGCTGACATTATTTAGCCAACCTCGACAAACTCGCAACCGTTTTTGCGACGGACTCCAAAGACGCGACTTTCTCAAAATCGGAGGCTTCGCATTTGGCGGAGTCGCCAATCTTGGTTTGCCGCAAATTTTGAGTGCTTCTTCAGCCAGCGGAAATGCGCACTCTCAAAAATCAGTCATCCACGTATTTCTTGGTGGTGGTCCTCCACATCAAGATATGTGGGAAATCAAAACCGAAGCCCCTTCAGAATTTCGCGGTGAGTTTGCTCCGATTTCGACGGCTGTTCCCGGAATTCAAATCGGTGAAGTCTTCGAAGGTATTGCCGCTCGCATGGATAAGTGTGTGGCCATTCGCAGTGTTGTCGGGAATACGGGTGCTCACGATGCCCATCAATGTTTGACCGGATACGATCGTCGGTCACTGACTTCGATTGGCGGACGTCCAAGCATCGGCTCGGTGTTGGCAAAGCTTCAAGGTTCAATGAGTCCTTCGATTCCTCCCTCAGTAGCTCTGGCAGATAAAACACGACACGAGCCTTGGTCAGAACCGGGTCCATCCGGTTATCTTGGTCCCGCCTATCAGGCGTTTCGTCCCAATGGTCAGGGGATGGACGATCTCACTTTGAATAACATCACACTCGAGCGGTTGCAGGATCGCAAGGAACTGCTTCGCGGTCTCGATACTCTCAAAAAATCTGCCGATGTTGGCGGAATGCTTGATGGTGTTGACGCATTCACCGAAGCCGCCTTTGGTGTTTTGACATCAAGTCAACTCGCCGATGCCTTGGATTTATCGAAAGAAGATCCCAAAGTCCGCGCTCGATACGGCGATGGGAAACCGTACAACTATCAATATGACGGTGCACCGACATGTAACGATCACCTGTTGATGGCTCGACGATTAGTCGAGGCTGGTGTTCGTTCTGTAACACTCAGTTACGGACGCTGGGATTCTCACAGTAAAAACTTTGATCTCGTTCGCGATCATGGCGGAAAACTGGATCAAGGGTTGTCAGCGTTGATCGATGATCTGGAAGAACGAGGTCGCCTCGACGACACAACCATCGTGGTCTGGGGAGAATTCGGACGTACTCCACGAGTCAATCAGAACGCTGGACGCGATCACTGGCCACGGGTGAGCTGTTGCTTGTTGATTGGTGGTGGAATGCAGACCGGTCAAGCCATCGGTGCCACGAATCGATTGGGAGAGCATCCCGCCGAACGCCCGGTCGATGTGCAGGAAATTCTCTGCACCATTTATCACAATCTCGGCATCGATGTGATGAACACGACGATTCCCGATCCCACGGGGCGTCCTCAATATCTGCTCGATATTCGCCAGCCGATGCGAGAACTCGTTTAAGCGGCGAGTTTCTCAGTTTCATGATTCACAGGTCGGATGCCGAGCGCATTCGGCCTTTTTTTGTATCCGAAGAGGGCGGAATTTCTTTGGAGACGCGGGAACCCGGCAGTCGTTCCCTACCGATTCGAGTCTTGTGGAGATAAGATGAAGGGAGGTCAGGGAATATGATCTCTCCCGGCCAGCTCAATTAAGAATAATCTTCATCTCAAGACAATCAATCATAACGACCATTTAACTCCAAGGGAGTCTGCCATGAGCAATCCGTTCAATGCGGAAGCCACGTTGTCCACCGCCGCCGGTGAGTTCAAATATTTCAGCTTACAGAAACTTGCAGATGATGGCGTTGGCGAAATCTCCACCCTCCCCTACTCCATCCGCATTCTGCTCGAAGCCTGTCTCCGAAACGTCGATGGATTCATTGTCAGCGAAGACGATGTTCGCGGACTTGCAAACTGGAAAGCCGAAGCAGCAGAACGAGCCGAGTTGCCGTTCAAGCCGGGCCGCGTTGTGTTGCAAGACTTCACCGGCGTACCGGCTGTCGTCGATCTCTCGGCTCTGCGTCAAGCGATGAGTCGTCTCGGTGGTGACCCCAAGAAAATCAATCCTCTCGTGCCGTGCGATCTGGTCATCGATCACTCGGTTCAGGTCGATCAATTTGCCTCAGAGTTGGCGTTGCAATTCAATGTCGATAAAGAATTTGAACGCAATCAGGAACGGTACGAGTTTCTGAAATGGGGACAGCAAGCCTTCGAAAACTTCGGCGTAGTTCCTCCTGCGACCGGCATCGTGCATCAAGTCAATCTGGAATATCTCGCCAAGGGAGTTCTGACTTCTGATGGCGTC
>Ga0181596_10004264_pt1 | contig 13032 bp, 9 predicted proteins | sample 041ome_6_FD_148655 | JGI IMG/M metagenome (GOLD analysis project Ga0181596, IMG submission 148655) | Coastal salt marsh microbial communities from the Groves Creek Marsh, Skidaway Island, Georgia - 041402US metaG (spades assembly) | ecosystem: Environmental > Aquatic > Marine > Intertidal zone >... | reverse complement strand
TTGTGAAACCAACACCTGGTAGTTTTGAACCCCAGCAACCCCTACTAACTGGGGTTGGAACTGAATCGTTCGCCCCTCTCCGCCAAGGAGGGTCATATTGAGTTCATCCACCGGTTGTTCATCAGACCAAAGCTCTACCTTGCAGGTAACCTTTCCTGCAAAGGCATTGACCACCCTTGCATCCAATACAAATTCTTCCTTCGCGGTCACTGAGGTAGGTGGGTCGACAAAGCAAACGCTAAGATTTCCCGTCTCCCGCAATTCTCCGACGCCAATAACATTGACCGGGATTCCCTGCTCCCGGTACGCTTGGGCCACCTTTACCGGAGAGGTACCAAGGTTATTCCTTCCATCAGAAAAAACAACCACTGAGGAGAGAGGCACCTCATTTTCCTCCTCCAGTAAATGGCTCAGGGTGTCGCCCAGAGCAGTCTGGGCAAAATCTTCAGCAACCTGCAAAGGACCGGAACCAATTGGCCAATTTTCACTGGCAAATCCCCTGCTTTCAACATGGCCATAGGTGGAGCGCAGGGACTGCACCCACGAACCTGAATCCCCGCTTAGAAGATGAGGGCGAACCAACTCGACCCGAGTCTTTCCATTCGCCTGATCCCGGGTGTTCATACTTCCAGAGAGATCAACCAAGGAAAGCACGCGAACCGATGAAGGATCGGGCGTGCTTTGTATAAGATGGGGTCTGAGTACCAAGATAAGGAGGAGGACAGCGACCATTCCCCTGACCGCAATCATCATCCATGCCTGTCCTGCCGAGAGGGTGCGTAAAAGCCGCCTTCCGTGCCATCCGAGAACGAGGATGAACAAAAGCACGGGAACAACAAGCCATTCGACATCATAGGGCCAATCAAATCCAAACCCGCTCATCATTTGCCCTCCGCGATCCTCCGAAAATATTCCTCCACCTGCTTCCGGTAGCGGGCAGGTGCCCTGGTTGCCTGCTGGTTTCTCTGGAGATGGTTCTCCACTGCCTCTTGCCAGAAAAATTGCTCAATTAACTGGGTGGCCTGCTCCACCGCACCAGCAGAGAGGGAACGGGCACTATTTAAGTCCTCTGAAAAGGCGGCCGCTTCGAACATACTGGTCAGATTCAACAACCTCTGATCTTCTTCGGACTGCGGAAGGTTGCCGATTGAGCGTGCCGCCTCCTCACTCATTTCCCTCAGTTCCCCCTCACCCAACGAACCAAGCCGGTCCTGCATCTCCTCAAGATGCTCGGCTAGGTTTGCTAATTCCGGGTTGTTTTCGTTTCTTAATTTGTCTTCCACTCCCTGCAAATCTTCCTCCAACCCACCAAGGGCATCCTCGACCTTTTCCTGCTCCCTGCCCGCCTGGGGGAATCCCTCATAGAGCAGAGAGTTTGACGCCCGACGGCCCGATTTCTCGAGCCCCTCATCCTTTGCCTCGCCCAGACCCTTGAGCAGGTCCTCCGTCGCCCGCTCCTGGTATTTGCCCAATGAACGGGCGGCCTGGTCTATTTTTTCAAGAAGGTCATTGATCTCCTGATTAATTGCATCCTGCTCCTCTTTCAGCCCCGGGCCCTGTCCGGCGGATGCTTCCCCGGTCTCGGAGCGGAGTTGGGACTGGGCGGAACCGAGCTGCTCCGCCTGCTTGGTCAGCTGGTCTATCATATCAGCGGCAATTTGCGACATCTCACTATTGATTCTTTGCCTGGCCCGGCCGAGGGCATCAGCGGCCAGCTCTCCATGGGGCTGGGCATCCTGCGGCCTGTCCCTACGAAGATCACCCGCACCCTCTTTCATCTCGCTACCTGCTTCCTCCAATTCAGAAACATCACCGAGCCTGCCCGTGCGGTCATATTTCCTGTCTTTAAAAGACTCTAAGTCCCGCCTCAATTTCTCCTGGTCATCGGAAAGTTTCTGGTTCTTTTGCCCCTCCTGTCCGGAGCGTACCGCTTGACCGATTCCCTGGTTGATCTCATCCTGCCTCTGTTCAAATTCCTTGATTTCCTCCAGGTCCTCCGCGAGCTCCTTAAGTTTTTCGGAAGGGTCCTCACTCGATTGGGTTTGCTCGGTCTCCTCCTGCTGCTCACCCTCCTCACCTTCCGACTTTTGGGGCTGTCCCTGCCCCTTGGCCTTCTGTTTTTCCATTTCCTGAAGAAAGGCATAGAGCTGGACCAGTTTTCTCAAGGTCTTTTCGGTGGGTTCTAGGGAGAGCTCCAATTCCTCCTCGCCGGCATAGATTTCTGTCTGTTCTATATGGTAAGTCGCTTCGTTAAGAAGTTCACCCAAGTCGAGGCCGTCGACGATGGGGAACCGGCCCTCAAACTCATCGTACACCTTGGTCATATCGTGCTTGAGTTCAAGGGCATCGGTGGAAATCTCCAGAGATTGACTCTCCCGCTCGCTGCCCTCCTCCAGCATGGCGTCGTAGGTATCCCTGATCATTTTTTTGGTGCGGTTGATAAATTCACGCACGGGAATTTCTTTGGTATCCTGCCCCATATCCCCACCCTCAAACTGGCTGTCCGAAGAATTTCCTTCAGGTGGAAGGATCTCTATAAAGTAAACTTCCGAACGGGCGATCTGTCCCTCCGGTTCCTTATTATCAACCGCAAATGCCATGTAGGTAAGTACATCCCCCACCGCCAGGGCATAATTACTGAGATCCATAATGCCAGTGACCGCTTTTTCGCGTTCGACCGGGTCGACAAACAACGCATCCTCGAATTTCTCCCCATCGTGAGATACATGGAGGCGGATATCAGCCACACCAAAATCATCACTTGCATAGACTTCGATGAGCAAAGGATCTGCATCCACCGCAAGCTCCAGGTCCTTGGCAGGGTCGGTGATCTCGACCAGGGGCGGGTTATCGGGGATGGGGGACAGGATCACCTCATCGTGCATCACCTCCGCACGGTGAGGGAAGTCAACATCCTCAAGGCTCAACCTTCCACGCCATTCATCTAGCAAGGTGTACTCCCAGGAAAAAGTTACGCTGCCATGCTTTTGCAGGCTGTAATTCCCCTCTGTTGTGTAGAGATTTGCAGCTATATTTGGCGGAAGGTTTTGGGTGCGCACAAGCAAGGAAACCTCACTTCCCTCTGGTACCTTTATAAAGCCAAAACCATCATGGGAAAACTTGTCCAAATTCATGTAGGAGGGCGGAACGATATTCCAGGAGGCAAATTCGAGAACCGGAGGATCAAAGGGGCTCAACGCATACCACTCACTTTCCAGGGACTGGGTGGTGATCCGGTAATCCACCTTTTCGGTAATCGCAGGTAGCAAAAACTCCACCTGATTAAGAGACTGACCGGAAATCATCGGTGTGCGGGTGGAGGAACCACGACTCCGAGTCTCCAACCATGCCTGCACCTCTCCGCGGTGAGGTCGTAAAATTTCTGCGAAGATGGACACATCTGCTCCCCTACTAAACTCCGCATCCGGTGCCAGCACCTCCACCTGCGGACGGTTGCTTAAGCCCGTGCTGACGACAATCCCAGGATCCCCGCTTAGAGAATCGATCATTTTCTTGACCGGGCTACGTTCGAGGTTCCACCAGGACAGCAACACACCACAAACAAAGCCAAGTACCAGGAGGTTCCAAAAAGATGAACCGAGACCGAGGCTCAAACGCCAATCCACCTGCCCGCTCAGGGTGCCCATTTTTAAAAGTGCCCTTCTTTCCATTAGGTTGGGCGGGGATCTTTTCTGCTCAATTTCAACCGCGGTATTGAGCAGGTCACGCAATGCGGGATTGGTCGACTCTACCTTGCTGGCAAGATTATTGAGCGAGGGACGACCGATCCATGAATAGAGGACGATTCCCAAAATGAGCAGGAGAGACAGTCCTGCGACCACCGCCACCCACAAGAGAGCATCCGTCTCGCGGATGGGTGCGTAAGCATCGTAGAGGTCAAGAAGCAGGAGTAAGCCCGACCAGGCAAGAAAGCCGACCACCAGCGAAAAGAGCGAGCGTGCAAAAAGAAAAAAGCGGGCTTCCTTGTTTAGTCTGTCGATGAAACTAGGCATGGAGGAGAGGATCGTTTGCGCTATTTTTGTGTGCTGGCTTGGCAAGGATGTTTTCCAAGAGTAAAAAAAGGAAAATGGCTCCGGCTATCCACACCCACAGGGAGGTATCCCTGTTTTTTGCCATAAAGGAGGCCTTGTCTACATCTGCAGAAGTGGTCTGATTGTAACCCCTTATATGTTCGGAAATTTCAGAAACTGTAAAGACTTCCGGCATGGACTCTGCAATGGGCAGAACCACCTCCACCCAGTTGCTTCCCCTCTTGAAAAGACCGGGCTCGCGGGCCACAAATAGATCGTCCCCCTCCCCCAGCACTTCCCCTACTTCAAGCCTCACACGGGTGGTGTCCTTTTCCAGGGAGTGCCCAAATCCACCCAACTCGACAAGGAGGGGCAGAAAGGAATTACGTACAGGCAAATCCGTCCAGTCTGGAAGCAGGCGAAAGCTAAAGAGCACCAACCTCCCCCCGGAAGGATATTCCTTGCAAAGAACCAGGGGGTGCCCTTCCCGGTCCCGGAGTGGTACGATCAGCCCCGCTTCGAGCTCTTTGTACACGAAAAATTTCCGGATTTGGGAAAGGTACAAGTCACGGGAGGAATCTCCCGAAAAAACCTCATTCAGCCTGCCATGCTCAGGAAGGGTGTCGATCCGGAAAGGGGCCATCCGGAAAGGGGTGCGCGCAAACCGCACAAATGTATAATTAAGCAAGGAGGAATCCCTCAGTACCTGGTTCATCCGCACGGGAGATTCCCCGGGAGTGAGCAATACCGTGCCCCCTTCGTCCAGAAAGCGTTGAACGGCCCCGATCTGGGCACCCTCATTCATCCAGTCCGAACAGCCAAGAATTGCCAGAAGGGAAAGGTTCGAAGACTCCGGTGACAACCGCAACTTATCCGCAAGAGTGACGTCCACTTCCCACCGGCTCCAACCTCCATCCCCAGCACTCTCAAGTGCGGTTCCCAAGTAGGTCATTTCCTGAGCATCCATCTCCTGAGGATCAGGGGGCAACCAAAAGCCAAACTTTTTGGCAGGCGGAGGGGTAAGCCAGATCGTCCGGTTGTTGTCGATGGGCAGGTTGTCTTCCTCCTCCAACTTGACGGTGGCCTGGGCATAATCCCCGACGGGCATGACGAATTGTACCTGAGCAGTGCCGACACTGGGAAGCCTGACGGTTTGCACCATCTTCAACTCTGCCCCCGCATGCAGCGATACCTGCGTTTCGACAGGTTCGGTGTCCCAATTTCGAACCACAGCCCATATCCGCAACTTGTCCGCCCCGACCGGTACGACCTTTGCCTCCACCACCGCCCGGTTGCCCAAGCGGGAGTGCGGGGATTGGGCATCGTGCCCGACCGGCATGATCCGCACGGCGATGCCCTTGGCGGCGAGGTCACTGTAAACGCCCTGCCAGTTTGACTCCTGAAAGTCGCTGATCAAAAGGACTTCTTTTTCGCCATCCCTGGCTGCAAATAGATCCGTTATCCTGCCAAAAAGAGATTGCCCACTTCCTGCATCAAAGCCAGGGCTGAACGATTGGACTAAGGTAAGCAACTGGTCGACCGGTGTGCCCATGCTGTGTTCTAAGATCTCTCCGCTTCCAAAGGTAAGTAGACCGAACTGAGTAGATGGAACCTGCAATTCCTCGACAATTTTCGATTTTGCTTCCTCCCACCCCCCCCATCCGGACATGCTGGGACTGCGGTCCAGTACGATCAAGCAGGACTTCTGGGTATTGGGTGAAATGATGCTGGCCGCCTTGAAGTAGGGATCAGCAAGCAGGAGGGCAATCAGGGAAAATAAGGCACAGCGCACAAGGAGCAATACCCAGTCGCTCGGCCGGCGTCTGCCTGTCCTGGGAATGCTGGAAACCCGCAAAAACCGCAATGTGGGAAAGCGTTTCTTATTGGTAATCTGCCGGTATGCCATGTGGGCGAGGATGGGCAGGCCCAAGGCAAGGGCGGTCCACAAAGCCAAAGGTTGCCCAAACTCAATCATCTTTTCCTTCCCCGCAGTCCGATAAACTGGTGAAGCACATAGCCGAGATCATCCGTACTGAGAACCGATTCAAAGTCGACCGAATTCTCCCTGCAAAGGCGGCTTACTTTTTGCTTATGATCAGCGACTTTATTTTGCACCTCCTCACTGATCAATTTTGGCGAGGTCGAAATTTCCGCTACCCCTTCCATTTCCACAAAGCGAAGTGCCTCCGCCTGTGGCAGGCTACTTTCCTCAGCATCCAGAACCTGAACACAGAGGCATTCATAGGAGGAAGAACGGGCAAACCCCAATCGTTCAGGGAGAAGGTCCTCGTTTTCTAAAAAGTCTGACAAATAAACCACCAGGCACCGCTTCGGTATGCTCGCCTGAATTTTTTCCCAGGCAGTCGCAGAAAGATCGGTCCCGCCAACTTGCATCCCTCCCATCGCAGCGAGCAGGCGGTGGAAGTGCCCCCGCCCACTTGAAACGGGAAGGAAAACCGGGCTTTGCTCGGAACCTCCAACCACGCCCACCTTATCGCCCTGTCGAAAGGCAAGATAAGCAAAACAGGCAGCCAGCATTTGAGCATACTTAAACTTCGAACACCCGGCATGCTCCCCTTTGTAGCCCATGGATGCGCTGCCATCCAAAATTAAACAAACCGAAAAATTGGTGTCCTCCTGATAGGTCTTTGAAACCAACTCATCCCGCTTCGCATAAACTTTCCAATCGATTGATTTCAAGTCCTCTCCTGCCTCATAGGGACGGTATTGAAAAAACTCCGCTCCCCGCCCCTGCCTCACACTTCGATGCACTCCAAAGATTGCCCCGTCCACCACCACGCGGGCAAGCAGAGACAAGTCCTTGATCCGGGTCAAGTGAGACGGATCGAGCAAGGCACTATCAGAGGTCGCAACCAAGGCAGAGTGGAGTCGGGAAGATCGAAATGATTACGCGGAAATGTTGGCCAATAGATGAGCGATGATCTCATCCGCCCCAACTCCCTCAGATTCAGCTAGAAAGCTGGGCAGAATGCGGTGGCGCAGTGCGGGAACCGCCAATTTCTTAATATCCTCGCAGGATGCATTGGCCCGCCCATCGAGTAAGGCCTTCGCCTTGGCGGCAAGTACAAGGGCCTGAGAACCACGGGAGCCTGCTCCCCACTTTGTGCGGGCAGATGTCCATTCGTCACAGCTTTCCGAACCGGGACGGGATGCCGATACCAAACGCACAGCATAGGAAACCACATTTTCTGGGGCAGGCACTTGGCGGGTGAGGTTTTGCAACACCTCAATTTCGGGCCCACTAAGCACCGCCTCCGGCAAAGACCTGGAGTCTCGGGTGGTTTCTCCAACCATTTTGATCTCATCCTGCTCGGAAAGATATTCAATCACTGGATTCAACAAAAAGCGGTCGAGCTGGGCTTCGGGCAAGGGATAGGTACCTTCCAGTTCGATAGGATTTTGGGTGGCGAGCACAAAGAAAGGAGATTCCAGGGCCCGGGTCTGCCCGGCAACCGTCACCTGTCTTTCCTCCATTGCCTCGAGCAGGGCGGCCTGTGTCTTGGGGGGCGTGCGGTTGATTTCATCCGCGAGTACAACCTGGGAAAAAATGGGGCCGGGAGAAAAGCGGAAACTGCGCTTCCCGGTTGCGGGGTCCTCATCCACCACTTCCGATCCGACCACATCGGCGGGCATAAGGTCGGGGGTGAACTGAATACGCTTAAATCCCAGGGTCAGACAGTTGGCGAGGGTTTTGACAAGCAGGGTTTTGCCCAACCCGGGAATACCTGTAAGCAGGCAGTGTCCCCGAGCAAGCAGGGTGATAAGCAAATGCTCAATCACCATGTCCTGCCCGACCACTCCCTTTTTAATTTCGCCGAGTAAGCGGTCGCGTGTCTCAGATAATTTATCAAGTGCCTGTTCGGCTGTTGTTTCTGTCGTCATAAGTAGTAGTTCGTTCTAATCACACCAGTTCCGCATACAAATCCGCATGAAGTGAAAATGTCCCAATAAAAGGCGGCTTAAATAAAAAGGGGCAATCAAAGCTGCCCGGTAATTCTTTGTAAGCGTTCCCATTCCTCAATAAAGCGTAGCAGATGGGGCCGATTTTGCCCGGTTTCCAATTCCAGTAATTCGCGGACCAGCCTCTGCTCCTCGATGTACTGCTCGGTGGATAGAAGACCTGAAAAATGGGCAATTCTCGCCCAGAGAAGGTGCGTGGTAAAGGCATCAAACTCGTTGTACTCCACAATCTCGTCCAGCTTTCCCTCCAACCACATCTGAGCCACGGAATCTCCACTCACTTCCAATTTACCGGGAATCCCGCTAAGGGTGGCCGCCTGGTGCAGGGTTGGACGATCCCGGAATTGTCCCATCGCATCGGCCAAGTCCACATTGTAATCGGAATTCCTCGCATCAAAGTAATCCACTCCTTCCCATGGCTTGTTTGGACGATCAGAAAACCCAAATCCGGGCAATCCCTGAACAATGGCGCGCTGTACGATGATGGGTAGGTCTGCCTGCGCAGAATTGTATCCCACCAATTGGGGCTTTCTGCGACCGACCGATTTCATAAAGCTGGAGAGAATGGTCTTCTCCGAGGATTTTTCCGGATCGGAGGGATCTACGGGAAGCGATATGAGTTTTAGGCTTGGAGGTCCGCCTGGGGCACGCTCTCGAAGTATTCCGGCAAGCGAGACAATTCGGCAAAGAATCGTCTTAAGGTAGGGCTGAAAGTCAACTGGATCTCCCTCCTTGCGGGCACTCGCCCAGAGAGCTTCAAAGGATCGAGATGCCTCCCCGCCCGGATCATTGGCAGTGGGGCAGTCGTGCAGAATTTCAGCGGATTGCGGATCGGGGATCCATTCCACATCAAATGAAAATACGCTGTCTGCGAGTGTCTTGAGCATCAAACAAAAAGCACAGCACTTAGCTTGCGATCAAATCACCCACCTGTGCCAGCTTTTCCTCTAAAAAGGAATCGGAATCCATGACTCCCTCGGGAAGGGTCAAAATTTCAGGACGGTCTTCACCCACCAGAACAGTGTGCTCAAAATGGGCAGAGTATTTACCATCCACCGCGAGCGCCGTCCAACCGTCCTTGGCCATACGAATATGAGAACTTTCCATATTAACCATCGGTTCAATGCAAATGGCCATGCCCTTACGAAACTGGGGACCATTGCCTGACCGGCCAAAGTTGGGGATCTGTGGGTCCTCGTGAAGGGAACGCCCCACCCCATGGCCGACAAAATTCGTGATAATCGCAAATCCGGCTTTCTCCACATGAGTTTGTACGGCATGTGAAACATCGCCCACCCGATATTTATGCAGGGCCTGCCTGAGTCCGATATAGAGAGATTCTTCCGTAACCTTGAGCAATCTCTCCACCTCCGGATCCACCTGCCCGACTGGTAGGGTGCGGCAGTTATCACCGATAAAACCATTTTGACGAATGCAGACATCGACGGAGATTACATCGCCCTCCCGCAAAATCCGTTCCTTCACCCCGATCCCATGCACCACCTCGTCATTCACCGAAAGACAGGTGTAAGAGGGAAAGATACGATGCCCGGAACGGTAGCCCTTGCAGGCACTTTTCACCCCGAGTTCGTCCATTAACTGCCCGCCCTTCTCATCAATTTCAATGGTGCTCATTCCCGGGCGGACAAATTTGCACAACCTGTCCAAAACGAGGGCAGCGGACTTACCTGCTTCACGCATCCTTTGTTTGTCTTTGAAACTTTTACAAATCACAGTCTTATTTCTTTTACGAATGCTTCCATTCAGCAACCTCAAAAAGCACCTGAATCGAAATGTAAAACGCGAATTTGGGTTTGATCCTTCTTGTATTCAGCAGTAACTCCTCCCCTATGCGGAATCGAATCTTCTCTCGGAGCGGTCGTTCTTGGCAATCACTTGCCTTTTGCCTGCTGACTTTGCCCCTCCTTTTCATCCCCCGGACTGAGGGAAAAGTTTCGGACCCACTCGTGTGCTTCATCGGCACCACGGCCGGTGAGAGAGGAGGGATTTATCAGGTCGATTTCGATTCGGCAAACGGGCGTTTTTCGGGTGCACGGTTGGTCGCAGAGGCGAGTAAGCCCAATTTCCTGACCTTTCATCCGCATCTCCCCAAACTCTATGCGGTCGCCAGTTGGGGAAATGCTACAGGTGTTATCGGATACGACATCTCCTCGAACAACAACCTCGCAGAATTCGCCCGCACCTCCAATCCGGACGGCCCGGGGTGCCATATTGCCGTGCATCCCACGGGAAGATTTCTGCTCACAGCACAATATGGAGGTGGCTCGGTCGCCCTGTTTCCACTCGACCCCAAGGGGAAAATGGGATCGCCCATGATAACCGAGCATAGTGGCGGGTCGGAGGTCCACGGAAACCGGCAAAATTCGCCACATCCTCATTGGTGCGGCTTCTCTCCATGTGGAAAGTACGCCCTAGTCCCAGACCTCGGACTGGATCAGGTAGTCATTTACAAAGTTGATCAGGAAGCACTACGCCTTGTCTATCACGGAGAAGCAATTGCCGCCCCAGGCAGTGGCCCTCGTCACCTCCGGTTTTCAAAAGACGGAAAATTAATTTATCTTCTCAACGAACTCGACCTGACTGTTCACACCTTTGCATGGGATGCAAAATCAGGAAGAGCCAATTCGTTCTCCATTGTCCATACCCTTACGGAAGAGACAAAATCAAAGGAATCCTTCAATTCAGCCGCAGAAATTCTGGTCCATCCAAGCGGGTCATTTCTTTACACATCAAATCGTGGACATGATTCTGTCACTGCCTACCGCTTGGACAAAATAGGCCAACCTGAAGTGATCCAAGTTCAGCCAGTAAGAGGAGCATTCCCCAGAAATATTAATATGGACCAAGCAGGAAACTGGCTATTTGCATGCGGGCAGCACTCTGGAACTATTAGTGCTCATAGGGTAAACCGGAATAACGGAAGATTAACCTATCAGAAAGGGGCAATCGCTCGTGTGCCCGATCCTAGTTGTTTGGTTGTATATGAATAACTGTGAATCTGTTTATTATCGCCCGTCAGAAAATTTCTCTTTCTTGACCGACCTTTCCACCAGTTCAGTCATGAATTTTCTACGTTCTGGGCTGGAAATAGTTTCTGCCCAAGTCAAGGCACTCTCGGGATCTGTTTTGTGAATTTTATTCACCAAAGTTTCAATCAGCGGATCCTTATTTACATCAGCAGGTATTTGATTAATCCAGTCGGCCGTTCCCACTGGATCCTGGCTTGACCATTTTTCAGCCACTTCATTCATTGCAGTAATTTTAGAAGGACCAGCAGGCAAGGATTCGGCCCAATTTGCTGCCTGCAATGGATCTTCTTTGGCCCAAAATTTAACAATTTCCTCAACCGCTTTGGTTTTGGAATTTCCTTCAGGCAAGGAATTTGCCCATTCCGCCGCTTGATTGACATCCTTGCGAACCATCTCCCGGGAAACATCCTCGCTAACCGCTACTTTGATTTCTGATTCTTCCATCGAATTGAGCCAATCTACAGCTCGATTCATATCCTCACGGGCAACTTTTTCCCCCAGTTCGCCATAGGCAAAGTTTTGCAGGGAGCCCTCAGGCAAGTTTTCTGCCCAGTGAATGGCCATATCCTCTCCCATACTCCATGCTTTCTCAAAGAGTATGTGAGCAGAACGTCCACGAATCCTCCCATAGGGCAATTCCGTCATCAAATCGGTAGCCCGTGGAAGATCGGTTTCGGAAAGACCGGAAACAATTCCGATGTAGTAGGGATTGTCCTCTCCATCGAAGTTTTCCTTGGCCCAGGAAATCGCCGAACCCGCATCCACCTGCGCCCAACCACTCATGATTGAACCACTGGCCACATGTTCATCCCAGTGCTGTTGCTCCTTTGCCCAAGCTAATGCATCGGTCGGAGCGACCTGCCCCCAGGCATAGGCAAGCACCTTAAGCTCGCTAAACCGTCCCGGCCCGCCTGGAAGCGATTCATAGGCATCACGGGCCATGCGGATTGAATCTGCTGTGGGGATTTTAAGAATTTCCGTAAATGCCTGTAATCTTTCGACCGGGTTAGAGGAAAGCAGTCTTTCCGCAGGTGACCGCCCAACCGCTCGCTGAATTTGTTCTTCGTTTGCAGGAGGCTGGAGAGGAGCAGAAGGAGAAGAAGAGACCAATTCCTCACTCTGAGAAAATCCTGTGGAGTCCGTTGTGGCATTCACAAAGATTGAGGGTTCAGCCGGTTTCACGACCATCCGCTCCTTGGACAGCTCAGTACTATGCTCTGAAGTCGATGAGCCCGACTCGCTCAGTCCTGCCCAATATGCGATGGCCAGGGAAAAGAGCCAAGTCACTGCAAAAATCCAATTTTTCATTCAACGGGTAAGGAATCTTTGTATCAAGTCGGTAAATATAATTTCTGAAACGACGGGAAATGCCGCATGATGAGTCAGAGATTCATCCCAAATTTGGCCATTACTTTGGTCATAATAACATAAAGCAACCCCGTCAGCACGATGCCACTGGAAAGAGCAGCGGAAAAGGAGAACCCCTTGCGCAGCATCCAGGGCATCAGCAGGAACATGGGCAAGGAGGGAAGTACATACCAGAATGTACCTTCCGCATGGTCAGCAATGCGACCCACATCCCTGGTTTCCCCATAGATCCAAATCATGCCCAACACCGATACAAGAGGAAGCGAGGCAATTAAACTGCCCAGCAAGGGAAGTTTCTTGGATACCTCGGAAATCAGGACGATTAATCCAGCGGAAATAATAATTTTTATAACATACCAAACCATAAATTCTAATTTCCGGAACTATTCCTGTTGGAAGCTAAAGTTTTAAGTAGATGGGACGATTATGATTTTATACAAATAATCAAGAAGACAGCTGAGTTAGACTATTTTGATTAAATACAGACCCGATTTTCTTCAGATTCACAAACACTTAATTTTCTCCACCCTAAATATTTTTATCTTATCAAATCAAAAAAATATCAAAATTTCGTCATTTCGTGTAAGAAACCTACATCCAGT